>Ga0194125_10008239_pt1 | contig 14764 bp, 17 predicted proteins | sample TA2KigC250mmetaG_FD_148626 | JGI IMG/M metagenome (GOLD analysis project Ga0194125, IMG submission 148626) | Freshwater microbial communities from Lake Tanganyika, Tanzania - TA2015034 Kigoma Deep Cast 250m | ecosystem: Environmental > Aquatic > Freshwater > Lake | place: Tanzania: Lake... | reverse complement strand
TTTATCTAAAGAAAATCCAGCTGCCATTTTATGACCTCCTCCTTTACTTATTATTTTTAATTCTTTAGCCTCCATAACTATTTGACCTATATCTAAACCAGAAACTGATCTTGCGGATCCTTTTGCTACATTCCCGTGGGTTGAAATTACAAAAGTAGGTTTGTTAAATTGTTCTTTTATTGATGAGGCTATAATGCCTATTAAACCTTCATTCCATGAGCTATTAGAGATAAAAATAAAATCTTCTTTAGTGTTGTTAACCATAGAAATTGCTTCATTTAAAATATTTGCACCTATAATTTTTCTTTTTTCATTTATTTCATTTAATTTATTAGCCAAATCAAAAGCATTTTTTGGATCATCAGTTGATAAAAGTTCTGCTCCTAATTTAGAAAAACCTAATCTACCACCCGCATTAATTCTGGGTCCTATTTTATAACCTAAATGATATTCATTAATTTCTTCATTAATTTTTAAACTATCGACTAATGTTTTAAGACCAAGATTCTCTCTTTTTTTTAAAACTTTGAGTCCCTCAAATACAAAAGATCGATTAAGTTCAACAAGAGGAACTAGGTCGCAAACAGTGGCAAGCGCAACTAAATCAAGTAGATTAAAAATATCCTTTTTAATATCGATTTTTATTCTTAAATAACCAGTTTCAGTTAATTTTTTGTTTAGAGATAGAATAAATAAAAAGGCTAAGCCCGCTGCACATAAGTAGTTTAATTTTGAATTATCTTTAACTTGATTAGGATTTATTATTGAAACTTGAGATGGCAGTTTACTTTCTGGTTGATGATGATCAATTATTAAAACCTTTTTTTTTTCTTTATTAGCATATTCAATTGAATCAAAAGAAGTTGTTCCACAATCAAGTAGTAAAACTAAATCATGATCATTTTTAAAAATATTTTTAAAACTATCTATAGATGGTCCATAACCTTCTTTAAATCTATCGGGTATATATAACGAAAAGTTTTTATATATTTTTTTTAAATAGTTTATAATAATAGCTGCCGAACAAGCTCCATCAACATCGTAATCAGCAAAAATACATATTTTTTTATTTTCTATAATAAATTTTGAGAAAATTTCTACACATTGCTCCATATCTTTTAAAATTTTAGGATCTGGTAAAAAAAAATTAATATCTGGTTTTAAAAAAAGACTTATATTCTGAAGTTCTATACCTCTGTTAAGCAGCAATTTAGATGTAAATAAATCTAATGATAATTTTTCTCTAAGGTAGTTAATATGATTATCGTTATATGAGGAAAGTAACCATTCTTTGTTTGTTAAAGAATGTTGTATCACAAATTAAATTTATTAATAATTTTTTTATTAGTTTTTGAATTTAAATGTAAAACCAAAGTTTCGCTTTGATAAGTTTTATTATCTAAAACTTTTATACCCGAAACAAGATCTCCATCTGTAACACCAGTTGCAACAAAAACTACGTCATCACCAACAAGATTTTTAGTAGAATATTTTTTTTTTGTATCTTCTATTCCTAATTTTTCACATTTTTTTTGTTGTTCTTTATTTTCAATAACAAGCCTTCCTTGAAATTGACCCTCCAGACATTTAATGGCAGCAGCAGCTAGTACTCCTTCTGGAGCACCACCAATACCTAAATAAATATCTACATTATAGGTTGGATATCCTACATATATAACGCCAGATACATCCCCGTCAGAAATAAATTTTATATTTACACCTAGTTCATTCAAATCTTTTACAATTTGATTATGTCTATCTCTTTTTAAAAGACAGGCAGTAATTTGATTAGGTTTTTTTTTTTTGAAGTTTGCTAGGTTTAAAATATTTTTTTTGGTCCCGTAGTCTAAATCGATAATCCCTTCTTCTAATCCTGGTCCTACTGCAATTTTATCCATATAAATATCAGGAGCATGTAATAAATTATTTTTGTTAGAAAGTGCTAAAACTGACAATGCATTAGGTAAATTTTTTGCTGTAAGATTAGTTCCTTCAAGAGGATCAACAGCAATGTCAAACTCATAACCTTTTCCTGTTCCAAGTTTTTCACCAATATATAGCATTGGTGCCTCATCCATCTCGCCCTCTCCTATAACTACTTTTCCCTTCATATCTATTTTATTTAAATGAAATCGCATTTTATCTACCGCAGCTTGATCAGCTGAGTTTTTATCTCCTTTGCCTTTCCACAAGGATGAGGCGTAAGCAGCTTCGCTGGTTGTTTTAACTAATTTGGTTATTAAATCTTCAGTAATCACAATTTTTTTTCATCTCTAATTCTTATCATAACAATTTTTTTTAAAATAAAGTTTTTAGATGAAATTTTGTGAATTGTTCTCTTAATATTTTTTTCCATACATTTATGGGTTATGATTACTATTGAAGCTTGATTAAAATTAATTGGATTTTGTATAATTCTCTGAATCGAAACATTTGAAGAGGATAAAATGTTAGTAATTATTGATAATACGCCAGCTTTATCTCTAACAGTAAGCCTTAAATAGTATTTGCTGTGGTGATTATTAAAATCAAATGTTTTATATTTTTTTACTTTATTAATATCATAACCAAATGGTAAGCTTATTTCGCTTTTTAGAACTGAAGTTAAATCAGAAATTACAGATGACGTAGTAGGTCCTTTGCCAGCTCCTAAACCTTGATAAACAATTTTACCAACAGGTTGACCCTCTATTACAATTGCATTATTTGCTCCATCGATTTTGGCAAGGTCAGAATTTTCTGGAATTAAACTAGGATGAACTCTTAGTTTAATTTTATTATTTATAACCTCTGAAATAGCTAATAATTTAATTTTAAGTTTAAACTCTTTAGCGTATTCAATATCTAAATAATCGATATTTTGGATTCCTTGAACTTCAAATTTGTTACTTAATATTCCAGACTTGAAACACAATCCGCTTAATATCGATAACTTAGACTTTACATCCTCACCATTTAAATCTTTCGTAGGATTTGGTTCGGCATAACCTTTTTTGATTGCTTCAGTTAATATTGTCGAAAAATTTTTTTTGGTTTTTTCAATTTCAGTTAAAATAAAATTAGTTGTTCCATTAAGAATTCCATAAATATGAAAAATATTATTCGAAATTAAACTTTCCTTAATTGATTTTATAACAGGTATTCCTCCTCCAACCGATGCCTCAAAAAGCAAATTAACTTTATTTTCTTGGGCGATTTTAGCAAGCTCATTTCCATACTTAAATATAAGTTCCTTATTTGCAGTTATTACGTGTTTTTTGTTTCTTAATGCAGAAAAAACAATTTTTTTTGCTATCCCCTCTGAACCACCAATAAGTTCTATAATAATATCTACATCATCCTTGTGCGCTAGTTTTAAAGGATTTGAAAACCATTTCTTTTTAATGTTTTTTAGATGTCTTCTTTTTTTTAAGTTTTTTGCTGAAACGTATTTTAAATTATAGTTAGATCCCGTTTGACTAATTAAGTAATTTTTTTTTTGAACTAAATAATTGTAAACACTAGATCCAATATTTCCAATACCTACAAGTGCAATATTAAAATTATTGTAATATTTCATAAACTTAATCCTTCACACTCGTTAAGACCAAGTCTTATATTCATATTTTGAACTGCCTGTCCTGCAGCTCCTTTTTGCAAATTATCAATTGCACTAACTATTATTAGTTGATCATCAGATCTTCCTTTAAAAATATTTATATTTATTTTATTCGTATTTATAACATTATTAGTGTTAGGAAAATTCCCTAACTTTAAAACATTAACAAATTTATTTTTTTTAAAAAAATTTTTCATAATTTTATTTAAAGAAGCTAATGTATATTTTTTTTTTAAATTTACATAAATTGTAGTTATTATTCCTCTGAATGTTGGAATTAAATGAGGGGTAAATTCAACTTTAATTTTTCCTTTATAACTTGAAAACAACTTTAATCCCAAATCAATTTCAGGCATATGGCGATGTTTACCAACACCATAAACTGCAATATTTTTTTCGATATTAGGATAGAGCTTCTTATCATTAGTTTTTTTTCCAGCACCGGAATACCCTGATTTGGAATCGACTAGAATTTTACCTGGGTTAATTATATTTTTCTTTATTAATGGAATTAGAGGAATTTGAACTGAGGTTGGGTAACATCCAGGGCATGAAATAATATTTGATTTAGATATATCTTGCTTTGCAAACTCACTTAAACCATAAACTGCTTGTTTTTGCAGAATAGGTGCAAAATGTTTTTGATTGTACCATTGTTCGTACATACTGGGATCTCTAAATCTAAAATCTGCTGATAAATCTATAAGAATATTATTTGGTCTGAGTTTTTTAGCAATTAACTGAGCCTCTCCGTGCGGTAATGCAGTAAATATTATATCAACATCATTTAAATTAGCTTCATTAAAATTTGAAATAATTGGAAGTTTTTTTTTAATTTTTGTTTTTAAAAAGTAATTAATTTTTTTTCCAATTGAACTTTTAGAACATAAATATTTTATATTTACGAACTTATGGCGAATTAAAATTTTTATTAGTTCAAGACCTACAAATCCTGATGCTCCATGTATCAAAACATTATACTTCATAAGATAAATTGTAATTACAAGACCTTTTAATCAACTTAAAGATTTAAATTTCTGAAAAAAAGTTATTATCTCTTAGAAAACTGAAATCTTCTTCTTGCTTTTCGTTGACCGTATTTTTTTCGCTCAACAACGCGTGAGTCTCTGGTAAGCAAACCTTCTTTCTTTAACGTTTTTCTTAAAGATGGTTCGTTTTGAAACAATGCTTTTGAAATTCCCAAACATACAGCTCCTGCTTGCCCCGATAAACCTCCACCACTTACGGTACAATTTATATCAAAGCTTCCAATTTTATTTGTAACACCAAAAGGTTTTTCTATTGTTAGTTGAAGGACTGGTCTTTTAAAATATTCGTTATATTTTTTTCCATTAACTAGAATATTACCTGATCCATTTTGCAGCCATACTCTTGCAATAGAATTTTTCCTCTTTCCTGTTGCATAAAATTTTTCTGCTGCCACCATTAATTTATATAGTTTTTTCTATTTCTTTTTTTTAAATCTAATTCAACCGGTTTATGATTGTCATGACTATGTTTTTCTCCAACATAAATTTTAAGATTTGTTAGTTGTCTTCTTGCTAAAGGACTTTCTTTAGGAAGCATTCTTTGAACTGCAAACTTAATTATATCAGTAGGTTTTTTTTCTAATAATTTTTCTGGAGTAGTTTCCTTAATACCTCCTGGATAGCCTGTATGTTTAAAGTATATTTTTTTAATCGTTTTTTTTCCAGAAAACTTCACTTTATCTGCATTAATCACGATAACGTTATCACCACAATCCATATGAGGAGTATAATTAGTTTTATGCTTGCCTCTTAGTATTTTTGAAATCTCAGCAGCTAACCTTCCCACAATTAAGCCTGTAGCATCAATTTTATACCAATTTTTTTTAATTTCTTTTTTTTTTAAAAATTCAGTCATTAGAGGAGCGAATAACTATAGTTACAAAGTTTATATGTCAATAAGCTAAGTATATTTCTTTAAAAGAGAAACCTGAAACAAAAGATAAATTACAGACAAAAGTAAAAAAGCTGAGAAAAGTTGATGCATGCTTGCAATAAAAATATTCAAACCTGATGTTAAAGTAAAAATTCCTAAAACTATTTGTATAAAAATTAATAAAAAAACGTAATTTGCACTTATTAAATGTATATTTTTTTTTTTTAATACAAAGAAAAAAATAAGAAAATAGAAGAATATAAAATATGCAAAATTTCTATGAATAAATTGAAGAAAAACAATATCATATAAATAATTATTTTTTATGAGATTTTTAAATTCAATCTCATTTGGTATTGCATCATTTCCCATTAATGGCCATGTCTGATAAACACTTCCAGCATCTGTGCCCGAGACAAAAGCTCCTAACATTATTTGAACAAAAATTAAAAAAAGGAAAAAAAATGTAGCATAAGTAAAGTTATTAAAAATAAAGTTTTTAAACTTTATTTTTAAAATTAAAAAAAAAGTTAAACATAAAATAATTTTTGCAATTACAAGATGAGTTGCTAATCTAAAATGACTAACATCTACATTGTGAATAAGGCCACTTTGGACCATATACCATCCTATGAAACCCTGAAAAAAATACAAAAAAGTTATTGAAAAACCAATGAACATTTCATTTTTGCTTAATTTTTGTGTAAATAAAAAAAATAAAAAAGGAAATACAAAAAAAATAACACATACTCTTGCTGCTAATCTATGAATATATTCCCACCAAAAAATATATTTAAATTCATTTAAAGTTATTTCGTAGTTTACTTCCTTGTATTCAGGTATTTTTTTATATTCATCAAAATATTTATTCCAATCTAAGTCGGTTAATGGAGGAAAAATACCTGTTATTATTTCCCATTTCGTTATGGATAATCCTGAGTCAGTTAATCTTGTTAAACCACCGATGTTAATTAAAATAATTAATAAAAATAATGATAAATATAACCAAATTAAAATTTTTTTTTCTTGTAGATGATTGCTTATCATTAATAAGTTAATATTATTAAAAAAATAGAAAATAAAATTAATAAATGTCGCAAAAAAAAATATATCAAATTAGAAATCAAATTGACAAAATTGATAGAAAAATCATTGATTTATTAGGATTGCGAAAAAAAAAAGTAATTAAAATAGCTAAATATAAAACTAAAAAAAATATTATTGATAAAAAAAGGATTCAAAAGATTTACAAAAAATTAAAAATATTAAGCAAAAAAAATAAGCTTGATTTTAGATTAATTAAAAATTTTTGGTCTAAACTAATTAATTATTCAATATTAATAGAAAAAAAATTAGTAAAATAATTACTTTGAGTGCGGTGGTAGTTTTTTTTCAACAAACCACTCATGTTTTCTAGTGCTTGGATTATATTTCTTTAATCTAATTTTTACTTTTGCTTTTTCACCAGCAGAAGGTTTTTTTATATAATAATTATAAGCACTATCAGGTTTTAATTCTGGTACTAATCTGACTTTAACTGAAGTTTTTTTAGCCATTATATAAATCTTTAAGTTCGGATAAAATTTTTTTTATTTTTATTAACTTTTCTTTTTTTGTAATATTACTATGAGAATTTATATCTTTTCTTGCAAAGTCGTCAACTTGAATGTCGGAAATTTTATTTTGTAAAATTTTTTTTACTCCTTTAATTGTCATTCCCTTATCTTTAAGTAAAAAAAAAATTTTTTTTAATAAGTTTATATTTTCTGGAGTATAGTATCTTCTACCTTTAGCTCGAATTTTAGGTTTTATTTGTGGAAATTCTTTTTCCCAAAAACGTAATATATGCGTTTTTACTTTTCCTGTTTCTGTGTGTACTAAATTTAGTTCTTTAGCTACTTCGCCTATTGTTTTTAGGGCTTCAGATGTTTTCTCCAACATTAAACGCTTTGTTTATTTTATTTTTTAAAATTTTTGATGGTTTAAATGTAATGACTGTTCTACTGGAAATAACTTTGTCTTCCTTAGTCTTTGGATTTCTGCCTATTCTTTGTTTTTTTTCTCTTATATTGAATGCGCCAAAGTTAGCGATTTTTACTTTATTTTTCTTTTCTAATTCAAACGATATTAAATCAAATATATCATCAATAAAATTTGAAGCCTCAACCTTAGAAATTCCAAGTTCTTTATATACTAAATCAGCCAAAGACTGTCGTGTTGTCGCGTTCAATTTTGTTACCCTTTAAAATTTTTTTCTAATTGGGTTTGCAGATTGCCATTAATAATATCATAACAAAGTTTTATTGAATAATAAAAGCCAATATAATCTGTTCCACCATGGCTTTTTACTACAGGCGATGTTAATCCTAAAAAAATACCTCCATTATATTTCCTAGGATCAAGATCGTCTTTTAAAGATTTAAATATTTTGAAAGATAATAGGTATATTAATTTAGAATAAAAAGTTTTAAGAAATCTATCTTTTACAAGGCCTGTTATATATTTTGCTGTTCCCTCTGCGGTTTTGAGCGCTATGTTTCCTGAAAAACCATCGGTAACCACTACATCAACATTTCCATCTTTAATATTATTACCTTCAATAAATCCTGAAAATTCAAAAAAGTTCTTTTTTTCCTTAAGTTCATTTAAAGTTTTTTTAAGAATTTCACTTCCTTTACTTTCTTCTGAACCAATATTTAATAGTGCAACTTTTGGATTGTCTTTTTTAAAAATTGAAAAAAATAATGCTGACCCCAACTTACAAAAATCGACTAAATTTTTTACACCACATTCAATATTTGCACCTAGGTCCAAAACAACCGTTAAACCTTTAAACGTTGGCCACAATGATGCCAAAGCTGGTTTGTCAACACCTGCTATTGTTTTAAGTAATAATCTGGACATAACTAATAAAGCCCCAGTGTTTCCTGCAGATAGTGCAACGTCTGCTTGCTTTTCACTTAACGCTGACAATGCTAACCACATACTAGAATTTTTTCCATTTTTCACGGCCTCTAATGGAGAAAGATTGTCTGATATTCGATCATAGGTATGAATAATAGTTGAAGAAGTAGAAACTAAAGGAAAATTTTTTATAATAGGATTTATTAGATCTTGATTTCCAAAAATAAAAAACTTTACATTTTTTTCTTTTTGTAAAAATAGATCAATACCTTTTAAAACTTTTAAAGGAGAATCGTCTCCACCCATTGCATCAACTGCAATCGAAACTTTCATTAAATTTAAATTTTAGGTTTAAAAATCTGTTTTCCGTTATACATTCCTGTCTTTTCATCTACATGATGAGACAATCTATATTCGCCGCTTTTTTTATCTTCTATAATATTTGGAAAAATAACAGCATGATGAGATCTTCTTAAATTTCTTCGGGATTTTGAAACTTTACGTTTTGGTACTGCCATAAGAAAGGGTTGGATATCACTATGTTATAATAAATCAACCAAGCTTTATTAAATTGTCAAAAAAGTAACAAAATAATATGTTTTAACACTAATAAAATGAAACTTGTCTACAAAGCTTTACTGTTAATTATAGCATTATCAAGCTGTACAAAAATAAATGAGTTACATGGTATTGATAACCTAAAAAATAAAGCAAATAATCTTGTTATAAATCAAAGTAATTCAAATGACGTATTAAATGTTATTGGTCCTCCACAACACAAGGATGTAGTAAATAAAAATATTTGGTTTTATAACGAGGTTAGACACACTCAAACAAAATTAGGAAGTAAAGAAATTGTAGAAAACAACATTTTAAAAATAGAGTTTGATGATTTGGGAATTTTAAAGGAGTTAACTTTTTTAGATAAAAATGATTTAAATAAAGTTAGTTTTGATAAAAATGCTACTCAAAGCTTAGGTAAATCTCAAAACTTTTTATCAAGTTTTTTAGCTAGCATGAGAGAAAGAGCAAAAAACTTCGGAAAAACTAGTGAGCAATAATTGCAAGCAATAATAAAGCAACTATATTTGTAATTTTAATCATCGGGTTTACTGCTGGTCCAGCAGTATCTTTATATGGATCTCCTACAGTATCGCCAGTTACTGCAGCTTTATGGGCATCAGAACCTTTGCCTCCAAAATTGCCATCTTCAATATATTTTTTCGCATTATCCCATGCTCCGCCACCTGCCGTCATAGACACTGCAAGGAAAAAACCTGTTACAATAACTCCAAGTAACATGGCGCCAACTGCAGATAATGCAGAACCAGTTCCGGAGATATAAAAAATTACAAAATACAAAACAATTGGTGACAGAACTGGAAGCATCGATGGAATTATCATCTCTTTTATTGCGGCCTTTGTAAGAAGATCTACTGCAGTTTTGTAATCTGGTTTTTGAGTTCCCTTCATAATACCTGGCATTTCTTTAAATTGTCTTCTAACCTCAACAACTACAGAACCGCCTGCTCTTCCAACAGCCTGCATACCCATTGATGCAAACAAATAAGGTAATAAACCACCTAACAATAAACCAATAACTACGTATGGATTTGATAAATCAAAATTTACACTTATGCCGCTTAAAGCTGAATTTTTTACTGATGAAAAATATTTTATATCTTCTGTGTATGCCGCAAACAAGACAAGAGCTCCAAGTCCGGCAGATCCTATGGCGTATCCTTTTGTAATAGCCTTTGTAGTATTTCCAACTGCATCAAGCGCATCAGTTACTTTTCTTACTGAGGGTGGAAGATCAGACATTTCTGCAATGCCTCCAGCATTATCTGTAACAGGACCATAAGCGTCTAATGCTACAACCATTCCAGTTAAAGCCAGCATCGTAGTAACTGCAATTGCTATACCGTAAAGACCCGCGATCAAATATGTAGAAATAATGCCTGCAACAATTATTATCGCAGGAAGTGCTGTTGCCTCCATTGATACTGCTAAACCTTGAATTACATTTGTTCCATGTCCAGTAGTTGAAGCTTTAGATATGGATCTAACTGGTCTAAAATTAGTTCCAGTATAGTATTCAGTGACCCAAATTATTAAACCAGTAATTAAAAGACCTATTACTCCGCAATAATACAAATCTAATCCAGTAAATTTTAGTTTTTCTACCGTATAAATTTTGTCAAATCCTATGACAAACTTAGTAACTGGATAAAGAATGATTAAAGATAAAATGGCAGATACTATAAAGCCTTTATATAACGCTCCCATAATACTTTGGTTTTTTCCAAGTTTTACAAAATAAGTTCCAATAATTGATGTTATAATACAGCTTCCACCTATCGTTAATGGATAGACTGCCATTGCTAAATCATTTGAGAAGAAAATAGATGCAAGAACCATTGTTGCAACAATTGTTACTGCGTAAGTTTCAAAAAGATCCGCTGCCATACCTGCGCAGTCACCTACATTATCTCCGACGTTGTCCGCAATTACAGCTGGGTTTCTAGGATCATCCTCTGGAATTCCAGCTTCTACTTTTCCAACAAGGTCCGCTCCAACATCAGCTCCTTTTGTAAATATTCCACCACCCAATCTAGCAAAAATAGAAATTAAAGAAGCTCCAAAACCTAAGGCAACTAGTGCATTAACTATTTCTCTTGAGTCAATTTTAAATTTTAAAAGAAAAAAATAATAAACTGCTATTGCTAACAGTGCTAATCCAGCAACTAACATTCCTGTTAAAGCTCCTGATTTAAAAGATATATCTAAGCCATCACCTAAACTTTTTCTTGAAGCTTCAGCAGTTCGAACGTTTGCCTGAACAGAGATCAGCATTCCTGTATAACCAGCTACACCTGAAAGAAATGCTCCAATAAAATATCCTATGCCCACCCAAATACTAAAAAGATAGGTAACGATTATTAAAACAACAAATCCAACAATTGCTATAGTTGTATACTGTCTATTCAGGTATGCCTTAGCTCCAATTTGAATTGCTTCTGCAATTTCTCGCATTTTATCATTACCTGCGTTAGCAGATAAAATTTGTTTTCCAGTAATGAAACCGTAAACAATTGATAAACAGCCGCAAAGAATAGTAAGAATTAAAACAAAATTAGGCTCGAGCATTAATTTCTAAATTAAAATGAACCAGCTTATTGCCAAAAAAAAATCATAAAATCAATCTTATTAAAATTAATATTCTGAATACGTACTTAGGATATTTCTTTAGAAATTTTATCTAAAACTGCATTAATAATGCTTTTTTGTTCATCTAAAAGAAAAAACTTTGAGACATTTAAATATTCGCTAATTACAACTTTATAGGGAGTTTTTTTTAAAACTAATATTTCAAAAATAGCTGCTTTTAAAATTAATAAAAAAATAAGTTCAAAATTCTTAAAATTAAATTTTTTATCTAAGTAATATTTTATTTTTTCTTCCAATATATCATTATTTTCAACAACACCCTTACACGTTTTTTTAATAAACTTTTTATAAGGATTTTTAAAATTAAACATAAATTCATCATTGTTAATGAAATGAGAATATAAGAGCTGCACTATAATTAGCCTTGGATTATTATTGTTTTTCATAAATTATCTATTTCCTTTTAACGCCTCTAAAATACTTATCCCAGATAGCGCAGCCTCTCCTCCTCTATCAAATTTAAGAGGATCACATCTATCCTTTGCAATAGTTAGGTTAGAACTTTCAACTATTCCATTTGATATTGGAATTTTATGCTTAATTGATAAATCGAGTAATTTTTTTGAAACAGAAAAAGCAATTGATTTATGATGGTTTGTCTTTCCTTTTACAATACAGCCAAGAGCTATAGCGAAGTTATATTTTTTTTTTAATAACAAAATGTTTAATATCTGAGGTATTTCAAAACTACCTTTCACCGAAAAGATATCAAATTTAAAAGATTTTTTTTTTAAAGTTTTAACTGCACCTTTTATTAAATTTTTTTCAAAGTTTTTATAGTACGAAGAACTAATAATTAAAGCTTTTTTCATTACATCTTATCAAGTGCTTTAATATTTAAAATTCCAAAACCTTGTTTTAAAACCATTTCAATTTTGCTAATTAAAAAGACTCTTGAATTATAATCGTTGTTACTATTTAAAATTTTAAGTTCATTACTTTCGTTACCTAAATTCCAGTAAGTATGAAAAAGACTAGAAAGTTCATAAAGATAAAACGTTATTCTATGAGGTTCATAATGGTTTGCAGACAACTCTAAGCATCTAGGCCATTCGGAAATTTTTTTTATTATATTAATTTCAATGTCATTATCTAATTCATCTAAATCCTCAATTTTTAAAGCTTGAATTTTTTTTACTTTTCTTAAAATTGAGGAAATTCTTGCATAAGCATACTGCACATAATAGACAGGATTATCCTTTGATTGAGATTTTACTAAATCAAAGTCAAAATCTAATTCACTATCATTAGTTCTGTAAACCATCATAAAACGAACTACATCAGATCCAACTTCATCTATTAAATTTTTAAGTGTTACAAAATCACCAGCACGTTTAGACATTTTTAAGGGTTCACCATTCTTATAAAGTTTTACTAACTGGCAAACTTTTGAAATTATTTCCTGCCTATTGTTTGATAGTGCATGGGTACATGCTATTTGTCTCTTTAAATAACCAGCATGATCTGCGCCTAAAACATTAATTAATAAATCATATTTTCTTTCAATCTTATCTAAATGATATGCAAGATCGTTTGCAAAATAGGTCCATGAATTGTCAGATTTTTTTAAAGCTCTATCTATATCATCTCCAAAATTAGTAGACTTAAACAAAAGTTGTTTTCTTGGCTCCCAATCATCCACTTCATTTCCTTTAGGTTTAGGTAAAACTCCATCATAAATTAAATTTTTTTTAGATAAAATATCAATAGCTTTATCAATAATATTTTTTTTAACTAAATTTGATTCCGAGATAAATTTATCGTGTTTAATTCCAATCTGACTTAAATCATTTTTAATCATATTCATGGTTTCATCAATTGATAGAATTTTTAGATTTTCAAAAACATCATTAAAATTGTCAAAATTCTTAATAATATTTTTTTTAATAATATTTTTAGCTATATCGATTATATAATTTGATGGGTATAAATCTGGATCATTAGGAAATTTTTTTTTTTTTTCTAATTCTAAAATTCTATAATAAACAGATTTAACAAAATATGTGATCTGATTACCATAATCGTTTATATAATATTCTCTGGAAACATTATTTCCGATAAAAGATAGTAAGTTTGCAAGAGTATCACCAAATATTGCACCTCTACAATGACCTACATGAAGTGGACCTGTAGGATTTGCAGATACAAATTCTAGTAAAATTTTTTTTTTTTTAATATCAAAACTTGTTGAAAAACTTTCTTTTAAATTATGTAAAAAAGTATGCCAAAATTTATTTTTAAATTTAAAATTCAAAAAACCTGGTTTAACAATATCTACACTGTTTAATAGATTTAACTTTTTACATATTTGTATTTTTATTTCCTCAGCAATTAGTAAAGGATTTGTTTTTGAAACTTTAGAAAAAATAATTGCTATATTTGAACTTAAATCTCCATAGTTTTTATTCTTTGGAATTTCTACAGTGAAATTTTCTACCTCTTTAAAATTTATATTGTATTTACCTATTAAGGGCTCGATAGACTCTCTTATTAAATTTTTAATATTATAAAAAATATTCATTTAATGTTGTAATAAAAATCCATAGCATATTTATCAGTCATACCAGCTATAAAATCTATAATTGCACGTTCAACACCCCATTTTTTAATTGATTCCTTGGTTAAAACTTTTTTAGAATTTTTATATGAATATTTGAAAATTTTAATAATTACTTGTTCAGCCATATCATTCATTTTAATTATATTAATATTTTCATACATGTATTTTTTTAAGAACTCTCTAATGTCAGAATTTAACTTTTCTACAGGAGTTGAAAAGCTTACTAATTTTTGCTGTGAATTATAAACATCATCGATTATTTTAATTTTATTTTTTTTAATATTTTGAGTGGTCTGTTTTGCTAAGTCAGTAACCATATAATTAATTAGTGATCTTATGATTTCTTCTTTAAATAATTTGTTTTTTTTATTTTTAATTTTTACTGTTTTAAGTAAAAAAATATCTTTTAAATCATCTAATAAAAATAATCCTGCCCTAAGTCCATCATCTAAGTCATGATTATTATAAGCGATATCATCAGAGATTGAACTAATTTGAGCCTCTAATGATGAATTATTTAAAAAATTTAAAGATTTAATTTTTTTTAA
>Ga0194125_10008235_pt1 | contig 14771 bp, 8 predicted proteins | sample TA2KigC250mmetaG_FD_148626 | JGI IMG/M metagenome (GOLD analysis project Ga0194125, IMG submission 148626) | Freshwater microbial communities from Lake Tanganyika, Tanzania - TA2015034 Kigoma Deep Cast 250m | ecosystem: Environmental > Aquatic > Freshwater > Lake | place: Tanzania: Lake... | reverse complement strand
AGGCGCATACGTCTGCTTACGGCATTCCATGCCGGAAGGCGCTATGTCATGGGCGACCCGGCTCAATTGCAGACCGCCCTGCTCAATCTCGGCCTCAATGCGGGGGATGCCATGCAGGACGGCGGCATACTGACATTCGGCACGCGGGAACTGAACGGGGCCGGGGAAGAGGATGGCCGGATAGAGATAACGGTCTCCGATACGGGCGTTGGAATGCCTCAATCAGTGCTGCAGCACGTGTTTGAACCGTTCTTCACGACCAAGAAGAAGGCGGGCGGGACGGGACTCGGGCTTGCGGCGGTATATGGCTGCATATCGAGTCTGAAGGGCAGCATAAGCGTGCGCAGCGAGCCGGGCCGTGGAACCGTGTTCACGATCTCCCTGCCGCTTTACGTCGGCGAAGTGCCGAGGGAGGAACGGCATCCGACGGCGCCGCGCGCCGGAAGCGGCCACATCCTTGTCGTGGATGACGAGGATATCGTGCGTAACGCCACGGCCAGGGTCCTGAGCCATCTGGGTTACCAGGTGACCACGTGCGTTGACGGCGAGGAAGCCATCGAGGTGTTCTCGCAGTCACAGGACCAGTTTGACATCGTTATCCTTGATCTCATAATGCCAAGGCGCAACGGGGAAGACACCTTCGAGCGTCTCCGTGAACTGGATCCCTCCGTCAAGGTGATCATCTCGTCCGGATACAGCCGTGACGAGACCGCGAGCAGGCTGATAAACAAGGGCGCAGTGGGCTTCCTGGGCAAGCCCTTCCGTGTTGCTGAACTGGCGGACGAGCTCCGGCGGCACATAGTCCCGGGGCTGCAGTGACGGGGCGCGGTGACGGCAGCCGTTATTCGGGGCCGGGCTGCCCGCCGTTTCGAGCGGCCCATTTTGCCTGACGCGCGATCCCCATCAGTATCTTTACGTCGTCTTCCGTGAGAGTGCCGCGTGAGAGTATCCTGCGCAGCCCGAGCATCATGTGCTGCGCCTTGTCTTCCTTCATGAACCCTATCTCGAACAGTGCGCTCTCCCACAGCTCGAACATTCGTTCTCGCAGCGCGGAGGGCGCTTCGGCCGATTTCTCCGTCTGCGGCTCGAACGTGCCGGAGGCAACGAAGATCTCGTGACAGCAGACCATCACTGCCTGCGCCAGGTTGAGCGACGGGCAGCGCGGGTCGGACGGGATCTGGACGATGTGCGTGCAAAGCGCGAGCTCCTCGTTGGTCAATCCCTTGTCCTCGCGCCCGAAGACCAGCGCAACTCGCGAGCCGCTCTCGGCGGCCTCAAGGGCCTTGCCGGCCCACTCGCGGGGCGTTCTGGCGTGCTGTCTGTAGAGGCCTCGCCTTGCGGTCGTGCCCATCACTGCCGCGCAGTCGGCGACTGCTTCGGCGAGTGTCGCGAAGGTGGAGCGCCCATCGAGCACATGGGTTGCGTGGCACGCCATCATGCGCGCCTCGTTCAGATCAAGGTCCGCGGGGGCGGCGACCGCAAGGTCCGACATTCCGCAGTTCGCCATGGCGCGGCAGACCGAGCCGACGTTGCCGCCGTAAAGGGGGGCAACCAGCACGACGCGTATCCTGTCCAGCGGGGAAGTTCCCATAGTCTCAGTGCATCAGCCGGAGCCCGCGCTGCCTTTCGGATTCGGGGCTTGCCGAGCGCAATCGTGAAACCTTATCGTCTCCCACCGGCCGAGACCAGACCGGATTTGCGGGGGTGCAGCATGGACGAACTTCTGAAGCTGTTGAAACAGAACGCGCTCGAGTCGCCGCGCAACCTGGCGCGCATGCTTGGGACCGACGAGGACACGGTCAAGGCGAAGATAGACGAGTATGAGCGAACGGGCGTCATACGCGGCTACCAGGCGCTGGTCAACGAGGACAAGCTGGATCTCAGCCGCGTCCGCGCGGTCATCGAGGTGAAGATAAGTCCGGAGCGGGAAGGCGGGTTCGACCGCGTTGCTTCGCGTATCAGCCGTTTTCCGGAGGTGGACTCTCTCTACCTCATGTCCGGCGGGTATGACCTGCTCGTGTTCGTGCAGGGCGACAACCTGCGCGACGTGGCGTTGTTCGTCAGCGAGAAGCTTGCAACCCTGCAGGGGGTTCTCTCGACGGCCACCCACTTCATGCTGAAGACATACAAGGATCAGGGCGTCCTGATGGAATCGGAGCGCAGGAATGAACGACTCCAAGTCTCGCCCTAGCCGTGTGGCGCGGCACGTGGCGGGCCTGCCGCGTTCCGGCATACGCGACTTCTTCGATATCGTAAGCGCAAGGGACGACGTCATCAGTCTCGGCATCGGCGAGCCGGACTTTGTAACGCCCTGGCACATCCGCGAGTCCTCGGTCTACGCGCTGGAGCGCGGGGCGACTTCGTACACCGCGAACCTGGGCCTTCTTGAGCTGAGGGAATGCATAGCCAGGTACATCTCCGGCACGTTCGGTGTTCCCTACGATCCCGGGAGCGAGGTGCTTGTCACGGTCGGCGTGAGTGAGGCGCTGGACCTGGCGGTGAGAGCCGTCATCGAGCCCGGCGACGAGGTGCTCTATCACGAGCCCTGCTACGTCTCGTACGGCCCGCTTGTGCGCATGGCGCACGGGGTTCCGGTGGCTGTCGACACCACCCCTGATCCGGGCTTCAAGGTGACCGTGGATTCGCTTGAGAAGAAGGTGACGCCGAAGACGAAGCTCCTGCTTCTCAACTTCCCGACCAACCCGACAGGCGCGGTGCTTGACAGGGCCGACATGGAGGGCATTGCCCGCTTCGCCGTGAAGCACGACCTGCTTGTCATCACCGATGAGGTATACACGGAGCTCACTTACGAAGGCGAGTGCGCCAGCATCGCGGCGCAGCCGGGCATGCGGGAGAGAACCATCCTCCTGAACGGATTCTCGAAGGCCTGGGCCATGACCGGTTTCCGGGTCGGGTTCGCCTGTGCGCCGCCTGAACTCATCGAGGCGATGATGAAGATTCACCAGTACACGATGCTTTGCGCGCCGATCCTCAGTCAGCGGGCGGCGATCGAAGCGATCCGGAACGGCGATGCCGCCAAACGTGAGATGTGCGAGGAATACCGCCGGCGCAGGAACTACATTCACGCCGCGCTGAACGAGGCCGGACTTGAATGCCATAAACCGCGCGGCGCCTTCTATGCGTTCCCCAGAGTGGGGCATCTCGGCATCAAGTCAAAGGACTTCTCGCTTCGTCTGCTGGACGAAGAGAAGGTGGCTTGCGTGCCCGGAACCGCTTTCGGGGCTTGCGGCGAGGGGTTCATCCGCTGCTCTTACGCCACGCAGATGGACGACATACGCGAGGCGATGAAGCGGATCGCCGCCTTTGTCGGCCGGCTGAAGGCCGGCTGACCGCTACTTTATCGTGTGGCGCGTCAGCTTCTGCAGGGCCTTCCACATGCCTTCCTGCGTCTTTTCCTCCAGGATCGCCGATCTTGGTTCGGTGGTCATGAAGGTCTCCGTAAGGCCTGCGAGGAGTTTCAGGTAGAACGCGCTCGCGGCGGTCGGGATGGTCAGAAAGAAGACGATCCTGGTCAGCTTGCCCTTCGGGCCGTCCCACTTGATCCCTTTTGCGCTTGTTGCGAGGGCGAGAGTGAGGCCGCCGCCCTCCACGCCGCGCACGTGGGGAAACGCGATCCCGTGGTCGACCGCGGTGCTGATGATGCCTTCCCGCCGCAGGGCTGATTCGATGAGCTTGTCCGCCCGGTTCACGAAGCCGGTCTTCTCCATCGTGGCGGCGAGCTCGGCGATGGCTTCCTCCTTCGTGGCCGCTGATATGCCGGGGATCATCAGCGACTGCGCGGAGAAGCGCGCTATGCCTACCTTCCTCGGTTCGCTGCGGCGCGGCTTCGCGCCCACCCATCTCGGCGCGGAATCAGCCGGGTACAGGATGCGCGAGCAGGTGGGGCAAGTGTGGATGTCGCGTTCCATGCGGACTGCCTGGACAAGGCTGATTGGAAGTTTCATCCCGCACATGGGGCACACGCCCTCCGCCATGGGCGTGACGACGGTCGGGTGTTTCGAGTGCAGCCTGTCGAACAGGGCGGCGATATTCTTCGGAAGGTTCGCCTTCATTGCCGAAATAGCCGCGTCCAGTTCCGCGGTCCTGGCGCCGCCAAGCGAGATTTTCTGCTCATCGCGTACGAGCGCTAGTTCCTGAAGCTGCATAAGGTGGTTGATTATGGACTGCATCTGTCTCCCTTTGTCTGTTCCCCGGGCAACGTGGATCGTATTGCAGTGGCCAAAAGTACGTCCACAACGGTCCGGGTGTCAATCGGCAGCTGACGAACTTTCTGCCGGCTTGCCGGAAGCGCGGACCGTGTACGGGCAGATCATTTGTGCAAATCATTTGGTGGCGTCCGTGGTTCGGCCGGTGTAATCTCGCGGCGCGTTCCGCGGATGCCGTCCGCGGCGGGCGGGGGAGGATGGAGGAGCCGATGGAGTCCGGACCGCGTTCAGGCAGCTCTTTCGCATGGCTGAATGTCACGCAGTTTCTCGGGGCGCTTAACGACAACGTATTCAAGCTGCTTGTCATATTTCTTCTGGTCAGCAGGCTTGGCGACTCCGCCAGGACTTCCGTGGTTGCGGTTTCGTCCATCGTATTCGTGGTTCCTTTTCTCCTCTTTTCCCATGCCGGCGGGGTTCTTGCGGACCGCTATGGCAAGCGCGATGTGATCGTATGGATGAAGGGCGCCGAGGTCTGCATCATGCTTGCCGGGCTGGCGGCGGCGGCATGGGGCGCGCATGAAAGCCTGCTGTACGCGGCCATCTTCCTGATGAGCGTGCAGAGCGCCCTGTTCGGACCGTCCAAGTACGGGATCGTGCCGGAGATAGTGCCTCCCGAACGACTCGCCGGGGCGAACGGCCAACTTGTCGGGCTGACGTACCTGGCGATAATAATCGGGTCTTTCCTGCCGAGTTTTCTTCTGCTTAACGTGCTGGGGCGCAGTTTTGCGATGCTGGCGGCGGTGTGTGTGGCGCTTGCGCTCGCGGGCCTGGCGGCGTCCATGCGGATAGCGCGGATGCCCGCGCAGGGCGCGGGGCAACGTTTCACGCCGTGGTTCGTGGCGGATATATTCAGGACTCTGCGCTTCGTGGCCGGGGACCGCCACCTTCTTCTTGCCGTGCTGGGAACTGCGAGCTTCATGTTTCTCGGCGCTTTTGTGCAGCAGAACGCCCTTCTCTATGCGCAGGACGTTCTGAAACTTGACTGGATACGGGGCGGGTACCTGTTTCCCGTCGCTGCCGTGGGAATAGCGCTCGGCGCGCTTCTGTCGGCGCGGGTCTCGGGCAGGAACATCGAGTTCGGCGTGGTTCCTCTCGGAGCGGCCGGACTTGCCGTCGCCAGCGTCCTGCTCGGGGTTGTTTCCCCCGGTGTTGTCGGCGCCGGGGCCTTGATTCTCCTGCTTGGAGTCAGCGCCGGCCTGTTCATTGTGCCGCTTGACGCGTTCATCCAGTACAGGAGTCCCTCGGATCGCAGGGGAGAAGTGCTGGCGTGCGCGAGTTTTCTGAGTTTCGTTGGCGCCGCGCTGTCGGCCGGCCTGCTTGTCGCGTTGGAGCGCGTGTTCGGCCTGGGCGCGGCGGGGCGTTTCGTGGTGATAGGGGTGCTTACCGCGGCGCTCGGCGCGGCTGCCGTGATCGTTCTGCCGGATTTCCTGTTCAGGTTCTTCGTGGTCGTGGTTACGCGCTGCCTCTACAGGATCAGGACCGTGGGGCTCGAGAACTTGCCGTTGGAAGGGCCGGCTCTCCTGGTGCCGAACCATGTCACCTGGGTCGACTCGCTTATCCTGTCGGCGGTTCAGCAGAGGCGCATCCGGTTTGTGATGGCGCGCGAGGTCTACGAGAACCGGTGGATGAAGCCGGTGTTCAGGCTGATGCGTGTCCTGCCGATCTCATCGTCGGATTCGCCGCGGCGGCTTGTGGAGTCGCTCCAGGAAGCCCGCAGGGCGCTTGACGAGGGCTACATGGTATGCATTTTCGCGGAAGGCGCGATAACGCGAACCGGGTTCATGCACGGGTTCAGGCCTGGAATGACGCGGATTGTCAGGGGTCTGGAATGCCCGATCATACCGATACACATAGGCGACGCATGGGGCAGCATTTTCAGCTATCGCACCGGGCGCATGCCCGCCGGTTTCCCGAAGACGCTGCCGTACCCGGTGCATGTCAGGATAGGCGGGCAGATGCCTTCGACCGCGACGCCAGCCGAGATACGGGCGAAGATCATGGAGCTTTCGAGGGCGCCGTTCGACGCGCGGCGCGGGGCGGACCGCAATCTCGGGTTTGCCTTCGTGAAACAGGCCAGGGCGAGGTGGTTCAGCACGGCGATCAGCGACACGACTGGCGTATCCCTTTCGTACGGGCGGGCGCTTACGGCGGCCATAGCGCTGGGGGACGCTCTTGCCCCGAAACTGGAAGGGCAGGATCGTGTCGGCGTGGCGCTCCCGGCGTCGGCCGGCGGCGCATTGGTCAACCTTGCCCTGACGCTCAGGGGGCACGTCACGGTCAACCTGAACTTCACGGCCTCGCAGGAGTCCGTTGCCGCCGCGGCGGAGACGGCCGGGTTGAAGAGTGTGATAACCAGCCACCGGTTTCTCGGGAAGATGACGCGTTTTACTGTTCCGGGCGACCCTGTCTATCTCGAGGACGTGATGAGGGGCATCACCGGCGCGGCGAAGGCAGGGGCGGTTCTGAGAGCCTTGTTTGCGCCGGCCGCGTTGCTGGCGAAGCACAGGAGTCCCGGCGCCGATGATCCCGCGACCGTGATCTTCTCCTCCGGCAGCACCGGCACTCCGAAAGGTGTTGTGCTCAGCCACCACAACATCCTCTCGAACCTCGAGTCCTTCTCCATGGTGATGCGGTTCAGTCACAAGGATGTGATGTGTTCCATTCTGCCGTTCTTTCATTCGTTCGGCTACACATGCACGCTGTGGTGCCCGGTGACGCAGGGGTTCGGAACCTGTTTTCATCCGAACCCGATGGATGTTAGCGGAGTTCTCTCGATGCTGCGCGAACGGCGCCTGACGATACTGCTTGGCACGCCGACGTTTCTGGGCGCCTACGCCCGGCGGGGGGAGAGGCCCGACATGGCGAGTGTGCGGCTGGTTGTGGCCGGGGCCGAGAAGCTCAGGAAAGGCACAGCCGATGAGTTCGAGGCGAAGTTCGGCATCAGGCCCCTGGAAGGTTACGGGACGACGGAGATGTCGCCGGTGGTGTCGTTGAACGTGCCTGATGTGGAAGCAGGCGGGGTCCGACAGGCCGGAACCAAGGATGCCAGCATAGGGCACCCGATCCCGGGGGTGGCGGTGAAGGCGGTTGACCCGGACACCTTCGATCCGCTTCCGCCGGGCAAGGCCGGCCTGCTGCTGGCGACCGGGCCCAACGTGATGCTGGGCTACCTGGGGCGGCCGGACCTGACCGCGGCGGCCATGCGGGACGGCTGGTACGTCACAGGCGACATAGGGTTGATCGACGAAGACGGGTTCATGTTCATCCAGGACAGGCTCTCAAGATTCAGCAAGATCGGCGGCGAAATGGTCCCCCACATGGCCATTGAGGACGAGTACATGCGTACACTGGGGGGCGCCGAGAGGGTGCTTGCGGTGACATCGGTGGTCGACGAGAGCAGGGGGGAACAGCTTGTTGTGCTCCACACCGCTTCGGCCGGCGATGCCGCAGCGCTGGCGGAGATAATGCAACGCAGCGATATCCCCAACCTGTGGAAGCCGAAACGCGATTGCTACGTGGAGGTGGGAGCGCTTCCGATGCTCGGAAGCGGGAAACTGGATCTGAAAGAAGTCAAGCGCCTGGCCGAGGACCGGATGAAGGCAAAGGCCGGTTGATGCCGGGCGTGAAACCGTACTGGGAGGACAGATGAGCAAGCTACTCAGCCGCGCGGCGCGTTTGTGCGCCGCGCTCCTGTTGGCGGCAACCGTCACCGGATGCGCCAGTTCCGGAATGAAGGGAACGCCCTTTTACACCGGCGAGTACGACATCAGAAACGGCGAGGCCTCGGACCGCGTCAACCTGTGGCCCGTTGTCTACTACCGCAAGCCGGCGTTGTCCGTTCTGTGGCCGGTGATCGAGGTGACGGATGATCACGTTGCCGTTCGTCCGTTCATGTCGGTCTACGGCAGAAAGGGCGGCCGGCCCGTGGTCAATGTCCTCTGGCCGATCGCGCAGTTCAATCCGGCCCGTCACAGGCACAGGGTGTTTCCGGCGTTCTGGGGAGAGAACTACGCCGCCGTTTTCCCGCTCTACTGGCATTTCACCAGTCCCGCCTCGGGAAAAGTCACCGACGGACTGATTCCGCTCTGGTGGTACAGCCGCGACAGGAAGGGATACGACCTCAACGTGATCCCGCCCGTGTTCAACGTGAAGAACCGCGGCGACAACCGGGGCTGGCGGGCATGGCCGCTCGCGGGCCGTTACAGGAACGGGGAAGACAGGTACTCGTTCTTCCTGTGGCCGCTCGGGCATGCGTGGAGAAGCGCGGGAGAGAAGGGCAGCGCCTTCTTCCCTGTCTACGGTTATGTGCGCGACGGGGGCGGGAGAACCTTTGTCTCACTGCCGTACTCCTTCCGTCGTTCTTTCCAGGTTTCCAACCTCCACCCCGACTGGGACCTGGTGTTTCCGCTGTGGTGGAGTTCCCGCGGAAGAGATGAGGCCTTCTGGGCAACGCCCATCGCGGGCGGCGGCGGGACCGGCGATGGCCGCCGCCGCTGGCAGTACGTCTTCCCTCTCTACATCCGGCAGAAGAACGGCGAAGAGACCTCGCTTGTGACGGCGCTGGGCGGGTTTTCCGCGAAGGCGGCAGGGGAGACGTCGTGGGCGTTTCTTCCCGGCTTGAGCTGGGGTAACCGTTCAGCGCACGGGTACGAGGCGAACATCCTTGGCCCGTTGGCAAGATGGAGCAGGAAGGACCAGCGCCGCGCCGGTTATGTGTTCCCCCTGTACCTGAGCCGCAGTGAACCGGGGCGCTCCATGTTTGTCTCGCTGCCCTGGTCGAGCGGGCGTGACACGGACGGTTCGGACTGGCAGCTTGCGTTTCCGTTGATGTTCCGCCGAGCGAAGGGCACGGACGAGCGTCTCCTCCTCACGCCCCTCTATGCCGCCGGTTCCCGTCCCGACAGGCGCTGGCACGCGCTTGTGCCGTTATACTACACGAGTTCGGGCGATACCGGCCGCGTGTTCGCCACATTGCTTGGCGGCGTCAGCATGAGGGAAGAGGGGAAGAAGTGGTTGCTCTACCCGCTGCTGTCGGGTGGGCAATGGGCGGCGGGCGCCGGCGACCTGTGGATCGTCGCGCCGCTGTTTCACCTGGGATGGAACGGGCAGGGAAGAACGAGCCATCTGCTGCCTTTCTACTACTGGGACGGTCGTACCCGCACGTTCGCTTCTCCGCTCGCGGCCCACTGGCGAGACGCGGATGGGCGTGGCCGAACATTGATCCCCCCGGCGCTGTCGCTGCATGTGCAGCGCGAGAAGCGAAGCGATCTGTGGATGGCGGCGGGGCTGGCAAGGGCGAGCTGGGGAGAGAAGCCGGGCCCGCAGCACGTCTTCCCCCTGTTCTACCGCAACCCGGGCAGCGGGACGTTCCTTACTCCGCTCTATGCGGGCTGGAAAGACGGCGACCGCGAGGGGCGGGCGATTCCGCCGCTGCTTTCCGGGTGGAGCAGGGGGCGGGACTCGACGCGCGTGGTTGCGGCGGCGGGTCTCTTCCAGAACGAACGCTCGCGTGGGACGAAACCGTCATGGGGATACGCGTTCCCGTTGTACTACTACCGGGGCGGCGGGAAGTTTCTTACTCCCCTGTTCGGATGGGACAGGAGCCGGTCCGACAAGTACATGTACCCGCTTACCCCGCTTGTCGGGATACGCGGCGGCGATCACACGGGCGGATGGGTGTTTCCGCTTTTCTCGCACCGCGCCGCGAAGGACGGATCCAACTCGCGCGGATGGTTTCTCTGGGGCGGCTACCGCCGCTACGGGCGTCATCTCACGTCCGGCATGTTCCCGTTCTATTCCTACAAGAGCGACGGTTCCGCAAAGCTGGCCGGCACGGAAGGCGCCGGCACGGGGAGTTTCGGTCGCGACATGTTCGTTTTCCCCTCATTCTGGTATGAGAACCGTGTATCCGTCTGGCGGACGGGACGCGGGGAGAACGGGGGCGGGCAGCTCGCAATGTCCGCTACGAAGAAGAACGGCATGTTTCCCCTTTGGAGCTACTCCCGGCAGAAAGCCGCGGACGGGCAGGCAACCGTGCGCTCGTCAGTCGTTCTGTTTCTGCATGACTACCTGCGCCGGACCGGGACGAAGGCCGGCCAGGTCGACAACTACGTGCGATCGCGCGTCCTCTGGCGGCTGTGGCACTTCGAGCGTCTGAATGACGATGTAAGCGTGGATGTCTTCCCCGCCATCACCTATGACAGGCGCGGCGCGGGGTTTCGGAAGACTTCTTTCCTGTGGAGACTGTTCCGGTATGAACGTGACGGCCGGAGCCGCAAGCTGGATGTCCTGTTTGTTCCCGTATTGAGGACCGGCAAAGGTGTCGAGCCGGAAGGCAAGGAGCGCGCCAATGGCTGAGGAAATACTGATAGGTCTGGTCGCGACAGTGCTGGGAGTTGGGTTCCTGGTTCTGCCGGTGCTCGTGTTTGCGATGGTCATCGGCATACGCCGCAGGCTGACCGAGATGCGGGAGGTGCAGGACCGGATGGCCTCCGACCTGCGGATGCTGCGGCGCGGGCACGTTGCGGCGACGAGAGACGCATCCGCGCCGGAACCCGCGCGGGTCGCGGAGCCAGTGCCGCCAGCGGCGCCGGTTCAGGTCCCGGTCATGCCGGAACTGCCGCCTGCAGTGACGGTCGCGTGCGAGCCCGCGCATGTTGAGCCCGTACCGCCTTCTCCCCTGCCGCCGCCTTTGCCGCCTCCGGTCCTGGAGCCGGTTGCGGCGGAAGTCCAACTGCCTTCCGTTCCGGAGCCGCTGCAGCCCGAGCCGGAACCGGAACCGTCCGGGGTGGAGGTGGTCTTGAGGCGCATCTGGGCGTGGATACTCATGGGCGGTGAGCACAGGCTCGAGGGAACCACCCTGGAGACCGCGATCGCAACGTGGTGGCTGCTCTTGGCCGGCATCGGCGCCTTCGTTCTCTGCGCCGGCTATTTCCTCAAATGGTCATACGACAAGGGGTTGATCGGTCCGGCCGGCCGGGTCGGGATAACCGTGTTCTTCGGCGTTGCCCTTCTTGTCGGCGGGCTGAGGATGCTCGGGAAGCGATACAACCTTATCGGCCAGGGGTTTCTCGGGGGCGGCCTGCTGATTCTGTACTTCAGCATCTTCACCGCGGTGAACAGGTATGACCTGATAGGGCACGTGCCGGGCTTCGCCCTGATGGCGCTTGTCACCGGCGGCGCGTGCGTGTTGGCGGTCCGCACGAACTCCCTTCTCGTTGCCCTGCTTGGACTGGCCGGCGGATTCCTTACGCCGGTGATGATGCGGACACCGACCCCGAACCTGCCGGCGCTTTACGCCTACATACTCATGCTCGATCTCGGGATCATGGGAGTGGCGCGCCGCCGTGACTGGCAGGCCCTCAACTACGCGGCCTTCGTGCTGACGTACCTCCTGTTCTGGGGGTCGAAGTCGAACTACGACACGAGCCTGTTCCCGGTTGCGATGGTGTTCCTGTCGCTGTTCTTCGCCGTTCACTCTTGGATCTGCTACACGCGGACAGTCGGCGGCGGCAGGGCGGCGGGCACCCCCGACATCATGCACTTGGCGCTGAACGCCGGGGCGTTTGCCGGGTCGGGATACTCGCTCATACGCGAGGCGTACGGGCGGCCGTATCCGGCGCTGCTTGCGGTTTCGCTGGCTGCGTTCTACGTGCTGCACCTGTTCGTGTTCATCCGCCTGAAGATCTCCGACAGGCGTCTGCTCGCCGCCTTTCTCGGGCTGGCTTCGCTTTTCGCGGCGTGGACACTGCCGCTGGTGTTCGAGAAGGAGACTCTCACTCTTGCGCTGGCGCTGGCCGCCTTCATGTTCCTCTGGATGGGGCGAAGGCTGGAGAGCGGGTTCCTCGGGTGGCTCGGACAGGCGCTCTACATGGTAGTCTTCCTGCGGTTGGTCTTCTGGGACATGCGTCGCGGCTTTTCCGGGGCGGCGGTTGCGGGCAACCATGCTGAGTACTGGAAGGGGCTGCTGGGGCGCCTTATGACGTCCGGTGTCTCGATAGGGTCGTTTGTGGCCGCGCACGTGGCTGAATTCCGGGCGGCGCGGCGCGAGGCGGATGCCGAGAACGGGAAGCCGGTGGGGGCGCAGCCTGGGAATGCCGCGTGGGGGTTCCACTGGGTTGCGTTGATCCTTGTGTTCATCTTCCTGCACCGCGAGGTGTCAACGATGTTCGGGTGCTGGCCGACGTTCCTGCCGGCCGCCGTCACGGTTGTATGGTGCGCGGTGGCGGCATACCTGCTGCAGCTTCACCTGTCCGGCCGTCCCGGCGCCAGGGGCGCGTATGCCGTCATGTGCGTCCTGATCTTTCTTGCCGCCGCCAAGCTGATCGTTCGGGACACCGAGGCGTGGGGGCTTACTCCGTACTGGGTCTACCGCGGCGGTGCGACGGCCAAGGCGGCGCTGGCCAGGTTCCTTGACTTTGCCGCTGTAACGGCATTGTGTCTGGCCGTATTTCGCTGGATTGGTCTGAAGCGCCGGGCTGTCACAAGCGCGGTTGTCTTCGGTTATTCAGCGCTCCTTCTCGTCTTCATGTATGCAACGGCCGAGACGAGTACCGCGCTGTTCCACTACTTGCCGCGTTTCAGGGCAGGCGGAGTATCGGTCCTCTGGGCACTGTTCGCCATTTCGTTCGTCGCAGGCGGGATATGGAAGAACTCCCGTTCGCTCCGCTACACAGGGCTTGCGCTTTTCGCCGTGGTGCTTGGGAAGGTTTTCCTCTCCGATCTTGCGCGGATGGAGATGGTCTACCGCGTCATAGCGTTCATGGCCGTGGGCACGGCGTTGCTGCTCGGTTCCTTCGCATACCTTCGAGCAGGGAAGAAGAGGGATGAATCTCCGAACGGCCCTGACGACGGAGACAACGGCGCCACGCCGGAGGATGCGGCATGAAGAAGGCAATGGGGTTGTTCCTGGCCTTCAGCGCGGCTGCGGGGTTTGCCGGAGGCGCGGACCTTGCCGGGTTCCCGTTCGTAAAGGACCTGGTGCCGCCGGGGCAAACGGAGTCCGTTCTATCCGCGGTTGCGCTGGACGAAGACGTTTTTGCCGAGACCGGTGACCTGTTCGCCAACCTTCGTCTGTTTGACCGGGATGGCAGGGAGACGCCTTTCCTGAGGGCCGTCGCGACGCAGACCCGCACCGTTGAACGCACTGTTGAAGTGCCGGTGCGCATACTGGACTTCAAGCTCCTGCCAGAGAACCGGTGCGAGATCGTCATCGAGCGGACCGACGAAATGCGCGGGCCGGCCGTAGGCGAGCTTTTTCTTCAGACGCCGCTGAGGAACTTCGAGAAGGAAGTGCAGGTGTTTTCCAGCGACGACCGTGCGGGATGGGACGAGGTGGCGCGCGAGACGGCGGTGTTCGACTACAGCCGCTATCTCGACGTGCGGAACGAGACCGTGCAGGTGGCGCTGTCAATGAAGCGTTACTACCGGGTGCTGATTGCCAATCTCTCGGAAGAACGGCGCGCGCCGATGCGGCAGCTTGTTCGGGAGACACAGGGCGGGCAGGCGACCCGCGAGACGGAGACGGTTACTCTCAACACGGAAGATTTCCGCGTCAGCCGGATTGCCGCACGGGGTGTCGTCCGCGACGAGAGCGTGAAAGGGCCGGTCCTGCGGACCTACTCGGTTTCCGGGTTGAGCGTTACCCACGACTCGAAGGAAGGCACGAGCAGTATCGAGTTCTCCTTGAGGCGTGTGCCGCTGACCTCGCTCAAACTTCTCGCGGAAGGGGCGCAGTTCAGCAGGCAGGCGTATCTGTACGGAACCGCGGATTCGGGGGCGAAGGCGGTGTGGCGGCGGCTGTCCTCGGCGCGCATAGAGAGGATCCGGCTCGCACGAACACGGGTGGAGTCCATGGACATCGTTCTGCCTCGGGCCGCGAGGTTCAGCCGGTACCGGGTGGTTATCGAGAACCGTGACAGCCCCACGCTGGAAGTGAAAGGTGTTGAGGCGACCGGCGAGGCGCAGGAACTCCTGTTCTTTGCCGCGCAGGGAGCGGGTTACATGCTGGCATATGGCGGGCCGCTGGACAGGCTTCCTCAATACGACATAGCCGGTGTTCTGGGTCAGCCGCCTTACTCGCCGTCGCAGAGGTACGGGGCAGGTCCACAGCGCGACAACCCCGAATGGAAGCCGGCCCGGTTTGATGTGGGGGCCGGCCGGCCGCTGTTCATCGCGGGGCTTGTCGTGATGGTACTGGTTCTTGTGTGGGCGATTGCGCGGGCTGCGCGTCAGATGGATACGAGCGGCACGGCTTCCTGACGGAAGGGCGGCCGCTGTCCGGCGCCCCGTGGACAGCGGGCGCGGCTTGGGAGTGCGATTCCACGGAGAGGACCCGGGGTTGCCGGGCGAAGACCAATGCCGATGTGGAGACAGGTTATGAACGGTCTGGTGGCAGGGGGGATAGTCGGCGCTGTCGGATACCTTGCCATGTGCGGGCTTCTGTACTTCAGGCAGGACAGCTACGTTTACTTCCCGGACAGCCGGATCCGGAATGTGCCGTCCGATTTCGGGATGAAATACGAGGATGTCCGGATCCCTGTGGGG
>Ga0194125_10008233_pt1 | contig 14774 bp, 12 predicted proteins | sample TA2KigC250mmetaG_FD_148626 | JGI IMG/M metagenome (GOLD analysis project Ga0194125, IMG submission 148626) | Freshwater microbial communities from Lake Tanganyika, Tanzania - TA2015034 Kigoma Deep Cast 250m | ecosystem: Environmental > Aquatic > Freshwater > Lake | place: Tanzania: Lake... | reverse complement strand
GATGAGATTTTATGCAGCTTAAGATGGCTGGGCTTTGACTGGGATGAAATATATTATCAAAGCAAACGCCAGGATATCTATAAAGAATATGCCGATAAATTGGTGCAGGAAAGCAAAGCCATTCATTCTGAGGGCGCGATAATCTATCCGGTGCCTGAGAAGAAAATCAAGGTTTATGATGTCATCCGCGGCGAGATCGAATTTGACGCCGAAGAGATTAAAGACCAGGTATTGATAAAATCCGACGGGACCGCTACATATAATTTTGCCTGCGTAGTTGATGACGCGTTGCTTAATATCACCCATATTATCCGGGGGGATGATCATATTTCCAATACTCCGAAACAGGTGATGTTGTATGAAGCGATGGGATTTAGCATCCCAAAATTTGCGCATCTTCCGTTAATTCTAGGTAAGGATGGCGGCAGGCTTTCAAAGCGGACCGGCGCGACTGCCATCAGCGAATATCGCAATATGGGTTATCTACCCGAGGCATTGGTTAATTATCTTATGCTTTTAGGATGGTCTCCCGACGGTAATCAGGAGATTGTGCCTATTGAGCGAGCGATAAAAAATTTCTCCATTAAGAAGGTTAACAAAACCGCTGCGGTTTTTTCCATCGAAAAACTAAATTGGATAAACAATCAATACATGAAAGAGATTGATGATGATAAACTGACGGATCTGTTGGTCCCGATACTACAAGATAAAAAATTTATTTCTCGGTATTTTGATAGATACTGGCTTAAAAATGTTGTAAAATTGTACAAAGCGAGGATTAATACTTTGCTGGATTTTGTAGATTGGGCGGATTTTTTATTTTTGGAAAAACCAAAATTTGACCAAAAGGCAAAAGAAGAACTTGCCTCCAAAGATTTATCCCAGGAATTTACTTGGCTGGCTGAGAAACTGGAGAAACTTGACAGTTTCGAAATAACATCAATCGAAAAGGCGTTTAGAGATTTAGTCCTGGCGCTGGAGATTCCAGCTTCGGATTTGGTCCATCCGGTCAGGGCCGCCTTAACAGGAAAGACTATCGGCCCCGGGCTTTTTGAGACGATTTGGGTCCTGGGAAAACAAAAAACCAAAGAAAGATTATTGAACGCATATCAAGAGGAGGTAAAATGAAGTTATGGTTTACGCCGTGCCTGCCGGCAGGCAGGGAGTATGAGCGACGTAAACCATAGGCCGAAGGCCGTGTCTGAATTTGACCCAGCCCTTTCTTTTGAGGTTATAACAACTATAAAGAAAGGGCTGGATTCAATTCGCGCAAACAACTTATGTCGTTTTTCAACCTCAAAACTCCATAAGTTGTGCGCTCATTGAAGGAGGTAGGATTTGTATTTTAAAAAATGTGCAGTAGTTGTTATTTTCTTATCAGCTGTCCTTTTATGCTCGGGTTGCGAGACAGCCAAGGGCATAGGCAGGGGTTTTGCCGCAATAGGAGACGGAGTAGGAAAAGATTTAGTTGGCGCGGGTTCATCGATTAAAAAAGCCGACGATTGGTTCAGAGAAAATCTCTGGTAATTAACAACTAAAATTCTTGGGTTGTGGTGTAACGGTAGCACGACTGGCTAGAAAAATTCTAAAAGATATTAAAGTTTGCCCTGTCGTCTAATGGTAGGACACTAGACTCTGGATCTAGGTGTTGTGGTTCGAGTCCACACGGGGCAGCCAACCTTGACGCTCAGGCGAACAAAGAGGAGGCATGCTATATGGATATTAAAATAAAGAGAATCGTAGCAAGAGAAGGGTTGGTAGCAATACTAATTATAATTGTAGCTATCTTTACTGGTCATAATGCCTATAATTTTTTTTGGAAATATATAGCGCCACAACTCAATCCCGACGTCTATTTTGTTTACCCTACCCGAACGCTTAAAGGGGCAATATTAGGGAATATCATAAGCCTTTATCTTATCTATTTATTATTTTGGGCTATTGTTTTAATGGTCCGCTTTATCCTTTGGGCAATTAGGACATTAAAACAAAAATAGGTTGTCATTTAGGTTGTCATTTAGGTTGTCATTTTTTAGAGCAATATTATGTCATTCAAACCAAAATATATAATAACAGATAAGATTCTCGATAACCTCACGGCTATCGCGGCAGCGCGCGAAATTATCGAGCAGGCGCATCTTGTGCCGAAATGGGAAGCGAAATTAAGGCGACAGGCATTGCTTCGCAATACCCATTCATCTACTGCTATAGAGGGCAATAAATTAACTCTCGAACAAGTCGAAGCGTTAGCTGAAGGAAAAGACGTTGTCGCTACCAGCAAAGATAAGAAAGAAGCCTTAAATTATTTAGAGGCATTAGAAAATATTCCTAGTTTTACTGAAAAAGGGAAATTTAAAATCGCTGACTTGCTGAATATTCATAGGAGGATAACCAGAGATGTAATGCAAAATAGTACTGATTTAGGTGTATTTAGAAACAGACAAGTTTTTGTAGGCAAGAGAGTTTTTGATGGCACAACTTTCAAGGAAGTCGTAGAATATATGCCGCCTAAGACAGAAGAAGTACCGCAGCTTGTTCAAGAATTTATAGATTGGCTTAATCTGGATAAATCCTGGGGAATGAATCCTGTTCTTTTGGCAGGGATTGTTCACTATGAGATAGCAAGAATTCATCCATTTATTGATGGCAATGGCCGGACAGCCAGATTGTTTGCCACGGTAATTCTATACTTGAGCGATTTCGATCACAGGAGAATTTTTGCTCTGGATGATTATTATGACAGGGATAGGCAGGCGTATTACGCTGCCTTGAAGACGGCTCAAACTACGGATGGAGACATTACACAGTGGCTGGAGTATTTTACCGATGGCATACTCTATTCGGTTACAGAAGCAAGGGATGCCGTTTTGAAAGTAGGTTCCAAAAGGAAAAGCGGCCAGGCGCAAATTGCTCTTACGCCAAAGCAGATGCAGATAGTCGAATTTATCAACGTTAATGGCAAGGTAACGAATAAGGACTTGCAGGGATTATTCAAAGTCTCTGCCCAAGCCGTTCATAAAGAATTAGTCAAATTAGTAGAGCTTAAAGTGATTAAGCCCGTTGGCGCAGGCAGGGCTTTGCATTATACTTTGCTATAGCATGGCGGTTGTCAATTGGTTGATGATTAGATTGATGATTAGGTTGATGATTTTAATCTAACCGGTTGCCTAAATAGATAAAACCGTGCTTGTGATGGCGAACAGTCATTTTCACAAGTAGTTGAATTGCTTGAGGTTGTGAAGTTCGTCTGGCGTCCAGTTCGGGCAGCCAAAAAATAAATTCGCGCGGGTGGTGGAATGCCCGCCCGACCGAACGACTTTTTAGTTAAGGAATTCGGTCGTTCGGGCGGGGCAGACATGCAATAATGAAGTGCTATGTTTATATATTAAGAAGCAAAAAAGATGGCAAACGATATATTGGGATTACCCTGATCTTCCCCCGAAAAAGTGGACACAAAGAAGAGTTGGTGTTAGCATAGCTACCAGCTCTAAAAAGGAGGGTGTCCAATGGGAGAAGAGGGCTTAAAAAAGAAGCGTTTTGACCGGGAGTTCAAGGTATCCGCGGTAAAGATGGTTACCCAGGAAGGCCATACCGCAGCAGAGGTAGCCAGAAGCTTAGGCATACACCAAAACCAGCTCTACAATTGGAAAAAGAAGTATAGCATTGAAGGCGACAAGGCTTTCGTAGGTAAAGGCCACCTTACGGAAATCGTTTCCTTACGCCGTAAGCTGCGTAATGCCGAGATTGAGATTGAAATCCTAAAAAAAGCAGTCGGCATATTTTCAAAACCGACCGAGAACGGTTTGAGTTCATAGAAAATAATCGCTTAAGTTATCCGCTTGAGAAGATATGCCGTGCGGTAGAAGTATCCAGGAGCGGATATTACGCCTATAAGAGTAGGCCTAAAAGCCAAAACAGAATCAACAACGACAAATTGCTCATTGAAATAAGGCGTGTATTCTGGGATAATAACCATAATTACGGCAGCCCGCGGGTGTGGAACCATCTGAACAACGTTGAAGGCATCCCTTGTTCTTTGAACCGAGTAGCCCGGCTCATGTCCTTTAATGGTATCGCAGCCATACATAAGCGTAAGTTCCGGGTAACCACAGACTCAAAGCATAATTATCCCGTATGGCCGAATATCCTGAATCGTAACTTTACCATAGCAAAGCCCAACTCTGCTTGGGTAACAGATATAACTTATATCTGGACCTTTGAAGGCTGGTTGTATTTGGCGGCTATACTTGATTTGTATTCCAGAGGTATCGTTGGCCTTGCTATGGATAAGACTATCGCAGATACGCTTACGCTGTCGGCATTAAAACAGGCAATCCTAAGGCGTTCTCCGCCTAAAGGGTTAATCTGTCATTCCGACAGAGGAAGCCAGTATGCTTGTAACGATTTTAAGGCATTACTGACTCAACATGAAATTACCGGCAGCATGAGTAGAAAAGGCGACTGCTGGGATAACGCCGTGGCTGAGAGCTTCTTCCATACGCTAAAAGTAGAGCTTATTCACAGAACAAGATTTCAAACACGGGAAGAAGCAAAGGCAAAAATCTTTGAATACGTGGAAATGTATTACAACACCAGAAGGGCACATTCAACGCTTGGCTATTTGAGTCCGTTTGAGTATGAAAGGCAGGCGACAGTATTTTAATGAAAGGATGAAGAAATGAAGAAAAGAAAACCGAACTATTTACTTGAAGCAATAGTTAATATTTTTGCTAATCTCCCCAAAGGCAAGGTTTTAGATTTAGGTTGTGGAAACGGAGATTATGCCAAAAGATTAAAGGATTTAGGATTCGAGGTAATTGCTTCAGATATGGATTTAGAAAGGTTTAAGTATCACAATTTAATAAAATTTGAGGCAAGTAATTTAGATAAACCTTTACCATTTCCAGATAATAGCTTTGATTATGTTTTATTTTTAGAGGTTATAGAGCATTTATACAATCCAGATTTTGTTATTGAACAGGTTAGCAGAATAATAAAACCAAAAGGTTCTTTATTTCTATCTACCCCGAATATCTTAAATCTTGGCTCAAGAATAAGATTTTTATTTGAAGGCGGTTTTGATTTCTTTCGTGAGCCAATTTTAGATTACAGTAAAGCATTTCCAAGCGGGCTACAAAATATGCACATTATTGTCTGGCGATACCACGAACTTGAATACCTTTTATTTAAGAATGGACTTTGTGCGGAAAATGTTTATACGGATTTGATGAAGCCCGCATTGAAATTCTGGGGGGGGGCATTACTGCCTTTGCTTAAATTCCAATCTTGGCAAAAGGAAAGACGCTCAGGGAAAAAAGGCGGGGTAGATTACAGGAGGATAAACAAAATTATATTATCAAAGGAATTGCTTTTTGGTAGGCATCTGATCATCAGAGCAAATAAATTTAAGTTGTATTAAAAATATAACTTATTCAACGAAAAGTTGTGAATGTTCAATACAATAATAGTTGGCCTATCTTAACAATCTGTCCACTAAATAGGGGAAGGTCACCCTTAATATTAAAAGAAGAATTTACCAACATAATACAGGTAAGGTTTTGTCAACTAAATCAAGAACGCCATTTATCCTAGAATATTTTGAAGAATTTTCAGATAGATTAGCCGCGAGAACTAGAGAAAAATACTTTAAAACTGCAGCCGGAAGAAGGTTTTTAGATAAGTCAATACGCGCGGGTGGTGGAATGGCAGACACATACGTTTGAGGGGCGTATGCCGCAAGGCGTGAGGGTTCAACTCCCTCCCCGCGCATTAATTTTGTCTCAACTTATGGAGCGTAAGCGACATAAGTTGATTGACAAAATTTATCCCGAGCAAAACTGATTTATGTTTTTGTTGCGAGGGAGCAAGGCTAAAGGAGGGTTTCCCTCAACCCTAAAGTCTTAACTAAATGGGGTTTCGGGACTTCGCCCCGCGCTTAGTGAGGTAAAAGAATTTAGCTCGGGGCTCGCAACTCCCTCCCCGCGCATTCTACTTCGCCAAAGAGCTTTCGCCTTTGGCTTCGTAGAATTTTAATACCATAAAAACAAAGCGCAAGATACTCTGCGAAGCTCATACCATAGTTTAGATGTAGAAGAGCGAAGCAGAGTCCCTCCCCGCGCACCAATCCCGACGATACGTCGGGATGATCCCGAGCCCCGACGTAACGTCGGGACGAGGGACCAATTATTTATAAATGAAAATAGATCTTTCCCGTTTACAATACATGCTTTTTAATGACTTCTATGATTTTATCTTTGCTGTCTTCGGGGTTATTATACTTATTGTGCTGGCTTGAAGGTTGTTTGGCTTTACGAATTGCAGACATTGTGGAAAGCTGTTGAGCAGAAGACGCTTAATCTGTCCTAACTGCTCATCCAGCCTGAGAAAATAATATTAATTATGCCTTCCGGCGAGTTAAAATAAATGCGGCTATAAGAATAAAAATAAAAGGCGAGGTAATAAGAAATATTCCGAAGAAGTTCGCTGGCATTTGACCATTTGCCAGCGTAACAAGCAGTACGGCCAACATTCCTAACCCAGCGATAGCAAAAATCATTCCTATTAACGAAATCAAATCATTCATATAAAGGTAGGTTATTTTCTTTTATCTTTTACGTAATTAGAGCGTTCTAGGCTTTTGGCATGTTCTTTTAATTCCACACCGATTTCACTTATTGCGGCTACATGATTGATAGCGCGCGCTTCATTTGTGACCACGCCTATAGACAGGGAGATGAGTGGGAATTTTTGTTCTATGCCCTTTCGGTCTTTTGCCATGATGTAACCATTGGCGCGGTCCTCCTGATTATAAAATTTTGGGGCAGTCTCATCAAAATCCTGGATAATCTTTTTGCATATTCCGTCGACGCGCTCAGGAGTAGAAACAAAGACAAAATCATCGCCGCCGATGTGGCCGATAAAATCATCAGCATTGCCTTTAGTCTTGATCGCCTTAATTAGAATCCTTGCCGTTTCTTTTATGACTTCATCTCCGTGTTCAAAGCCGTACTTATCATTATAGGCCTTGAATTTATCCAAATCCAAATACCCTACAGCAAATAAACCTTGTTTATCGAGCCGGCTCTGCAACTCGTCTATTATCGAGACATTGCCCGGTAATTTTGTTAAGGGGTTGGCATCAAGCTCCCTAGAGGTACGCCTTAAGACCATTTTTACCCGGGCAATAAGTTCTTTTGGCTCAAAAGGCTTGACGATATAATCATCTGCTCCCGCATCAAGGCCTGCTACCTTATCGATAGTTTCTCCTTTTCCTGTCACCATAATTATTGGCACGTGTTGTAGGAGGATGTCTTTCCTTAGTTCAATACAGACTTGACAGCCGTCAATCTTCGGTATTTTATAATCCAGGATAATCAAATTCGGAGATTTTGTTTTCGCCAGTTCCAGAGCCCGTTCTCCGTCACGGGCTTCAATAACATCGAAATTTGCTTCAGCCAAAAGTATCTTTAGGATATCTAAAATATCACTATCATCGTCAACAATCAAAATTTTTTGTTTTAGCATTTTTATCCTTTAGGTAAAGTAAAACTGAAAATACTTCCTTTATTAATCTGGCTTTCTACCCAGATTTTGCCTTGGTGCGCCTCAACGATATATTTTACTAATGTCAGGCCTAGACCCGAACCTTTAAGCGATTGGTTTATAAGGTTATCTACGCGATAGAACTCAGAAAATATCTTATCTTTGGCATCTTCGGGGATGCCGATACCGGTATCCTGGACATCAATTTGAATGTAGCCGTTAGCTTCTTTACCGCGCACAGCTACACTGCCTTTTTCGGGAGTAAATTTTAAGGCATTGCCCACAAGATTGATAAAAACCCTTTCTATTTGACTGTGGTCAATGAGCACTTTCGGCAAAGAATCGGGAATATCAAGAATTAATTCTATTTGTTTTTGTTTAATTTGAGGAGAAAGAAGGTCAGCCACATTTTCTACTATGTCTTTTATATTCTCGGCCTCAAACTTCATTTCGATCCTGCCGGATTCTATCCTGGCTATATCCAGAAGGTCGTTGATTAGTCTTACTAGCCCGTCGCTGTGTTTATTTATTTTTTCCAGTCTTTCTTTAACAAAATCAGGGATGTTGCCTATTTTTTCGTCGATAAGAATTGAGGCGTAGCCTTTTATAGAAGTTAGAGGAGTTCTAAGCTCATGCGAAACCGCAGAGACGAAGTCAGATTTCATTTTGCTTATTCTTTTTACTTCTTCCAAGGCGTCGGCAAGCTCTTTGGTTCTTTCTTTAATCTTGGTTTCCAGTTCATGGTGGGAGCTGTAGACTTGTTCGAAGAGCCTTGCGTTTTCCAGGGATTGGCCGAATTGAGTTGCTAAAATCGAAATCATTTCTTCTTCGCCTTCAGTCAAGGGAGAAGATGTGGGGCTATTGCCGACGAAGAGGGCGCCTTCGATGCCGTCCTGAGTTATTATAGGAGAGAGAATAAAATAGGCCACGCCTAATGTATTTGCAATCCTTTTCTTATTGGGGTCGGAAGCATCAACAGAAGATAATAAGGCGCCTTCTTTGGTGACTTTTTCCAAAAAAGGATCGTGCTCAAAAAATGAAAGAATTTTATTCAACTCAGCTTCCTGGTAGCCGTGGGATATTTTCAAAGAAAGTTTTTTTTGTTGATCCCGCATAATAATAAAGCATCTCTCAAAACCTAGTTCCGAGACTATCGGTTGATGGACCCTTCTAAATATTTCTTTTTCGTCGAGGGTTGTACTTAGCAGCCGAGAAATTTTCTGCAGCGTGAATAATGCGGAAATCTTTTTATCTAATTCTTCCTGAGTTTTGTTTAATTCCAGGTCGGTTTTTACAATGAGCCTCGCTTGTTCGTCTAGCTGGTCGAAAGACTTCTTTAGTTTGTTCAAGGAATGTTTTAATGGGTTTATTTGTTTTGATTTTTCCGCCAAGAGAAGACCCAGGCAGACTACAGCCAATAGAGCCAAGAAGCCAACAATATTGAGGATTCTTTGAAAGTCTACGGTTAAGAAAAGATTTTCTAAAGAATATTGCAATGATTCTGACATAGTTTTATCAACACATTCGCATACCCCAATGGTAAGCATTGGGGTATGTTTCTTCAATTTATCCGGACATGCTCAGCGTTGATACTGCACTTCGATTTCGTCTCAGTGTCCTTCGAAAGTCCTGAGCGAAGCGAAGGAAGAGCGACCCCGACGACACGTCGGGGTCGCCGAACGTATCAAGCAATCGCTAACACGGAGACAGTTTCATTATGCATATAACTTGTTCCTCTGTGCCCAGCTGCTTTTAAGGGGGCAATTTCTCCGTAACTATAAAATCCGCTAACGGGAACATTCCTTCCAAAAACATCCCTTACAGCATTAATTTCTGAAGAAGCAGATCTGCCCAAAAGCTTCTTGCGGGCAGCCGAATCAAATATTATTATAAGGCTTGCTGGCTTATCTTTCAACCCTTTCTTTGCTTCCAGCGCTGCGTCTCTAGCTGCCTGTATGCAGAAATCCTTTGAACCCAGCATCAGATTTATTTCCGAACCCTTCGGCACTTCGCCCTGGCAGACGAGAAAACCTTCGTCCGTAACTTCTATGACATTGCGCAGGATAAACTCATCTTCTCCGGGAATGTTGAGCCCCATAGGATAAAGGATGGCAAGGCGCGATAATTTTGTTTTTTGTAACTCCTGCGCCTCTTTGCCAAAATAATCTCGGTACATATTTATCGCAGGTTCATTATCTATTTTTTTAATAACATTGGCTTCGGAGCTAGTGACTTCTCGCGGTTTCCCTATCGGTTTCCAGCCATGCTTTATCCCGAAACCAAAACCAGAACTTGAGCCCAAAAGTATTCCTACGCAAGCATTTGTGAAAACATTGTTTTGATAATACTGGTAGGTTTCTGAAAACTTAAAATTATCGCTTGAAGCAGCCCCTATCAAAGGGAAGCTGCGCCCCAGCACATCTTCAACGCCAAGTATTAATTCAGACGAATTTTTAATTAGTCCATCGGTAAACATTATAAAGATATCGCGGTTAATCGATTTGAGATTAGAAAGAGACATCTTAGCTAATTCCTGGCCGGCTGCGCGTACAACTTTTTCGCTAATATTGCTGGAGTAGCCCAGTCCAAATTTTAAAGAATCTGATTTAATTGCTAGAATAGCAAGGCCAAATTCTTCAGCTGTCCCGGACATGATGATGCTTGAGCCAGAACAGCCTATGATTTTCGCAGCAGGCATTATTTGTCTTGCGCCCTTGATGATATTTTCGGGGTTGTACTGTATGCTTGAGAATATAAACGCGAGATCTATATTTTCCTGTTTTAAGGCAGCTTTAGCTAGCACTGCTGCTTCCCTTGCAGCACGGAAGGAATCTTTTTCTCGGCTTGTCCCGACGCCAATCCATTCAACCATGGTTTATCCTTTTTAAACCGTTTATAAATTTTTCTAAACGGATGTTGTTTTTATTCTATTCGTTAAATACTATAGTGTCAACATTTTTATTGCATTAATTGGGATGTTTTGATAGAATTTAGGCAATTGATCACAGATAATAAGTAAAAAGGGAGAAGTAAAAAGGTAAAAGCACAATCCAAAAGTAAAAAGTTTTGAATTTTAACTTTAACTTTTGACTTTTTCCTTTTGACTTTTGAATTTTTTTGGGCCCCATCGTTAATGAACGCGCAACTTATGGAGTAAGGCGAACATAAGTTGCAGCGTGAATTAATCCTGAGGAGCGCAAGCGACGAAGGACCTGTGGATTTAAGGTTCTTCGCCTCGACGAAGAGTCGATGCTCAGAATCAAAATTTACTTCGTAAATTTTGGCCCCATCGTCTAGCCTGGTTAGGACGTCAGCTTCTCAAGCTGAAGACACGAGTTCAAATCTCGTTGGGGCTAATTATAATACGAGAGTTCTCCCGCCGCCTACAAGAAAATAAGGGCGTCGGGAAAATCTCGCCTGCCGGCAGGCAGGTTAGGGCTACTTGTTGTCAACAAGATGGTCCTAAGTTGTAGTTTACAGGGACTATTATTTTTAAAATTCATTTGTATTCTTTAAAAAATTGTAAATTTGTTAAATTTTTTCTTGCATTGCTAAATATTAGTTGTTATAATAACTTAAAATAAAAAGAAAGGAAAAATATGGGAGATATCCGCCATAAACGAGTTAAGTTGGTATTATTATTTTTTGTTATATTATCTTTTTCTTTAATAGGTTGTGATAAATTACCCTTCAAGATTCCCTTTTTGAGTTCCCAGGAAGCCGCCACTCCTCAGAAACAAGAGCTGCCCCAATTGAAAGTTACAGGAACGGTAGTTGCCAAGGTTAATAATATCCCTATAACCTTAGAAGACCTAAACGAAGATATAAATAATTTTAACAGCTTGGTCCCGGAAGACAACCCGCAACTTAAAATCACTACCAAGGAACAAAAAATCGACTATCTTAAGAATGAAATGGTACGCAGGGCTCTTCTTTATCAAGATGCGCTTAAAAGAGGGTTAGACAAAAAAGAAGACATCGTTAGGATTTTAGAAAAAACCAAGTCTGATCTTTTAGTGGTAGAGCTGGTAAGGCAGGAAGCCGAGAATGTAGAAGTGACAACGCAGGAGATCAATAATTATTATGACACTTATAAAGACGATCTTAAAGAACCAGAAGAGCGCCGGATCCGCGAGGTAGTCGTTCCTACGGAGTTTGAGGCAAGGGAGATTTTAATCCAGCTTCTTCAGGGCGCAGATTTCGCCACAATTGCTACTCAAAAGTCTAAGGCGGTAAGCAGCAAAAATGGAGGAGATCTCGGCTTTATCGAGAAAGGGGCAAAGAACTTCAAAGAGTTTGATGAAATTGCTTTTTCCGGTACCTTGGAAGCCGGGAAAATCAGCAATATATTTAAAGGTGCCGACGGTTATTATATTGTAAAATTAGAGGCCAAGCGCGGCGGAAAACAGATGTCGCTTTCCGATATGTGGGACGACATAAAAAGAGCGCTTACTTTTTTGAAGCAACAGCAGAAAATCGAAAATATTATCAATCAGCTATATAACAATGCCAAGATTGAACTTTATGAAGGGGCGATACAGTAGTGAATAAGCGCATAAGTTTGATAGTCGGTGCAGTTTTAGCTCTGTTGGCTGTTTTTTTAGTTAAGCTTTATCTCAACCAGCAGGGCGAAGCAATAAGAATCCAACAACAAAAGCAATTTGAACAAGAGAGACAAAGTCAAGTACCGGTTTTGGTAGCCAAAAAAGATATAGCGGTCAATACTAAACTTGATGCCTCTATGTTCGAGGTGGCCATAGCGCCCGCGAATCAAATCCCTCCCCAAACAGCCAGCTCTTTTGAGCAGGTATTGGGCAAAGAAGCAGTTGCTCCTATACAAAAGGGCGAACCGATTATGCTAGGTAAGCTTTCGTCTGCGGCAAGAAAAACCGGCCCTTCTAGAGCATCCTCTTTGTCAACCGCAACGCCTTCGGGTAAAAGAGCGATAACCATTCCCGTGGACAATATCGCTTCCGTAGGCGGGATGGTAAAGCCCGGAGATAGCGTCGACATAATTTCTTTGTTATCTATATCATCTGCACAAACAGGCAGCGGTTCCAAGAAGAAAAAAGAGGTTATTGTCCCGCTTTTTCAAAATGTATCGATTTTGGCCGTGGGCGACGAAACAACGGCAGAAGAGCCCTCTGTAGATGAAAAGGGCAAGGCAAAATCTAAGGCCTCATCCGCTAAGACTGTAACCCTTGCCTTAACCCCCCAGGAGGCCAATATTATTGCTTTTGTCCAGGAGCAGGGCAAGCTTCGTTTGGTTTTACGTTCTCCTAAGGATGCGGCAGCAGAACCTGCCAAACCGATCGATATAAAAGCTACAGAGCCTGTAAGCTGGGATACCTTATTGAGGCTTTTTATCCCTGCAGATGCTCCCAGAAGAGTAATTCGTAAAGAAGAAGGGCCATCAGATACGGTGGAAATTTACCGCGGCCTAAAAAGAGAAATCGTTCCTTTGACCGAGTAAGGAGAAGAATGAATATAGCTGCGGACAACTATTTTGCCAAAACAAAGAAAAATATCACAACCTTTGTTTTGGCTTTTTGTTTTGTCGTCTCTTCTTTTGCAATTTATGCCCAAGAATTTTCCGAGCAAGATTACGATATAGAGGGCAAAGAGGTATTATATATCGGAGAAACGCGGATATTTCCTGCCAAGAAAACCAAAAGAATAGTAGTAGGCAACCCCGAAATTGCCGATGTGGGAAAGACCTCTGACGAATCTATTTTTGTCGTCGGGAAGTCGGTAGGGGCAACTATTTTTATCTATTGGGACGTTTATGGGGAGCATTCTTACAGGTTAAAAATTTTGTCTGAAAATATGACCGAGACAAAAAGGCGCGTTGATAAATTACTTTCCGAACTTAAGCTTTCCAAAGTCTATACCAAATCTAATGATGAGGAGGGCAAGGTCCTTCTTTTAGGCGAGGTCCAAAATAAAGAAGAAAAAGACCGGATTGAGCTGGCCTTGGGAAATCTAAAATCAAAGACGCTAGATCTTATCCAGATAAAAGACGAGGGTATTGTTGAAATAGAAGTCAGGGTATTAGAATTGGATAAAGATGCAAGCAAAACCCTCGGTTTTACTATGCCTGCCTCAATTAGCGTTACAGAATCTTCCGGCCCGACAACCACGGCCGTTACCGGTTTTTCTTCCGTATTCCATGTTTCAGACTGGACGCGTAGCGCCTTGCTCGGTACTCTAGATTTCTTAATTCAAGAAGGTAATGCCCGCATACTTTCTCAGCCCAAACTTGCCTGCTTAAGCGGCAAAGAAGCGGAATTGCTGGTAGGGGGCGAAAAACCGACTTTTACCACTGCAGTCCAGGCAACCGCCGGTTCCTCTACTACCGTTGAATACAAAGAATATGGCATTAAGTTAAATATAAAACCTACAATTAGCGAAAAAAAGAGAGTTCATGTTTCATTAAATGTAGAGGTAAGCGAAGTAGGAAGCGCTGAAACCATAGGCGACCCTACAGCTCCTTCGGCAAAGGCATATCCTTTGTCAAAAAGGAGTGTTTCTACAGAGTTATTTCTCAATGATGAACAGACTTTAGCCATCGGTGGTTTGATTAAACAAAAGAAAGAAGAGGATATAAGAAAAGTAGCTGGGTTAGGAGATATTCCGTTAATCGGGGCGTTATTTAGAAAAAAGGTAACTAAATTTGGCGGAGGCCAGGGGGAAAGAGGAGACATAGAATTATTCATTACTTTAACGCCTAAGATTGTCAGCAAGCCTGAAGCCTCGATAGATATTTATTCGCTTCCCCAGAAAAAGCTAGAAATAAAAGGCAATTATCCCGAGCAATTAAAGAATTACATAAGAGATATACAGACAAGAATTGTAAGCGCGGCTTATTATCCGCCAGATGCTAGAGAATTAAGCTGGGAAGGCACAGTGAATTTAAGCCTTCTTATATTAAATGACGGAGAACTCAAAGAGGCAAATATATCCCAATCTTCTGGATATAAGATTTTGGATGAGGCTGCTGTGGATGCCGTGATAAGGCAGGCTCCATTTCCTTCCTTTCCGTCGCAGGTAGCTCTCGAGGAGCTAAGAATAGAAGTCCCTATCGCTTATAGCAAAGGAAACTAATTAACCAGAGTTATGGCCAAAGCAAAAACCATAGTCTGCTTTAGTATAAAAGGTGGCGTAGGCAAAACATTTATAGCCGCTAACCTAGCTGCTGCTCTTACCAGGGGAAAATACAAAAAAGTTTTGTT
>Ga0194125_10008227_pt1 | contig 14776 bp, 7 predicted proteins | sample TA2KigC250mmetaG_FD_148626 | JGI IMG/M metagenome (GOLD analysis project Ga0194125, IMG submission 148626) | Freshwater microbial communities from Lake Tanganyika, Tanzania - TA2015034 Kigoma Deep Cast 250m | ecosystem: Environmental > Aquatic > Freshwater > Lake | place: Tanzania: Lake... | reverse complement strand
ATCATCGCTCCGGCCTACGGCGAAGACGCGCGCCGGGGGAGATTCCTCAGCCATTTCGGCTACTACTGGGCGATCAGCGACTACATGGATCTCGCGACAACGTTCGATTGGTACACGCGCGGAGGAGGGTTGAACCGGTCGTTGTTCCGGTATGCACTCCGGTACAACTTCACCGGCTCGGTCTCTGCGAACGTCACGAGTCTCCGCACGGGTGAGCCGGGCGATCCCGGGAGAACCGAGCAGCGGGACTACAACATCCAGCTCACGCACAACCAGCAGATCGATCCGACCACCCGCCTCGACGCCAACTTTACCTTTGCCTCGGGATCGTATTTTCGGAACGTAAGCTCAAACCTCAATGAAATCCTGAGGCAGAATATCATCTCGAACGCGACCCTCTCCAAAACCTGGCAGGAATCGAACCGCAACCTCACCATCAATATCTATCGGGATCAGAACCTTGTCACAGACGATGTGGAAGAGCGGCTGCCGTCGATTTCGTTTTCACAGGGCCAGTTCTTTCCATTCCGGCGATCGTCCCCGGCGCGGGCGTCTGGGACCGATCCTATGAGCGAGTACTCGTGGTACGAAATGATCGGGATCAGCTACAATGCCCAGGGGCAATACAATCGCTCGAAGCGATTTGAAATCATCAAGAGCAAGGTCACCCCGCAGGTCGACAGCCTGAAAAAGGAAAACAGGAATGAGCGCGGGGGAGTGAACCACCAGGTATCGATAAGCGCGTCTCCGAAGGCCGGGTATCTCACCATTTCACCCTTCCTTAGCTACAACGAGAAGTGGTACGGAAAGAGCATCGAGCGGGATACGCTGGGCGAGCGAGAAGTCAGCGGCTTCCAGGCGGTCCGGACGTTCTCCACGGGCCTCTCCGCGTCGACAAGGTTCTTCGGGATCTTCCAACCTCAGGTGTTCGGCATTACGAGCATTCGCCACACGGTGACGCCAAACCTGACCTTCAGCTACCAGCCGGATTTTTCCGACCCGCGCTTCGGATACTACGGAAGATACATCGACAGGAGCGGGAAGGAAGTAGTGTACAACAGGTATGAGCGGGAGATCTACGGGGGAGCCCCGCGCGGACGACAGCAGAGTCTGGGCCTTTCCGTCGGTAACCTCTTTGAGATGAAATATCTGTCCTCCGACACGGCACAGCAGGAAAAGAAGATCCAGTTGATGAACATCGGTGCGAACATCTCGTACAACTTTGTTGCGGACAGTCTTCGTCTCTCGCCTCTCAGCCTCTCGTACCGGACGGACATCGGGAATGTCCTGAACATCAGCGCGTCAACGACACACGACTTCTACATGTTCGATCCCGCAGCGGGCGCGCGGGTCAACAGGTTTGTCTGGTCGAACAAGCAGATCTTTCCGGACCTTACAAGCGTTTCCCTAAGTCTTTCAACGTCGCTGAGCGCTCCGAAGAAGGAGACGACCACAAAGGGCCCGGCCTCCCGGACAGCGGAGCTCCCACAGGAGCAACAGCCGGGGCAGATCGGCCAGCCGGCTCAGATGAGGTCATACACTGGCTTGTTTGAAGAGGAGACCCCGGATTTCAGCATTCCGTGGAACCTGACGCTGGGATATACATTCACGCAGAGCCAGCACGATCCGAGGCGAAAGATCCGCAGCTCATCGATCAACGCCAGCCTGTCGTTCAATCTCACCGAGAACTGGAGGTTCTCGACGAGCGGGAGCTACGATTTCATCCGGAAGGAGTTCGCGGCACCGAGCGTCAACATCTATCGTGATCTGCATTGCTGGGAAATGAACATCACGTGGTTCCCGATGGGCTTCTACCGCGGGTACCGCCTTGAAATTCGTGTCAAGGCGCCGCAGTTACAGGACTTGAAGATCACCAAGCAGGGGAGCGAGAGGGGGACGTATTATTAGCGGGGATGAAGCTGTGTGGGTGAAGAGTGAAGAGAAAAGAGTAAAAAGTAAGCGAGGGAAGATGGGAGATAGAAGAAGGGAGAAGGAAGATGTGGGAAGGAACTATCTCGTCAATGATCCAATCACTCGCTGACCCGATGGCTCGATGGTCAGATGACTCAATTCTTCATGCAGATTTCCTCTCCTCGTACAGATAGATCGGTTCTTTCGACTTCAGGATGGTGTCCCTGGTGACGACGCACTTGGAGACATTTCGCCTCGAGGGGAGCTGATACATAATATCGAGCATCACTTCTTCGATGATGGAGCGCAGGGCACGCGCGCCCATTCCCCGCTCCATCGCCTTGTCCACAACAGCCTTCAGCGCGGTATCTTCAATCTCCAACTCGACCCCCTCCATCATGAACAGCTTCTTGTACTGTTTGACGATGGCATTCCGCGGCTCGGTGAGGATATTCAGAAGCGCCTTTTCGTCCAGGGAGTGGAGGGTCGCGACGACCGGCAGCCGTCCGACGAACTCCGGGATCAACCCGTACTTGAGAAGGTCGTCGGGCTCGACCTGGGCGAGGTACGTATCGGTCGATTTGTGATGCTTGCCCTTGATGTCTGCCCCGAATCCCACGGGGTTTTGGCTTACCCGCTTTTCGATGATCTTGGCAAGACCTTCAAACGCACCACCGCAAATGAAGAGAATGTTTCTCGTATTGATGTTGATGAGGTTCTGTTCGGGATGTTTCCTTCCCCCCTTGGGAGGTACGCCGGCAATGGTGCCCTCAAGTATCTTCAGGAGCGCCTGTTGGACCCCTTCGCCTGAGACATCCCTCGTGATCGATGCGCTGTCGCTCTTTCGGCTGATCTTGTCGATCTCATCGATGTAAACAATGCCCCGCTCAGCTTTCTCGATATTGTATTCGGCGTTCTGGAGTAAATAGACGAGGATCGTCTCGACATCGTCACCGACGTAGCCGGCTTCCGTTAGTGTGGTGGCATCGGCAATGGCGAAGGGGACATCGAGGATGCGAGCAAGCGTCTGGGCGAGGAGCGTCTTTCCCGTTCCGGTCGGACCGATCAGGAGGATGTTGCTCTTTTCGATCTCGACCTCGTCGAGGTTCTGCAGGTTGTCGTTCGAGTCGATGCGCTTGTAGTGATTGTACACGGCGACGGCCAGTGTGCGTTTCGCATGCTCTTGGCCGACCACGAATTCGTCGAGTGCCTTCTTGATCTCCACTGGCGTCAGGGCTGAGCGTGCGCTGGTGCGCTTCGCGCTGATGGCAGCCATATTGCTCCGGATGATGTCAACGGAGCTTGAGACACAGAGGTCGCAAATATACACATCCGGACCTGCAATGATGCTGCTGACCTCTTCTGCGGAGCGTCCGCAGAAGGAGCAGACGATCTTGTCTCCCGGTTTTGGCTTCTGACTCATACTCGGTCCGATGCTATCCCTGATAATCGCCCCGGGGAGGCGAACGGCTAGGGCTTCTCCTTCTTTGCTTCCACCAGTCGCTTCACCAGGATGTTGTCGATCAACCCGTAGTCCTTTGCTTCCTGCGAGGACATGTAGTAATCGCGGTCCGTGTCCCGCTCAACCTGATCGACCGCCTTTCCAGAATGGTGTGAGATGATCTCGTTGATGCGCCGCTTGGTCCTGAGGATTTCCTCAGCCTGGATGCGGATGTCCGACGCAGCTCCCTGCACGCCTCCCCACGGTTGGTGAATCATGATGCGCGCGTTGGGGAGCGCCGTCCGCTTTCCCTTCTCTCCGCCTGCCAGAAGAACAGCAGCCATACTCGCAGCCATTCCGATACAGATCGTTGAAACGTGTGGCCGAATGTACTGCATCGTATCATAAATCGCAAGACCGGCGGTGACGCTGCCGCCCGGGCTGTTGATGTAGACGTGAATGTCTTTGTCCGGATCTTCCGATTCCAGGAAGAGCAACTGTGCGATGACGAGGCTGGCGATCGTGTCGTCGATCGGCATCCCGATGAAGACAATCCGCTCCTTGAGGAGGCGGGAGTAGATGTCGTACGCCCGCTCACCTCGTCCGGTCTGCTCGACGACGATGGGAACAAGCTGGTTGTAGATCTCGCGCGTGCGGGAACTCATGCTGGGGGTCATCCTTTCACAAGTCTGTTCGACAGCGCTGTGTCGTCAATTTCTTTCACCTTGGTGTTGCTGATCAACAACTCTATGAGCTTATCGCCAACCAGACGGTCCTTGATCTGATCGGACGACTTATAATACGTGATTAATCGTTCCTTATCAATCCCGATTTTGGGCGCTTCCCGCTCGGCGAGCAATTCCAGCGTCGCATCGTCGACGACGAGGTTCTCGGCTTTGATAATCTCTTCCCGCAAGAGCGCCCACTTCGCTTGGAAGATGGCATACGCCCGGTTTTCCTGGAAGAACTTCTCGACTTCGAAATCAGCAGGAAGTTCCTTCTTCGGGTACTGGTTTCGGATCTCCTCCAGCAGGCCGTTCAGCACACTCCGGATGAGGGATTCGGGTACCTGGAACTCGTGCAGGCGGATGATCTCACTCACGATTGCATTTACCAAATTGCGCCGGTTCTTTTCCTTCCAGTAGACTTCCAGATCGCGCTTGATGCCCTCACGGAAATCCTTGACATTCGTGATCTTCTCCTTCGTCACCTTCTTCGCAAACTCATCGTCCAGCTCAGGCAGGATCACTTTTTCGACCTTCGTGACGGTGGCCTTGAGGTTCACCTTGTGGTTGTGGTCGCCGTGTTGATGCTCGAACCGGATGTGGTGCTCACCCCCTTTCTCGGCCGACCGTAAAGCATCTTTGAAGGGCTGCTCGAGTTGGGGATCGGCAAGGTAGAAGCGCGCGTTGTCGGACTTCTTTCCAATAATCGGCAGGCCGCTGTCGTCGAGCTCCTGGAGTTCGGCCGAGACGACGTGCCCCTCATCCGTCACGCGATCGACTTCTTCTCGCGAGCTGTTGATCTTCCGGAGTCGTAGCAGTTCTTCCTCGACTTCCTCCTCCGTAGACCTGTGAACGACCGTCTCCACGGAGAGCCCTTTGTACTTCTTCAGCTCAATTGTCGGCCGGACATCATACTGGATCTTGAAGCAAAGGCTCTCCCCGCGGCGGTAGTCGATATCGACCAGAGTCGGGTCACCAATGGGTTGAAGATCCTTTTCTTTCACAACCTGCCGGTACAACTCAGTCGCGATCGTCTCGAGGGACTCGTGCTCGATCAATTCCCCGTACAATCTCCTGACAAGCTCAATCGGAGCCTTTCCCTTCCGGAATCCCTTGATGTCGACTTTCGGTCGGTATTCTTTGTATGCTTTCTCGAAATGGGGTTGAAGGTCTTTCGCATTGGCCAGGATCTCGACCTCGCGGGAAACTTCCGACAGTGTGTTGAGTGTAACCTCCACGAAACAACTCCTTTACGATGGGAAGTGAATGAGTGGTTCGTACCGCTCTTCGGACGGGAAACCATTGGCGCGAAGAGGAAACCGCTATGCCCGCCGCAGGCGCATGTCGCATTCCCTACTCGACGTGACCCCCGTGGGTAGAGGCCGAGAACCCAACTTGGGTTGCCCCATCCCGCAAATGGCTGTGGGCACGGAGGGACTTGAACCCCCACGGGTTGCCCCATTGGATCCTAAGTCCAACGCGTCTGCCAATTCCGCCACGTGCCCATGCGACCGGTTCCCTTGTCCATTTGCGGGCCGCGTCTGCCGCCGAAGGCGTCCCTTCGGGACAGTTTCGCCATCTACCCCAGATGGAAATACATCTCTCCGAAACGAAAAAATCCTCAACACCGTTGCGTTGTGAGGATTTCGCTGCCAGGCTGGCTCTCGTAAGTTCGCCTGCACGCTCAATATACGAAGAATTGCGCGAAAAGCAAAGAAGGGCTATCGAGCCGCCTTCTGGAGCTCGTTAAGTTTGTCGAGGAAATTCACGGCATCCTGACGAACAGGGTCGATGTTGATGGCCCGATTGAAGTATTCACGTGCCTTCTGGTAATTCTTGGCTGTCTGGTGTGCAAGGCCAACCTGAATGTTCGTCTGATAGCTGTTGGGACTGAGCGCGAGTGCTTGCTCGAAGTGTGCGATCGCGCGTGCAAGGTCACCATCTCCCATGTAGGCAACGCCAAGATTATAGTGGATCTCCCAGTAGTCATTTCCCCGGGCGAGCGCGCGCGTGAGCACATCGATCATCGGCTTGAAATTGCCGCTCTTGCGGTAGAGGCTGTATGCTTCGCGGTACGCACTGAGATACAGCGTGTCAAGCTGATACGCCCGCTCCAGGAAGGTCAATGCGCGGATCGGATCCCCCGTGCGGGCGAAGAATTTCCCCCAGAGGTACGCAGCGTAGGCCACATCCGGCGCAATTCTTGACGCTTCTCGGTACCGCTCGGAAGCGAGCGCGTTGTTACCTGCCTTTTCGGCCGCGGACGCCTCGTCCAGAATCCTCATGACATCCGCGGAAATTCCTTGTTCGTGAAGATTGATGACAACGCGCATCTGGTCGAGTCGACCCGAAAGCTCCGTATCATACGATGTGCGAAAGACCTTGAAGATCTCCTCCTTGGCGCCTGCAAGATTTCCCGCAGAGAAATCATTCACGGCTCGGAGCATGGAATAGATAGGCAGGGCGAACGAGCCGGAATCCTTCTGGAGGTTGTTCAGGAACTCAGGCGGAAAGAGAGCAGTGTGTCTGTTCAGACGTTCGCCGCACTGCCGAATGAATGTCTCGTATGACTCGGAAAGCTCGTACTTTGCCAGACGGGCCTCTATCTCTTCGGGAAGGGTAACCTTCAACGCTCCGCGGGTCGTATCGGCAAAGTCGAGCGAGGAAAAGGCATAGGCTAGAGCTTCGACCATATACTGATACAAATAGCCCGTCTTGCCGGTGGCACCCCCTTCGATAATCCACCGGACGTTCTGCTCGTCCAGTACAAGCTGCAGCGAATCCCGGACCGTTACGGTCCTCATCGCCGCGTCGCGAGCCTGGTCGATCAACGGTTTTATGGCTGGATCTGTGGCGTCGAAATTCAGCCGGGCATTGGGGAGAGAATCGGCGACAAATCTAAAAACGGGAGTGAATTCCCCCATGCGGGCAATTTTTTCCTTTAAAGGTAGATTGTCTGCCACGAAAACGGAGACGAACGCCGACCAACGATCCAGACTGTAGTCCCGAAATGCCCGGACACGCATATCGCGGATCTCTACATACTGGGGGAAAATCTCCAGGGTGTCGTTTTCCAATGCTCGTTCACTGGTAGCGATGGTTTCTCGGTATTTCTTCTCCTCGCTCGCTTTCCTGCCGGCGTCGAGTGCACCGATCACCGTGGAATACCCGGGCCAGTATTCCTGAGGAACTTTGAACTCCGCCTGGCTTGTCGCTTCACGTAGCTGGAACTGAACGAGGAACAGCTGGTGGAGGCGAAGCTCTCTGGAGAAGCCTACGAGGATTGACATTCCTGCGGTGTCCGTGATGACCTCCCCCTTCCAGGCGATCGGATAGGTCTGTCCGTCCTGATAGAGCTTGAGCTTCTGGAGCTCCTCCTTCACATAGTCTGCGTCAAGTGTCCAAGTGCCCGCAGGCCGAAACAGGAAATAGTAATACTCACCAGATGCAACGTTGTCGCTCGTGAGAGGAAAAGCCCTCATCTGGTTTGAGAGTTCGATTCTGGCGAAGCGCTCCCCGCTGAGGCCGAGCAACCGCGGTTCACGGACCTTCAGTTGGATAGATGGGACCTGTGCGAGGAGGTGCGAGAACGAGAGGCCAAGGGTTGCGAGGAGAAGCGGAAGTTTCGCTGCAGAGTGTTTCATTTCGATCAGCGTTGGGAGCAGAGGCCTAAAAATGTGGTGTGCATCACGTAGCCGTTGAAAATATAGAAAACGGGAGGCCGAGAAGCAACCTTCTGTCACCTTGACATTCTACCGAAAAATCTCGAATATCGTACAGGTGCATATGCAAACCCGCGCTCCACAGCTGCTTCTGCTGCTGGTGGGCCTCCCTTTACTCACCAGCGCACAACAGGAGATCTATGTTCAATCCCTCCACAGGACCAGCGCGTTTTCCTCAGCGATCCGAATTGGCACATCGAGCCGGCAGACCGGTATCATTGCGGTAGCTTCGATTGAACGATCGATCAAGCTGTATGATGCCGCAACACTCACCGAACAAGGGTCGCTCACGGGACTGGATCAGCCTGTCACGGCATTTACGCTTTCCCGCGACGGGTCGCTCCTCTTTCTGGCAAAAGCCGACGGTTCGGTCGCATCGTGGCGCGTGCACGATAGGTCATATGGAAAAGAATTCAATGCACACGCGACCGGCATTCTTGCTCTTGCCGAGCTGCCATCAGGATTACTGGCTTCCGCGGCGATAGACCGAACGGTCAAGGCTCTGGATCCTGCCGGCGGGAGGATCCTGAGCAGCATCACCATCCAGAAGGACGATATTGTCACTCTCGCTGGTCACCCTTCGGGGAAAATGGTGATCATTGGAACGGCTGGGGGATGGGTCAGGACGCTCGCTGTTCCCCAGCTGGAAGAAGGAAAGCGCTTCGACGCCAGGGGAAAGATCACCGCCCTGGCCCTACATCCCGACGGCAATTCGGTTGCCGTGGGGGGACTCGATGGCAGCGTTCGCCTGTGGAATCTGGAGGCTTCGACTCTCCAGGCAGCGGTCGCAGATCGGAAGGGACCCATTACTGCACTCACATTCGATCCCAGGGGCCGCTGGCTCGTCGCTGCGTCAGCCGATAGTACGCTCAATATCTTCGACGCTCGGTCCGGAGCGAAGGTGAAATCAATTGCCGAGAACGATGCGTATTTTACCGTGGCCTCATTTGTGGGAGAAGAGGTGCTCTTGGCTGGGACCTCAAAGGGGGTTCTGGAGACCTGGAGAGTGCTCGAGGCACCGCCGGATACAGACCCACCCGCTATTGCTCTCACGAAACCGCCGGCAAGTCAGGACGGGATCAGGGTCTCCCGAGAGATGTATGAGATTCAGGGAACGGTCCGGGACAGGAGCGGAATCCAGGGAATCTCGATCGATCGGGGCGTGGGCGGCATTGAAGTCACCGATGCAGCACCTCCAGATTCCGTCCAAGGATGGGTGACGAAGCTCTTTCGCGTTACCGTCAGGCTTGACAGTATCGGTATCAACACGTTTGAGCTGAGAGCTCTTGATGCTTTCGGCAATATCGCCAGGAGGACGGTTCGCATCACTCGACTCTCGAGCGATCAGGTCGTTGAGGTGATTTCTCCGGCGAACAACTTCGAGACGGACAAAACGTCTGTTCAGCTTCAATTTAAGGCGTGGTGTGTGGTCGCTTCCTACAAGGCGCATGTCAACCTCATTGAGATGGTTAACCGCTCGGATATCCGTGAGAAGCGCGAAGGAGATGTGTTTACAGAAGAGATCCCGCTCGTTATCGGATACAATCAGATCGAGCTCACGGCAACCTCGGCAACCGGCGAGAAGTTCTCAAAAACGCTCGGCGTCAATCGCAAGCTGTTCGGCGCGATCTCCGCTGGTCCGGGGGCCAAGCTTGCCCCGAAGGAGCGAGGACCCGGACCCCAGAGGTGGGCTGTCGTGGTGGGGATTTCGGAGTACACGCACAGGGGGATTCCGGCGCTGAAGTATGCTGAGAGCGACGCGCAGGCGTTTGCGGAGTTCCTCAAGAAGCCGGAGGGAGGCGGCTTTGAGCCGGACCATATGAGGATCCTGCTCAACAATGATGCGACGCTGGAAAACTTGAAAGAAGCGCTCATCGATTTCCTCTCCCATGCTATTGACAAAGACCTCGTGATTATCTTCTTCGCCGGGCACGGAGCGCCTGACCCGGCACGGCCGATGAATCTGTATCTTCTGACGCACGATGCGGATCCGTCACGGTTAGGCACAACCGCATTTCCCATGTGGGACATCCAGACAGTTCTTGCCCGGCATATCACGGCGAAGAAGATCGTGGTCTTCTCCGACGCGTGCCACAGCGGCGGGATCAGTGCTGATTTTGCAGCCCGGGGTGTGAACGTCACCGAGTCGAATCTCATCAACCAGTACCTTGCCGATCTTGCGCGAACCAAGGACGGCATTGTGGTCTTCACTGCGAGTGCGGCTGGCGAGGTGTCCCAGGAAATCCCGGAATTGGCTCACGGGGTTTTTACGTACTACCTTCTGGAGGGAATGAAGGGTCAGGCGGATCTCAATAATGACTATACCGTAACGATCAACGAACTTATGCAGTACGTCGAAGAGCAGGTCAAACGGAGGACCAAGGGCGCTCAAAATCCCACGCGCAGCCAAACGGCGTACGACAAAGATCTGACGATTTCACTGATTGCCCATTAGGGAGGGAGGTTGAATGATTCGTTCACTCGTTATCGCTGCCATCGTTTCATGTGCGATCGCCTTCGCGCAGGAAAAGCCCAACGTCAGCTTCGAATGGGCGTTCGGAACGCTCTCGGGATCGGGCGATGATGCAAAACTTGTGGTCATCCAACGGGACACGACGCTCTCATCGGGCGATGAGCTCAAAATGATGGTCAAACTCAAAGAGGACTGCTTCGTCTACGTTCTCCATGAGAGCCCCTCGGGAGAAATCTCGCTGAAGTTCCCGTACGACCTGAAACAGTTCACGACCGATTACAAAGTGGGGAAGAACTATTACATCCCTAAGGGGCGTCCGTGGTTCAAGCTCGATGCCAACGTCGGCCGAGAGACTTTCTACCTGTTAGCATCAGCCGAGCGGCTGCTCGACCTCGAAGCGCTGCTGGGCAAATACAAGGATGCCGAAGCTTCCGCCAGGCCATCGGCGGCAAAGGAGATCGTTGCGGAAATTCGCAATGTCCGCAAACACTACAAAACATTCACGACGTTTGCCGAGCGGCCGATCTCCATTGGAGGCAATGTCCGGAGCCTCACACGAGACGAGGCAACGCGACGTCCCGATGTGGCGCAAATCGCAGCCGAGATTACCGCCAACAACTTCTACGGCAAGACCTTTACCATTGACCACAAGTAGCAACCGAACAACGTGGGCCACAATCGGACTGATTGTGGCCTCGTTCCTCACCATCCATCTCCTCTTCTGGCTCTTGCCGAATGTGTTTGAGCCGTGGAACGCTCAAACCGTCGATCAGTTCTTCGTGTTTCGCTCGAATTACGATGCCCTCCGGCCTCGGTACGATAGCGCCGTCGTCCACGTCGATATCTCTGACGCTACGTTCAGGACGCTCGAAGACTCCTATTTGAATCGCCTCCACTATGCCCAGGTTCTCCGCAACCTTGCCGAAATGCGGACGGCACTACAGATCTGGGATTTCATTTTCCCGGCCAAGACTAACCTCCAGGAGGACAGTATCCTCGTGGTTGCTTCGGGGAACGCCCGAAACGCCTACTTCGGATTGGCGTTCAAAGTCTCTCAGGAACAGCTACCTCGCTCTGTACCTGGCCGCAGCAGAGCGGAACAATACCTGGAGATGACCAAGTGGAATGTCCAAATCGAAGGGGAGACGAGGCACATGTACTATGCCTTTGACCCCCTCATCACCTTCCCTGATCTTGCAGCGGCCTCAGAGGGGCTTGGATTCCTGAACATCAGTTTCGATCGCGATGGTGTTTACCGGCGAGTGCCGTTGCTCTATCGCTACCATGAAAGCTTCTATCCGAGTTTTGCGTTCCGTGCTGCCTGCGATTACCTCGGTGTGACGCCGAACCGGGTCGTTCTGAAGCCGGGTACCAGCATCACGCTCAAAGACGCGAGCTTGCCCGGTAAGCAACCCCGGGATATCATCATTCCCGTGGATGAATCAGGGAACATGCTCGTCAACTACATTGGCCCCCTGGTCGGGGAGGATAGCGTACACTCAATGTCGCATTACGATTTCGCTGAGATCCTGCGGGCATCGGACGATCGCATGGAGCTGGAGATGTGGGGGGATGAGCTGGCCGCTAAAATCGCTGTGGTTTCAGAGGTGCGGACAGGTGCCTCCGATGTCGGGCCGGTTCCCACCGACAACCATCTCCCCCTGAGCAGCGTTCACTCCAACGTCCTCAACACGATCTTGACAGAAAACTTCTTACGGGAAGCAAGCGATCTGGAATCCCTCGCGACGGAGTTCCTAGTGATCATCGTGATGGTCGGGCTTGCACTGCGTCTATCATCCAAAAACTTCTCGCTGGGTTCGGTCGGATTGATCCTCGTGTACTTCCTTTTTGCAGGATTTCTCTTTCTCTTTGCGAACGTTGTCATCAATGTGCTGCGGCCGGTGCTGCAAATCGCGCTGGCGGCGTTCACCGTCGTGGCCTATCGGTACGTGAACGAGCAAAAGCAGAAGGAGGTCTTGCGGCGGTCGTTCGAGGCATACTTCCCGCCATCGGTCGTCCGGCGCATCATGCTCAATCCGTCGCTTGTCACCGCTGCGGGTCAAAAGAAAGAACTGACGATCCTCTTCAGCGACATCAAGAGCTTCACTACCTATTCCTCAACGCTCACGCCGGACGAGATCCAGAAACTGCTGAATGAATACTTCGACGCCATGGTCGAGATCGTCTTCAAGTATGAGGGGACGGTCGACAAGTTCATTGGTGACGGTCTAATGGTGTTCTTCGGCGATCCCGAGCCGCAGCCGGATCATGCGGTGCGGTGTGCGAGGGCGGCAATTGAAATGCAGCAGAAATGCCGCGAGCTCAAATCACAGTGGGTCAAAGAGGGCAGATTTCCGCTGATGATCCGCATCGGTATCAATACCGGTCCCGTCGTCGTCGGCAACATGGGATCCGACCGCCGCCTCTCCTACACAGTCCTCGGTGCCGACGTGAACCTCGCTCAGCGGCTTGAGGCGAACGCACCTGTGGAAGGCATTATGATTTCCCAACGCACCTACGAGCTTGTGAACGACCACGTCCCAACCCGCCCGCTCGATCCGATCAAGGTCAAAGGCCTTGACGAACCGATTAGGGTGTATGAGATTCCTGTGCCGACGCAAGAGAGAGCAAAGCAAGCGGCTGTGCCCGAGTAGCAACCCCGCGTTTATAGTTCCCATCTCGTGACGATCACCTCAGCGGAGACGAATGAGCACGATTGGCCAGCCCCCTGCGGTGGTGCCAATGATGAGTTAGTTTTTTCCCACCCAGTCATTGGCGACCTGTCGTGGGAAGAATGCCTCTGGCGCCGGTGGCCGGTGTGCCAGAGAGCTGTGTGGCCTGATGGTGCTATACTGCCTCCTCCAGCGTTCCGTGATGCCATTTTCCTCCAAGACTCTATTGAAGATCTCACCGTTCAAGAGCTCGTCTCGCAGCTTCCCGTTGAATGGCTCGATGAAGACCGTCTTGACACCAAGCTGGCTAAGCCAACGTTGGACCATCTCTGCCGCGAACTCCGAGCCGTTGTCCGAGCGAAGATACTCTGGCGCTCCCCGAAGGATGAACAGCTCTAAGAGCTGATACAGCTCTACCTCCTCCTTTTTGCTCCAACATATCAAATTTACTAACTTGACATTGGATCACTTTCCGAGGGCGCGTCAAACCATTTGCCACAAACGTGAAGATCGAGGCTATTATGAGACAAACAAAGCTAGCGATAGTGGCATTGGCACTTCTCTTGTCAATGGCAAATGCCTCTGCTCAGCAGTCAGATCCGCTGTATGAGCGGCTGAAAGCACAGTTCAGTGCCGGCTTTGGAAGCCGCTATGAACTAGACGTGTTCGTCAACGTTGATAGCTCACTTGGACGACCTCGAGGTATCTTCAACAACTACAGGATCGAAGATCCATACGGCACGCTCGCGCACTGTGTTATCTTTGCAGCCAATGGGGTCTTTCAGGACGATGACATGCCGGCGGGATTCATTGGCGTTTACAAAGGGGGAGAGTTCCTTTGGTGCTCCGATACGTTGATCGACAACTACGGCATACGCTTCAACTGGATGGTTGCGGCGACAGACTTGAATAATGACGGCAGTGTCGAAATCATACTCGGCATGTCCGGTGGAAGTCGCAGTGAGCTCGAGTATCTCTGGATTGCCAGCTGGGATGGTCAGTCTGGCGTGATCATCAATGATGCAGAAGCAGGTCCGCTCGTCGGGAAAGTGTCGAAAATCGGGGGCTTTTTCGGTTCGTTTGAGTTCAAGGATCTCAATGGAGATGGGATCAAGGAGATTATCAGCACATGGTACGTGAGCGACGAATCAGAGGAAACAGGGCAGGCGATCTATAGCTGGAACGGTCAGAAATATGGCAAGTGGGCTGGTGGTCCCCAGTTTCCGCCAAGTGGGTACCTCCCGCGGAACAGGCTGACTGCAACAATAAAGGCAATGGCCGTGAGGATGCTGGATACGTATCGGTATCAATATGTTGTCGAGAACGGCCCTACCAGTCAACAAGAAGTCAACGAAGTCCTTGTCGCTGCCCGCACAGATTCCGTGCGGAACGGAGTGGGGCCGGAAAGATGGGAGTTCTTTGTGCATCTAAGGCCGAAGGTTGGCTGGGTTCTTCCACCATTCCAGAAGCAGTTTATACCCCCCGGAGGATCTGACTCAAGATTCGCGTATGTGAGCACTGGATTGCCTGCGCCCGTATCTTGCTATGTACGCGGACGAAACGAGACGCTTCAGCCTAGACCGGCATTTAATGAGGAGAACTGGTATGCAGACGTTGTCGGGAATTCCTATGTCGCTACCACTGTGGGCGCGGTAGACGTACCGTCTCCTCTCGTCCCGACAACTTTTTTAGATACGCTTTTGTCAAACACCACCCAATCCCGGTCGGTCGGTTGGATTACGGATCAACCAACGGCAGAGAGGTACCTCGGTTACCTCAGTTCAGCGAGAACGGCACTTCAGCAGAACAATGCGAGCGCAGCTCGATCGGCG
>Ga0194125_10008226_pt1 | contig 14778 bp, 13 predicted proteins | sample TA2KigC250mmetaG_FD_148626 | JGI IMG/M metagenome (GOLD analysis project Ga0194125, IMG submission 148626) | Freshwater microbial communities from Lake Tanganyika, Tanzania - TA2015034 Kigoma Deep Cast 250m | ecosystem: Environmental > Aquatic > Freshwater > Lake | place: Tanzania: Lake... | reverse complement strand
ATGTCAAGCCGTCCGCGCGCGGAGAACTGGAAATCACTTCGGTTAATGAGGAGTATCTGCTAAGGGGTCGGCTGAAGTGCTCCATGCTGGGTCGCGGGTTTGCCTGGCTCGATACCGGAACCCACGAATCGTTCCAGGAAGCCGGCAATTTCATTCAAATCGTTGAAAAGCGACAGGGCCTGAAAATCGCATGCCCCGAAGAGATCGCATGGCGTTCCGGCTGGATTGATGACGAGGCGCTGTCGAAACTTGCGGAACCGCTCATGAAAAGCCAGTACGGGCAGTATCTCATGCAGTTGACGGTTCAGCGCTGAACCAGTGAGAAAATGTCGTACAAGTGAAGTAGCAGCTCGGTTTATGGGGTTTGTTTCAGCGAGTTTTTCATGACCTTACCGGCTGAGTTTTTCGGCAGAGCCGTCATGAATTCAATATCGCATGGAACTGCGTAGATGGGGAGCTTTTTCCCGCAGTAATCAAGTATGGTTTCTGCGGTAATTCTTTCGTTCTCTTTCAGCACTATGAAGGCTTTTGCCGCTTCCCCGAGTTGATCGTGAGGAACGCCTATGATAGCGGCTTCGGCAATTTCGGGCATGTCAAGAATGGCGTGTTCAATTGTTGCCGCCATGACCTTGTAGCCGCTGGGTTTGATGAAATCCTTTTCTCTTCCCACAAGATAGATGTACCCGTCCTCATCGGTATAGCCGAGATCCCCGGTGTAGAGCTTTCCGTTCCTGAACGGATTTTTGGCAGGATCAGGCAAAAGGTAGCCTGCGGCGACGTTATCGCCTTCCGCAACAATTTCTCCTATCTCGCCCTGTTCAAGAGGAATGCCGGTTTGGTCCACGACCTGCAGCGTTACCCCGGGAATCCCTTTTCCGATGGAGCCTGTTTTTTTCTGAAGTTTTTCAGGCGGAAGGTATGAGAGCCTCGCGGTGGCTTCAGTCTGCCCGTAGCTTATGAAAAGGCGGGCATCTCCGTGCAGTATTGAACGGAGGTCTTCAATATATCTGTCGGCAAGTTTCCCCCCTGCCTGCTGTACGTGGCGCAATGTCGCAAAACGACGTCCTCTGAAGCTTTTATTGTTCAAAAGACTCTGGAATGTGCTCGGAACGCCCGCAAGGCCCGTGCAGGAGAACGTTTCCATTTCGTTGAGCACGTCTTCGACGTACTGAAAATAATTGTTTATCACAAGCGATCCCCCCGCTCTGAGATGCGTATGCAGGAGTGATGTGCCGAAGCAGTAGTGAAAAGGCAGGACGGTCATCATCCTGTCGTCCTGCGATAGATCAAGGTAGGCGATGATCGCGCCTGTGTTCGCCATGATGTTTTGATGCGTCACCCTTACGGCGTTTGGCTGGCCGGTGGAGCCTGAAGTGAACATCAGGGCGGCGAGGTCTTTTCGGGAATCGACGGATGCGGTTATCGGGCGGCTTTCTGTATCAGGGGCACTGCCCCGGGTTTTAAACGGCATGATGGCGCTTTTGAGCACCTGATTGCCGCTTTCGGTAATCAGGCGCTCATATCGTGCGACCAGACGGTCGTCGATGCACAGTGTGCGGCAGCGGATAAGCTTCGTATAGTTTTCGAGATCGTCCGCCGTCAGACGGGATGGGAGTGGAGCGGCCACAGCTCCGGATTTGATGATGCCGAGATAGCATGCTACCCAGAATGCCGAATTTTCGGCAAGGATACCGACCTTTTCCTGAAATCCGGTCCCGCAGGTTTTCAGAGCGTGCTCCACGCCTTCGACCATCCGCAGCAGTTCCCCATAGGAGGTTGTCGCCCCCTCTTCGATAAGGGCGATCCGTTGCAGGTCAGCGTTTTCAAGCAGATAGTCGAACAGGTTCATGCTTCCGCTTTCAGGCATTCAGTTTTTTGCCGATAAAATTGACCAGTGACTGGACGGAACCCAGGTTGGCTCTGGTTATTTCGGCATCCTCGACTTCAATTCCGAACTGCTGTTCGAGCTGGACGACAATATTGGTCATGCCAAGCGAATCGATACCGTGATCGGCCATCGGTGTATCGTCCGGGGCGTCGGGAATAAAAAGGGGAAATGAGTCGTTGAGATAACCTAAGAGTTGGTCTCGAATTTCAGATCCGGTAAGAGAGGGCATTGTTTATCTCCGAAATGTTAATGGGTTTCCGTTTTTAGGGTACTAATGGGGCCAGCCGCAGATATTCGGTGGTGCGCTGCTTGTCGCGGATATCTGCAATGACGTTGTTAACCTGATCGACAGAAAGGCTGAACGTCGAGGCGATCTCTTCGGCTGAAAGAGCTTTTTCATGGGCTTCCCAGATGCCGTCGAGCAGCTCGAAGGGCAGGCGGTAAAAGAACTCCTCCTGGGTGGTGTCGGCCGGATAGGTGTCGGTTGTCGGAGGCCTGTTGAGGATATCCTCGGGGACGCCGATCTCTTTTGCGAGGGCATAGACCTGCGTTTTGAAAAGGTGGCGTATCGGCTGAAGATCTACCCCGCCATCGCCGTATTTTACAAAAAAGCCCAGATCGTGTTCATTTTTGTTTCCGGTTCCTATGACCGCATAGTTTCGCCTTTCCGCCTCATGGTAAAGCGTCATCATTCTTGCCCGCTGTTTCAGGTTCGATGCGGCAACGATTTCATTGACCTGGGACGGGGTAAGACGACGCCGGATCTCCTTTCCGTCGGGTTTGATCACCACGGCGCTGAAAATATTCAGCGATGCTTCGCCGAGCAGATTCTGGGGAAGCACGATTTTGAATTTATCGGCTGAAGGGTCAAAGTCGGGCACAGCCTGCTTTACGGCGTGGTCGCGGGCCTCATAGCACCCGAACCCGTTGAGGGCGGGGGTAATGTCTCTTGTAAGCGTTTTGACGCCCAGCCGGAGAGCCATGTTTTCTGCCAGCATGGCGCTGTCGGGGCTTGAATCCCGGTCAGGAAGCATGACGACAATAACCTTTTCGGGGCCGAACGCACTGACGGCAAGGTGCAGTACGGTCGCCGAGTCCAGCCCGCCGCTGACCCCGATAACCCCGCCATCGCGCTTCAGGGTTGAAATGCAGGAGTTCTTCAGCCAGGCGACAAGACGAGCGGCCTCTTCAGATGGATTGAAACCTGAATGCATAGTCATGAGTTTTAATATTAGGGATAACTGTTCCGGATAAAAAGGTCGTACCAGAGCTGAGTTGTAGCAATGCCCATCAGCGCCATCTGCTCCATTTCACTGCTCATGTTTTCTTTTTTCGCCTTGTTGAGAAGTTTCATGGCTGCCTGGGGAGAGAAGATGCCGGTTTTTTTCAGGTTCTCTTCCGAGAGCAGTTCACCGGTATGCTGAAACGAGGAACTTTTGAAGATGTCGTGAATCGGGGCTCGATAGGGGAATTTTGTCCGGTAGGCGATATCGGCCGGGAGCATGGATTCCGCAGTTTTTCGTACTACATACTTGTCCTGTTTCAGGCTTCTCAGTTTCAGCGTCAGAGGAAGCGAGTTGGCAAATTCGACAAGACGGTGATCGAGAAAAGGAAAACGCCCTTCCACACCATTGGCCATTGCAACACGGTCGCCCTGTGATGAAAGCAGATAAGGGGTCATGAAAGTTATGATCTCCAGTGTCTGTGCCCTTTGCGGTGAATCCCAGCTTGCGAATTCTTCGGGGAGGATCTCTGCAAGTCGATTTTCATACGGTCGCGGTGCGAGTTCCGCCCGGATTTCAGGGTGGAAATACCCCTGCAGCCTTGCGGTGTTGTTCCAGCGGAAAAGATGGCTGAAGAGCATGTGATCGCTCTGTTCGAGCCCGTCCTGCATGGCGAGTTCCAGACTTCGGAACTTGTCCCTGCCGGGCAGGTAAGGGTAGAGACGGCTTACCAGAGAGCGCCTCATCGGTGATTGAGGATCTTTGGCCATGAACCTTCTAACGGCGGTTTCCTTGAACAGGTCGTATCCCATGAAAAACTCGTCGGCACCTTCTCCGGTAAGGACTGCCTTGAGGCCGTGTCTGCTGACGTTTTCCGAAAGCGGGAGCATGGATACCGGTCCTGCCCGCAGTTGCGGAACTTCGGTATGCCAGACCATTTTCCGAAGGGCAGCGGCAAGGTTGTCTGCTGTGCACCGGGTTACGTGGTGAGCTGTGCCGAGATGCCTGGCAACCTGCAGCTGGTGTTCGCTTTCATCGTAATCGGGGTGCTGGAATGCAATGGAAAACGTATGCAGCGTAGAGGCATACCGGCTTGCGAACGCTCCTATCAGCGAAGAGTCTACTCCTCCGCTGAGATACGATGCAACAGGGACATCGGCTTTCAGTCTGATTCGAACGGCATCGTCAAAAATGGAGGCAAAGGCTTCTTTGGCGGCATTTTCAGTCCACCGCTCTTCCGTGAAATCAAGCTGCCAGTAGCACTCCTTTCTTATATCCCGTTTGCCCTCTTCAAGGGTGTAGTGATGTGCCGGCAGTACTTCAAAGATGTTTTTGAAGGGTGTTTTTCCGGGAAGAGGAGTCCAGAAGGTCCAGATGTCCTGGAGAACCTGAAAATCCGGTTCGCGGTGCAGTTCGGGAATTGTCAGGAGGGCCTTGATTTCCGATGCGAAATAGAGCGTGCTTCCACTGAAGGTATAGAAGAAAGGACATATGCCGAGCCTGTCCCTGCATAGGATGAATTTACGCCCGATACTGTCCCAGAGAGCGAAAGCATATTGACCGTTGAGCTGTTTGAATCCTTCGACCCCGTATTCTTCGTATAAATGCAGAATGACTTCAACATCGCATTCCGTTCTGAATGCATGCCGACAGGCAAGCTGGCTCCTGAGTTCCGAATGGTTGAATATCTCGCCGTTGCAGGTCAGCCAGAGTGTTCCGGTTTCATTCGACAGCGGCTGCTGTCCTGCCTCCAGATCGACAAAAGCGAGCCGGGTATTGCCGAAGCTGACCTGATCGCTTTCGAAGGTTCCTGTTCCTTCCGGGCCGCGGTGCCTGATGCTCAGGAGCATGGACTCGAGACGTTGCTTGTTTTGAGGAGCGTTGAACCACCCTGCGATGCCGCACATGACGTTGTTTCCTTTTCAGTTTTTACACTTGGTCGGTATCGATCGCTCAACTGTTTGCCAGAAGAAACCGTCGGTAGTTTTTCCTTGCTTTTTCAAAGGCCCCTGCGGTTATCCTGAAGTAGGTATTGATGTCGTCCTCCATGGTGATTTCAGCTCCGAACTGCAGGAGAAAGTTTTTTACGGTGTCGTTCCCTTTGCGCACGTCCGTATGCGACTGTTTGAAACCCATGCGGTTGATGGCGATTTCGTAGATGGAAAGTACTGCCTCGATAGCCGCGTAAGGCGGCGCATCATGTTTCATGATCCAGCTGCCCCAGCAGAAGGAGTCTCCCCTGAAATCGTAGAGGCGTATGGTCCCGAGATTTTCTCCTTCGCAGCTTTCAATGATGAAGTAGAACTCTTCGCCATTTTTTTCCCGTTGTCTGTAATCGGCGATCCACTGAATCTGTGCATCGATGTCATCCTTGACCGGCGAGACGTACCTGTTTTTTTCAGGATCGAGCCTCAGGGAGAGAATAAACGCGGCATCCCCTTGTTCAACGAGACGAAAACGGATATGCTTTGCGATATCGCTGATGATCTTTTCCACGCTTTGTGAGTTTTTTTTCCGAACCCGCTTTTATGTTACACCCTACCTGCTAACGAGTTGGAATGATTTCCAAAGTAATTAAAATAAAGATGAAAGTCATGCATTTCGCATATGACTTTTCTTCCCTTTCTCACGGCTGTTGCCAAAAGTCGTCTGGAAAGCAAAGCCGATCCATCGGGTTATGGTTTTATTTCGCCTTATGGAGAGCCAAATACGCTCATCCGCGCCGTTTTCCGTTTATCGGACACGTCGATCTCGTTAATGAACCGGTTCAGCTTTGCCGTCAGTTTTTTTGCGCCTGCGCTGCTGAAATGATCGGCATCGTAAAAATCAGCGGCAATGAACGAGCTGTCTTCAAGTAAATTCAGATAGTGAACGTTCCTGTTTTTTCTGGCAAATGATTTCGAGAGTGTCAGCATGGTATTAAGTTGTCTGGAGTCAAGATGCTTCCGGTATTCTTTATGTCCTGGCGTAGTGAAGAGGATGAGCGTGATGTTTTTTCTACCGCACAGTTTTATGATTTCTTCCAGAGACTTCACGTTTTTGCTTACGTTATCGAAGTTTTTCCCGGTTTGTGCGACTGCCATTTTTTTTCCTAATTCCACAAGATTTTTATCAGGGTTTTCCTTGTTGTAATAGGTGCTGTAGCCGAGCGAATCGGTTTTTGTCATTTCGATGTGATCCATATAGTAGGATATCAGTTTTTCTTTACTTGATTCCAGCGGTAGGCTAAGCAGCTCGGTATTGTATCTGATATTGTGATTTCCCCTGATATTGTAGTAAAGCGTGTAGTTTTTTACTTCCCACTGGTTTTCGAGGCGGCTGGTGAAAGATCCGTAGGAGACAGGGAGCAGAAGATATTCGAGGTTTTTCAGATCCGATGCATATTTTTTGAGAATTTCCAGATCATAATTCAACGTTTGTGAGAAATGGCTGCCGTTGAAGCCCCGGCGGTCGAGGTATCTCGGATCGATGCCCGAGTATGCGTGTGACTCTCCCAAGCAGAGAACCTTGAAGTCGCCTGCATGTTTTTCATACTGCTCGGCCTTTGACTGGAAGTCATTGGGGATTTTCCTGAGGATATGTTCCACAACGATCGACAGGGCAAGTATCGGTAATGAAAACAGAATGATTTTTATGAACAGCTTTTTCATATGGGTCTGGTTTCCGGATACTGCAGGTTAGAACTGGAAGTATATGAAATTCGGTTTTGTGGTAATCTGGAATATGACGATCAAAAAAAAGAGGCCATAATAACAGACCCATCGAAACCAACCGGGCTTGTCGAGTAGTGTTGTGTGGCGATATCTGTACACTATCCCGATTATCGACAGCATGCAGATCAGGATGATGAAGACCATTTTTCTGTTTCCGATCAGGATATTGGCGGCAATGAACTCACTGAGGCCGATTGTTTTGAAGGTAGTATAGTTGCTGTATATGTTGAATAGGTTGGTTACGATATGCCATGCATCCCCGATAGTTGATGCCCTGAAGAAAATATAGGTGAAGCATACCAGATGGAAGGTAACGGCCACCTGAAATATCGTTATCCACCGGCTCTTATCAATGCCGAGTTTTCTGTGGAGTTTTTTCTTGTACGGTTTGTAGTAGGTTGCGACTGCAAGAAAGGTGCCGTGCAGCAGCCCCCAGATTACAAATGTCCAGTCTGCCCCGTGCCAGAAGCCGGAGAGCAGGAAAGTAACGACGAGTGCGAGTGCCGTGCCGTTGTTACCGAAATTCCGCCACTTCATCTGCAGCGGCTGGAAGATATAATCGAGTATCCAGCGTGAGAAAGAGATGTGCCAGCGCCTCCAGAAGTCTGCGAACGAATTTGCGAGATAGGGGCTGTTGAAGTTTTGGGTCAGCTTGATGCCGAACAGTCTTGCGCTTCCCAGCGCCATATTGGTGTAGCCTGCGAAGTCGAAGTAGAGCTGGAATGCGTATGCGTAAGTCGCGATGATGAGCGGTATGCCCGTGTAGGCTCGAACGTTGTTGTACACCGGATCGACAAAAAAGGCGATCCGGTCGGCTACGACGCTTTTGAGGAACAGTCCCCAGAAGAACAGCAGCAGTCCATGGCGCACGTCGTCGTAATTGAACCGGTAGGGTTCCCTTATTTGCGGAAGCAGTGCGCCCGCTCGTTCGATCGGTCCCTGCAGCAGTTTCGGGAAGAAGCTCATATGCAGGGCGAAATGGCCGGGGTGGCCTTCCGCTCCGGTTATTCCGAAGTAAATGTCGGCGAGGTACGAGATGGCCTGGAAAATAAAGAACGAGAGCGCGATGGAAACCATCGGTTCGGGTTCCGGGATCGCAAAACCCTCCGAAAACGCTCCGAGCAGCAGGTTCATGTTTTCGACCAGAAAGACGAGGTACTTGCAGTAGACAAGTATGGCAAGATTGACCAGGACGCTGAACAGGAGAAGCTGTTTTTTCTTATTGCCGGCTGGTGCGCAGTAGATACGTTTTCCTGCCAGGAAGGAAAATGTCGTGACGAAGGCGAGAATGACAGGCAGCGATGGCTGTAACAGGAATCCGTAGAATGCATAACTTGCCATGAGGAGCACAAGCCATCGGTAGCGGTCGGCAACTGCCTGGAACAAGAGAAAGACGACCGGAAGGAAGAAGAAATATGAAAAGGAGTTGAAGGTCATGGTATTACTGGCTTAGCCTTTGATGCCTGTTTTCAGTACGATCAGATCCTCGAATTCGCCGATGTTTCTGAGTGGTTTGATGTCGGACAGATTGAATTTGACGTTGAATTCCTTTTCGATGGCCACGATAATGGTGATATGCGAGAGGGAGTCCCACTCCTCGATGTCGTCGGCGGTGGTTTCACGGGTGAGGATAATGGCATCGTTATCGAGCACGTCCCTGAACACTTCGCTCATCCGTTCCTGTATGGATAAGTTTTTCATGGAGTTACCGTGATAAATGTGTTTTTCTTGCTGCAATTTTCCGAAATGTCGAGATACCAGGCCGTGCCGATGTCGATGGTGTCCGTGAGTTGTCGGAATCCCATTTCCGCATACAGATCCTTCACCATGCCGTTTTTTGCTGTCGGATAGTAGTATCCCACGATGCCGGAAAGATTTCGTGTTTTCGCCCTTTCAACGAGACTGTCCAGCATTGCGGCTTCCATACCCCGTTTCAGCACACGGCAACTCATGAGCCAGAGCTCTATGTGCAGCTCGGTTTCCTTGATGATGCCGGCCATGACCGAGACGATCCCGTTGTCCCCGAACCGGTCCCTGAGCCGTCCGTACAGTGTTATCCGGTTCTGATCGCAGGACATGGCCGCCATTTCTGCAAGAGTGTAGCGCCGGGTGGTCAGGTTGAACTGGTTTGTCTTGTTGGTAAGCTGGGCTATGCGATCGAGATAGAGTGTCGAGAACGGTGCGATTTCGGCCACCATGTCAAGTGACCGGAGAAAATCGTCATAGCTTGCAAACTGCTCTTGCTGCTTTGCCCGTTCAGTGTTGGCGACGTAAAACATGTTTCTCTGCAGGTCGTCGGCGGATAGCGAGACGGTTTCGAACAGGCCGGTTTTGTCGAGGATGTCGATGTATTTGACAATATCGCTGCCAAGCTCGGGAACAGTGACTTCAGCCAGCTGAGCCCGCACAATTTCCCGTTCGACGGGATTGTCGTCGACAAATACGAGGCTGTCGATGCCGATATTGAGCGTCTCTGCTATGCGCAGAATATTCTCGTGCTTCGGATCCCAGTTTGCAATGAAGGCTGCAAAATCGTCGGCAGAGAGTATCGAGTCGGGATGTGTGAATCCTTCCCGGGCGTTGGCCTCATCGTTCTTCGAGCAGACCGCGAGCAGCACTCCCCGTTCCTTGAGTTCCCTGACATAGCGCTGGAATTCGGTATAGGCCTCGGCTTCCGGGGTTTCTTTTCCGATGCGGATGCCCTGCAGGCCGTCATCGCCGATGACGCCTCCCCAGAGGGTATTGTCGAGGTCAAGCACGAGGCATTTTTTCGCCTTTCCATAGATACTCCTGATGATCGAGGCGATACTGTCTGCAAGCAGCGGAATAGCCTCGTAATTCATGGCGTACTTGTATGAGTGCCAGAATAGCCGGTCGTGCCAACGTTCAAGCCCGAACCAGGCGGAAAGATAATTGATGTCGTTCAGGTAGAGGTTTTTTCTTTTTCTGGCTTCTTCAGCGAACCGATGATTGAGCATGCTGATGAATGTCGTTCGGCCATGCCTGTCGTAAGCGTCGAGATTGCCCATGAGGCGATAATGGGGCAGTTCGAAGTTGTTCTGGATGACAGGGCAGCCATAGTCCTGTTCAATGCGCTCCCAGAGCCCGGAAAACCTGTTCATTTCGTCTGCAAGTAACTCTTCGATCGCCTCGCAGCTTTCGTTCAGGGCGGGAAACCTCCGGATATTGAGGTTTGTTGTATGGATATGGATGATTTCAGGACGGAAGTCCTTCAGGCCGGATTCCGGGAACATGACATCTTCGAAATACCGGTTATATTCCGATTCATAAAATACCGGACGGATACCCGCATGCAGGAGAAACAGCTCAAGCATATCCCTGACTTCAGCGGTCGTTGATCCGCCAAGTATTGCAATGCGTTTGTCGTCGAGATCCTTTCGATTTGAAAGAAGGTCGCGGCGGAGGGCTCTTTTTTTGCGTAAAAGGCCTGTTGTGTTCAGTGGATAGGTGAAATAATTGGTCATGGATCATCCCCTGCATGGGAGTTTTTGCAATCATCCCCCGCCCGGATTGGGAATACGGGTATTTACAGCCGGCAAAGTTGATATCCTGTTTTGAATATCATGAAAATCGACAGTATTTACAATATGGCTTCGGGGGCAGGATCGTTAACCGTTAAAATCTTTCACGTACGATGAATATCATGGTAACCGGCAGTGAAGGGCAGCTTGGTTCGGAGTTTCGTGCCATGGCTTGCGCATATCCTCAATGGAATTTTTTCTTCTTCAGCCATAACGACCTCGATATCAGCGAGGAAGTACGGGTCGATGAGGCCATACAGAAATGTCGCTGTGATGTGGTGGTCAACTGTGCAGCGTTTACGTCGGTTGACGGGGCGGAAGCGGATCCGGCAAAGTCGTTCAGGGTGAACCGTGACGGTGCAGGAGCGCTTGCCCGGTGCGCAAAGGAACGCGGTGTTTTTCTGGTGCATTTTTCCACCTACAATGTTTTCGACGGTTTGTCTCCAATGCCCTATCGGGAGACTGACAAGGCATCTTCACATGGGTTGAATGCTCAGGCAAAACTTGCCGGAGAAGATCTGATTCGTACCATCGCACCCTCATTCCTGATTATTCGCGCAGGCTGGCTGTATTCCCCGTTTGGCGAAAATTTCGTGAAGACCATGCTGCGTCTCGGACGGGAGCGGGATTCGCTCGATGTTGTTTCGGACAGGATAGGTTCTCCGGCTTATGCAGCAGATATGGTTGATGCTGTCTTGACCATCCTTGCAAAAGCTGATCCCGGAAAAACGTATGCGGCAACTTATCACTATGCAAATGAAGGGGTCTGTTCATGGTACGATTTCGCCATCGCAATCATGAAGCTGGCGAATCTGCCCTGCCATATTTTACCAATCGAAAGTTCTTCTTTCACGGTCAAGGGCCCAAGGGCATTTTACAGCGTATTGAACAATAATAGCATCAAACGCGACTGGGGTCTTGACATCCCGTACTGGCACGATTCTTTGAGCAAAGCCGTTGAAAGAATTCTTATGCTGTCGTAACAGGAAATAAACGGAGATTGTGTCGCATGAACATCATGATAACCGGCAGTGAGGGACAGCTCGGCTCGGAGTTTCGTGCGATGGCTTGTGCATATCCCCAATGGAATTTTTTCTTTTACAGTCATCAGGCTCTGGATATCAGTGAGGAGTTGAAGGTCGATAAGGCCATGCGGCAATGCCGGTGCGATGTCGTACTCAATTGCGCCGCGTTTACCTCTGTGGACAAGGCTGAATCAAGTCCTGATCTGTCATTCAGGGTGAATCGGGACGGGGCTGGAGTACTTGCTCAATCAGCAAGGAAGAACGGCGCACTACTGATTCAGTTTTCAACCTTTGGCGTTTTCGACGGAATGGCGCCACGCCCCTACAGGGAAGATGACGATGCTGAGCCGAAAGGTTTCTATGGGAAAGCAAAACTTGCCGGTGAAAATCTGATTCGAACAATAGCCCCATCATATCTGATTATCCGTATTGGTTGGCTGTTCTCTCCGTTTGGAGAAAATTTCGTCAAGAAGATACTCAGTCTCGGACAGGAACGAACGTCACTTGGTGTGGTTTCGGACAGGGTGGGTTCACCGGTTTACGCGGCCGATCTGGTTTCAGCCGTCATGAGCATTCTTGTGATGGTTGATCTGCAGCGAACCTACTCGGCAACCTATCACTATGCAAATGAAGGGGTCTGTTCATGGTACGATTTTGCCATTGCTATCATGAAGCTGGCGAAATTGCCTTGCCGAATTTTGCCCATAGAAAGTAACGCATTTCCGGTTTTCGGCCCGAGACCGTGGTACAGTGTATTAAACAATAACGCCATCAAGCGCGATTGGGGTATTACCATTCCTTATTGGCAGGATTCTTTAGCCCTGGCGGTTATACGGATGCAGGCACTGTCGTTATAAAACATAATCAGGTATAAATTACATGAACATCATGGTGGCCGGAAGCGGCGGTCAGCTTGGTTCGGAATTCCGGGCGGTGGCCGAACGATACCCGCAATGGAATTTTTTCTTTTTCAGTCATCGGGAGCTCGACATCAGTGATGGCAAGCATGTGCGTGAGGCAATGCGGCAATGCGATTGCGACGTAGTGATCAACTGTGCCGCTTTCACCTCGGTGGACATGGCAGAGGCCAATCCTGAAGCGTCGTTCAGAGTGAACCGCGACGGTGCAGGGATTCTTGCCCGTTGGGCCATGGAGCAGCGTGCCCTGCTGATCCATTTTTCAACCTATTATGTTTTTGATGGTTTATCGCCGCGGCCCTACCACACAGGAGATCCCGCTGTTCCACTCGGAGTTTACGGCATGTCGAAGCTGCAGGGAGAGGAATTTGTCAGGCAGGCAGGACCTTCGCACCTGATCGTTCGTGTCGGCTGGTTGTATTCCCGTTTCGGAGAAAATTTTGTCAAAACCATGCTGCGTCTCGGGCGGGAGAGGGATTCGCTCGATGTGGTTTCGGACAGGGTCGGTTCCCCGGTTTACGCAGCTGACGTGGTGACGGCAGTCATGGGCATTCTCGGCAAGGTCGATTTGAAAAGGTGCTATTCGTCAACCTATCACTATGCGAACGAAGGGGTGTGTTCCTGGTTTGATTTTGCGGTGTCGATCATGAAGACGGCGAATCTTCCCTGCCGCATTTTGCCGGTGGAGAGTTCAGCCTTTGCGGTTTCAGGGCCGAGGCCATGGTACAGCGCGCTGAGCAGCACATCCGTCAAACGTGACTGGGGTCTTGCTGTTCCATGCTGGCAGGATTCGCTTGCGGCAATGATCGCTGGCAATGTTCTTATGTAAACCGGGCATCGCTACTGCCGCAGCCTGGCTATTGGAAGAAGGCTCATGGTGTTTTCGAAAAAGAACAGTATGGCAGGCTTTACGGTATCCACGAACACATTTCTTGTCGTGCTGATAGGGTTCATCTTTTTTAACCTGATTTCATAAAGCGACAGAGATTCGCTGTACCATTCATTTTTATAGTTTTCGGCTCCTCTCATCGAGTCGTAGACGGAGAACTCGCTCTGAATGGCCCATTCGATGCAGTTGACCAGATGAATGTTGCCGAGACTGTACTGCTTGTAGGCGTAATCCACGGCAGGCATATAGGAGTAGAAGGTTTTGCCATCAACGAATCCCAACCTCCAGCTGGCCGAGATGCCGTCAAGCTTCAGTACCGAAAAATGCAGCAATCCAGCCTCAAGGCACCGATCCACCAGCATGGCATGGAACCCCGGGGTCTTGTAGGCTTTCGGCCAGCGCTGGGCGTGGTGATGCAGCAGTTTTTCAAGTTCTTTGCCGGCCTCCTTCCGATCGCCCTTGTCGAAAACGATATATTCCAGGGTATGTTGCTCAAGAATTCTTTTTTTTCTGCGTCTGAGTTCCTGAACCGTTTTTTTTGGCAGGGTTGCAAGATAGTCGTCGATAGAGCAGAAATCCTTTATCGTAACAAACCGGCAGGTTTCTTCAGGCATGCAGATGGGCAGTTGCCGGTCTGAAATCAGGTGGAGCCCGTTGATATGGATTGCATCGAACCTGAATTTGTTGAGGTGATGGTGCAATTCCTTGTGGAACGCGACGAGATCTTCAAAGGTGACATCGCCCGTAACGAGCGGATTGTGGTAGTCGTAATCAGAATAACCAACCGGGATGATGACTTTCTGGAAAAGGTTTTTCGGATTTCTCTTCCATATGACCAGCGGCATCAGAATGCTGCCGTTTGTTTTTTCCGCTATACAGAACAGCGGAGAAATGTTGTTCGTTATACGGTACGTATCGGTCCATATACCTGACAGCACCGGGTGATTGAAAATGCTGGCAGATTTTGAGCTGGCATAAGAGTTTCGCCAGTCCTCGAGAAAAGTTGGATTTTCGACATCTTTCCAGCTTTCGATAAAACGAAATGCCCATTCCGTGTTCATATAGTCGGAGGATAGGGGTTTGAGTCATCGTATTCAAAGGTATTTACCATCTATGCAGGTCAGAGTGATTGCTGAAGTGCCTCTGGGTTGTAGGTTCCGTAAAAACAGGCTGCGAAGCAGAGCAGTCGATACGGGAGCCGGAAATACGTATACAACACCTTAATTACAAGTATAAGCATTAAACCTGATTTATTAAATTACAGCGTTTTTGTTTACACTCGGCTCATGATGTGCGCGACCCGTTGCTGTTTTCCGTCAAACGAACATTGTTTCCGGGGTTTTGCTCTTCTCCGGTTCCGGTTCGGTGCGCATGCATTCTCCCGGTTACCTCACCAACAGTACCGGGTAGTCGATCTCGTTGACGAGGTCGTGCACGGTTTCTGAAGGCAAGTTCATGCGGTCGCTGAGCACCAGCAGCCCGGAATCGGTCATGCGGATGTAGCGGGCAAGGATGGTGCTGTCGGTTACCGGCGGGAGGACGTGGTATTCCACACGCAACAATCCTGGAGGAATGAGCTTC
>Ga0194125_10008224_pt1 | contig 14779 bp, 13 predicted proteins | sample TA2KigC250mmetaG_FD_148626 | JGI IMG/M metagenome (GOLD analysis project Ga0194125, IMG submission 148626) | Freshwater microbial communities from Lake Tanganyika, Tanzania - TA2015034 Kigoma Deep Cast 250m | ecosystem: Environmental > Aquatic > Freshwater > Lake | place: Tanzania: Lake... | reverse complement strand
ACAGGTATGGAGTCAAGCCGTGCGTTAGCTGTCTCGCTTTCAGTAGAGTTATCTTCCGACGGTCCTGCTTCGCCTGACCGCCAGTTCTGTCGGTCTCGCCAGTGGGTTGCCCCCACTTTCGGGCGCTCGCTTCGCGCACAGGTACTTCCGGAGTTCCCCGGGTCGGGACTCGGTGCAGTGCTTCATTCAGAACGCGAGCCAGTAGGGCATCAAGGCTCACAGAGTCGCGGCCCCACCTCAGGCTGAGGTGGCCCGTAGCTCATCCGTTCGTGACTGCCCCACTGGCGAGAATCCTCCACTCACACTGCCGTCGGTTGCCGGTCTCCCTCCGATGGCAGAGTGCTGTAGTAACGTCCATCTCTGACCAAAGCATACAGCAACCGCACCAGCCGACAGCTCAGGGCAACAAGTGCCACCAGTTTGGGCTTGCCCCGACGGACCAACTCCGCGTAGTACGGATAGAGCGGCGCACCGGGATGGGTGTGCTGTAGAGCGGCAAAATACAGCGCGCGGCGTAGCAGCGATTGACCGCGCCGGGAGATGTGTCGCTCTCCCCGGTACTGCCCCGAACTGATCTGGTACAGATTGAAGCCGGCCAGTTTCAGCACCGCGGCTGCACGGCTGTACTGCTTGAGTCCGCCGGTAACGGCCTGAATGACGGCAACGGTCATGATGCCCATACGGGGCACACTGGTGAAGATCGCGGTTTCGTCAATCTGCGCCAGTAGTCGGCCGATCTCCGCTTCGACCTGTCGCAACCGTGCCTCCAGCGATTCCAGCTCCAGAAGCGTATCCCTGAGCGCCAGAGTCATACCGGTTGTACCCTCCCGGACGCCAATCGACTGCCTGGCTGCGGCCTGCAGCCGGACCAGTTTCTGGATACTCACTCGGACACCATCGCCTTTGAGCCGCCGGGGCATCTCGGCCGGCGAAGACGCCAGAACCGCAGCCGGCGTCGGGAAACGCTCGAGCACCCGCCGAGCACCAGGCAGGGTGATGTCACGGAAGACCGTCGCAAACTCCGGGAACAGCAGGTCGACCGATTGATGCAGCAGGCTGCAGCGAGCGCTATGCTCCTGTTGCAGGCGCAGCCTCAGCCGGACCAGCGCCCGCAGGTCGGCATGCACCCCGACGCACCGGACGAAGCCGAGGTACTTGCCCTGAGCGACGAGATCGGCAATGAGCAGGGCATCCTTGCCATCATTGGTCCCGCGGCTGTTATCCAGCAACTCCTTGGACCGATAGACATGCAGACCGCTGACTTGGACAACCTGGCAGCCGTGCTCAGCCAGCCAGCTGGCAAGGTTGACCCAATAGACGCCGGAAGACTCCAATCCGACCAGGACTTCCGCCGCCGGTGTCGGCCTCCAAGCGGCAAGCTGCGCGGCCAGCGCAAGAAACCCCTCCCGACTGTTGGCAAAGGCGAAAGGGCGGGTCACGACACCACCCGGTAGCACGGCCCGGGCAACATGGGTGTGCTTGGCAACGTCGATTCCGACGACCAGCGTGTCGGGCTTGATTGCCGCGCGACGCCGCATTAGGCTGTTGGTGTTCATAGCTGTCTCCTCTCGGTGGTAGGTCTTAACGGACTATAACTCACTACCATTCGAAGGCGAGACAGCTTTTTGTCAACAAATACGCTCGCCACACCACCAAATCCTATAGCACTCACGGACGAACAGGGACGATGCGTATCAAGAGCAGCCGATGACCGGCGAACCGCTGATACCGAAGCACGGAGGGTATCGGAAGCTCCGGAGCTTTCAGGTAGCGCAGCTTGTGTACGATGTGACGGTCAGGTTCTGCGACCGGTACGTCGACAGGCGCTCGCGGACGCACGACCAGATGGTGCAGGCGGCAAGGTCCGGAGTGCAGAACATTGCCGAAGGCAGCCTTGCTTCGGGCACATCCAGGAAGACTGAATTGAAGCTGACGAACGTGGCGCGGGCCAGCCTTGAGGAGCTGCGGCTGGACTACGAGGACTACTTGAGGCAGAGAGGACTGGGGTAGTGGGAGCCGGAGCACCCGGCGCTCAAGCGGTTCAGGGCGAGGCGGGTTGCGACGATGGAGGAGTTTGCGGAGTGGGTGCAGAGCGAATTGACACGGACAAGCACATACGGGCATGGACCGGTACGGACAACCGGAAAGTCCGTGATTGTCCGTGGGGGCAGTGGCGGTCAGCCGAGCTCGCGGCCAATGGAGCCCTGTCGCTGCTGAACGTCTGCTGCCACCTGCTGGATCGACAACTCGGGGCGCAGGCGTCTGCCTTTGAACGTGAGGGCGGCTTCACCGAGCGGCTCTATCGGGTGCGAAGCGAGAAGAGGAGCAGACTCTAGATGACGATCCTTGCCAATTGCGAGGGTGGGGTGGGGATGAAGGCGGCGCGGGAGGTGCTGGAGCGCGGCGGGTCGGCGCTGGACGCGGTCGAGGCGGGAATCCGCGTGGTGGAAGCGGACACGAGCATCGATTCGGTCGGCCGGGGCGGAGCTCCTGACCTGCTGGGTGTGGTGAGCTGCGATGCGGCGGTGATGGACGGGGCGACCGGCCGGACCGGAGCGGTCGGCAACCTGCGGTACTTCCTGCACGCCGTGTCGGTGGCGAGGGAGGTGATGGAGCGACTTCCGCACGTGATGCTGGTGAGCGAGGGTGCGGAGCGGTTCGCACGCGAGATCGGGGCGCAGCGGGCCGAGATGTTCACCGAGGAGGCGCGGGCCCGGTACGAGCGCTGGATGAAGGAGCATTCGTCTGCTGCTGAGTTTCGCGAAGGTGGTGGGTCGTGCGCGCCACCCTCACCCTTCCCTCCCCCTCAAGGGGGAGGGAATAGAAGGGAGGGGGTCGAGTGCAACCTGTCCGGAGAGGAACTCGTGAGACTTGCCTGGGAGTCGAGCCGGGAGAAGACGGCAGGCGGAACTGTCGTGTTCCTCGGCCTGGACGGCAACGGTGACATAGCTGCCGGCACGAGCACATCGGGCTGGGCGCAGTGCTATCCGGGAAGGTTGGGCGATTCACCGGTGATCGGCGTCGGCTTGTACGCAGACAACCGCTACGGGGCCTGTGGTTGCACGCACGTGGGCGAGATGACGATCCGCGCCTGCACGGCGCGTTCGGTAGTGCTGTACATGAAGGCTGGAGCCGGCGTGCGCGAGGCGTGTCTCGAGGCCGTACGTGACCTGCGGTCGCTCAGAGGCGGCTACATCGGACCGGTAATCATCCACGCGATCGACCGACGCGGTACTCCGTGTGTCATCAGCACCGGTCCGGTTGTGAAGGGACTGGACTACTCCTACTGGGGTGGCGCCGGCGACGTCGAGAAGCGCAGAGCGGAACTCGCCGGTCCGGAAGTGAAGTCCGAAGAGGTCTTGTGAAGATCGGGGTTTGCGGCATTGCCTGCGAGAAATGCCCGAGGATGGTGAAAGGGACGTGCCCCAGCGGCGACGCGGGGTGTGTCCCGAAGGAGAACAAGTTCTGCAAGATAGCGACGTGCGCCTTCAAGAAGGGCGTGAGGCTGTGCTTCGAGTGCGCCGATTTCCCCTGTGAGACAACGAAGGAAGGGCCGATAGCGTTCGGCTACTGCCAATACATCAGGGGCAAGTGAAGGCAAGGCTTGCGGTCTGTTGGACCAGCCTTGACTTGGGGCAGGCCAGTAATATCCTAGACTTGTGATTTGCATCTATGAGGGCGACGGCCTTGAGCGGCTGTCGCCGCTTTGCGATTTGCGGCCCGCCTTTGACCTGCGCTGCGGGCGTTTCACACTGCTCGAGAAGTACCGTCGTCTGTATCCGGATGAGCCGGTCTTCCTCTGGGTACGCGACGAAGTTGCAGGTATCGCCGCCGAGGCGCACCACAACTGCCGAGTGAACACGAATCCACGGCAGGGTCGGCTGTTCCTCTCCGCAACTGCTATCCTCGATGAGCCGGTGTCGGCCAAGGGGCCGGAATCGGTGCTGATGGCCGGCGACGAGGTCGTCGGCTTCCGCGTGTGCGCGGAGTGCGTGGCGGAGCTGAGCTCGGTGCGCGGCCTGCGTGCCGACCTCGCTGAAGAGCAGGTAAGGGCGCGGGTGGTGAAGTGGCCGTGGGACCTGGTGGAATACAACGCGGCGGAGTTGCTGGAAGAAGCCGAAGTCAGAAGGCAGAAGTCGGAAGGCAGAAGGCAGGCGTCCGGACGCGGCAGAATCGAGCGAGGGGCGATGGTGGTTGGCGACCGGAGGAAGCTGCACTTGGAGCCGGGCAGCCGGGCCTGGCCGGAAACGGTCATCAGCACGGAGACCGGGCCGGTGTTCATTGACATGGACGCGGTCGTGCGCCCGGGCAGCTTTGTCGAAGGGCCCTGCTATGTCGGTCCGGGTACGGTGATTGACGGTGCCAAGGTGCGGCCGGGCTGCAGCTTCGGGCCGCGTTGCCGGATCGGCGGTGAAGTCGAGACCAGCGTCTTCCAGGGGCACGCCAACAAGCACCACGAGGGCTTCATCGGCCACGCCTTTGTCGGCGAGTGGGTGAACCTTGGGGCGATGACGACCAACTCGGACCTGAAGAATGCCTACCAGCCGGTGCAGGTGAGCTGGCAGGGGAAGACGATTGACACCGACCTGCTTAAGGTCGGCTGCTTCATCGGTGATCACGCGAAGACGGCCATTGGGACGTTGCTCAACACGGGTACACGGGTCGGTACCTTTGCCAACTGGTTCGAGCCCGGGCTCTCTCCCAAGGAGGTACCCGCATTTGCTTGGGGCAGCGAGGCCCGCTGGCCGCTCGGCCACGTCCTCTCCAATGCCCGCAAGGTGATGGCTCGGCGCGACGTGACGCTGAGCCCCGCGTACGAGCAGGCGCTTCGTAAGCTCTACGCACGTTGTGTGAGGTCGGAAAACGGGGACAGTCCCACGAAGCGCTAGGACGCGCGGTACAGTCCCCGTTTTCCGCGTGAAGCATCGAGCGTGATGCGTAGAGCTTCATTCGACATCGGCATCGACCTCGGCGGTACCAACATCAAGATCGGGCTGGTTGACGGTGTGGGCCGGGTCAGAGCCCGGCGGGTTCTCTTGACACGTGCCGCGTCCGGACCGACGCAGGCTCTGAAGCGGATAGGGGCGGTGGTCGAGGAACTGCGGAAACGACGGAAGGTCGCCTCGGTCGGTATCGGGATCGCGGGACTGGTCGACCACGCTGCCGGCATAGTGCGCGTGCCGCCGAATCTGCCGGGATGGAACGGTACGCCGGTGAAGCGGACGCTCGAAGGTATCACCGGTCTGCCGGTGTACTGCACCAACGACGCGAACGCGGTAGCTCTGGGCGAGTCGCTGCACGGAGCGGGCCATGGCTGCCGGCACCTGCTCTGCGTGACGCTAGGCACCGGAGTCGGCGGCGGGATAGTCGCGGACGGCCGACTTCTCACCGGCGCCAACGGCGCGGCCGGAGAGATCGGCCACACTGCCATCTTTGCGGACGGGCTGCCTTGTCCCTGCGGTCACAATGGCTGCGTCGAGCGTTACGTCGGGGCGCGCTACGTGGAGGACCGGGCGCGGAAGCGGGTGCGGGCGCAACTGAAGCGTCTCAAGGACCACAGGAACCAGATCTCGCTCTTTCCGGGGATGAAGACCGAAGGCCCAAGCCTGATGTTCGAGTTTGCCAAAGGGGATGCGGCGGGGATAACGATGCGCGAGATCGGCCGGGCCGCGCGGGCCGGCGACCGGCTGGCCCTGGCCCTGGTTGAAGAAGTCGGGGACTACCTGGGCACGGCGCTCGCCAACGCCGTGGAGCTGCTGGACCCGGAGCGTATCGTTATCGGCGGCGGCGTGAGTGGCATCGGCAGACCCCTGCTGAAGGCGGTGCGGAGATCGGTGTTCCGCCGAACCCAGGCTTTGCCGGGTCGGAATCTGGACATAGTCTTTTCCGAGCTTGGGATCGAAGCCGGGATCGTCGGCGCCAGCCGGCTCAGGAAGTTAGCAGAGAGCAGCTAGCAGTTAGGAGTTCGACTCCTAACTCCTAACTTACTAACACCTAACTAGGCTGGTTCAGACCTTTTCCATCAGGAAATCCCACAGGCCGTGGCTGGAGACCGGCTTTTCCATGATGAAGCTGCCGTCCTGGATGAACGGCCGGAATTCCTGCGCGTAGTAGAGGCGGCGCTGAGCGGTGTTGGTGCTGTACCAGTGCTTGCCCTGCTTCAGGATACGATGGAGTGTGGCGTCGTAGTTGCCTTCCATCGTCCGGTACCCGTAGTTCAGGAGCGTGACAAGCATGGCGACGTGGCGTGGATAGGCGACGACCGATTTGGCGTGATTCTTGCGGGCGAGCGCCATCACCATCTCGGCCATGAACAGCGAGTAATTCTGTCCCCGGTACTTGGGGTGCATGTAGGCCCGGCTCAGTTCCCAGCGTTTCATGTCCCGCCCCTCGGCGTCGTGCCAGCGCGGGTCAATCCGGTCGTAGCCCATGTAGTCAGGTTCGGACTCGCGGTTGCCGATGAAGATCTCGAGGATGTCCTCCCCGCCCACAGCATCGTTGTGGCGCCGGATGCTGAACCAGTGGTCGTCGATCCTTATCTCGGGTTTGGCCGCGACGATCTTGCCTTCGGGTTTGGACTTGATGAAGTGCATCACTTCTTCATACGTGCGGCACGGGATCTGTTCCGCGATCATGTTGACCCAGGTGATGACCGTCTTGCGGTCAATCACGATGGCTGCACCTTGTCGCCGGCAAGCATCTTCTGGAGGTCGGCCTCGTTGTCAACCAGCACTTTGCGTGACTTCGACCCGACGTAGGGGCCGACCACGCCGACCTGTTCGAGTTGGTCAATTATCCGGCCCGCACGGGCCCAGCCTATGTCCAGACGTCGCTGTAGCATTGAAACGGATGCCTCTCTGTGTCGGACCACGATTTGCGCGGCCTCGACGAACTTCTCATCCCGTTCGCGGTCCTCTTCCTGTGCCCGATTCCGCTCCGCTTTGACCTGCGGGCTCTCCTCGGGCAGGGCTTCATAGTATTTGCGGGCCATCAGGTTGTCAACAACTTCTTCGGGCAGAATCGTCCGCATATCATCGAGCTTGCGGCGCACTCCCGACTTTTCCTTGTCGTAGAGCACGTCGACGACATCGCTCTCAATCATCTTGCGCGCGCACTCGGCCGGGTTCTCGACCAGGCCGGTGAGCAGTTCAGTCAGGTAGGTTCGCGCCCAGAGGTCGACGATGCGCTTAGCCGCCCGGTCCGAGACGAATGAGCCGTGGAGCCGGGTCGGTTCGCCCTTGCCCGGCGGCAGGAAGAGCATGTCACCCTTGCCGAGCAGGGACTCCGCTCCGTTCATATCCAGAATCGTGCGTGAGTCGGTCTTGGACGCGACCTGGAACGCGGTCCGGCAGGGGAAGTTGGCCTTGATGAGACCGGTGATAACGTCGACCGATGGCCGCTGGGTCGCGAGCACGAGGTGGATGCCGACCGCCCGGGACATCTGGGCGAGCCGGGTGATACGCATCTCGATTTCGTTCGGCGCGCGGAGCATCAGGTCGGCCAGTTCGTCGATTATCACGACGATGTAGGGCTTACGGTCGAACCCTTCCTGTTCGGCCCGTTCGTTGTAGCCGACGATGTCGCGCACGCCGAGGTTGGCGAACTCGCCGTACCGAGCTTCCATGATCTCTACTATCCGGCCGAGCTCCCGCACCGCTTTGTCCGGGTCGATGGTAGTGGTGCCGAGCAGGTGCGGAATCGGGTTGTAGACCGGCAGTTCGAGTTGCTTGGGGTCGATGGTCAGGAAACGGACGTAGTCGGGTCCGGACCGGTAGATGATTGACGCCATGAGCGAGTTGATGCAGACCGACTTGCCCGAACCCGTGGTGCCGGCAATGAGGATATGCGGCATGGTGCGCAGGTCGGCGCTGTATGGCTCGCCGGTGATGGTTGTGCCGAGGGCGAACCCGAGCGGCGACTTCTGGTCGCGGAACGGTTCGCTGGTCAGCACCTCACGCAGGTAGACGGTGCGGCGCTCCTTGTTCGGCACCTCGATGCCGACCGCGTTCTTGCCCGGGATGGGCGCGAGGATGCGGATACGCTCGGCGGCGAGCGCGAGCGAGATATCGTCCTGCCGGCTGGAGATGGACTGGATCTTCACCCCCGGCGCGGGTTCCATCTCGAACCTCGTAATCATCGGGCCTGACTGAATGTCCGATATGCGGCCCTCGATGCCGAACTGCTTGAGCTTGTCGATCAGGACCAGCGCCTCGGCCTCGGATTCCTTCCGGTCCTTGAATACATGGTCCTTCTCGCCCGGCTGGTCCAGCGAATCAAGGAACTGCTTCTGGAAGTCGCTCAAGTTGAACTTCATCGGCTGGTGTCGACGGACGGGCGCGGCCTCTCGCGGGATTTCCGGTTGGCGGTAGACGGCGGGCGATTCGCGGTCCTCGGGTTCCCGTTCCTCGTCTGCGTCTGACCGGTCAGAATCGTCGGACGAGTCCGACACCGGTTTTCCTGCAGGCTGCTGTCCGGGGCTCGGGGCTTGAGGCTTGATGATTGCGGCTTCGCTTGCGGCCGCTTCCTTTCGGTCGAGGCTGGGAGCGGCGATCAACGGTTTCTCCTCGGGCTCATGCCTGGGGCGGGCGAAGAGCCCGGCGACGATGGCGCGCAGCCAACCGAGCTCCGGCACTCGCAGCTTCGTGAACAGAGCGAGTACCATCAGGAAAGTGCCGACCAGCAGGATGAGAGTCCCGACCGGGCCGATGAGCTTCTGGAGACCGTGGACGATTCCCAAGCCCGCTTTTCCTCCGAGAGGGTAGAGCGGTTCCCAAGCGAGTCGGCCCGGCCTGGGCAGCGGGCCGGGGAGTGACCAGCGGCCGCCGAAGTAGGAGAGGAAGAGGTCAAGGTACAGGCCGAGCAGCAGGATGAAGCCGGATTGAGCCAGGTCCGGCCTGACCGGACGCCGGAGCCAGATGTTCAGCGCCCAGGGCACGGCCAGCGCCGCAATCGCGTACGCGCCAAACCCGAGTCCCATCAGCAGCACTCCAGCATACCATCCGCCGACCACGCCGCCGAGGTTGTGCTGGCTGCGGAACTGGTAGGCCATGAGGGAGGCAAGCGTGAACAGGCAGAAAGTCCAGACCAGCGTGCCGGTGAACGGACGCCACGATTTGCCCCGGCGCAGGTACAGGATACCGAGCATCGCCACCAGCACCGGTCCCATCAGGCTGAACCAGCCGAACAAAATGTCAAGCCCGCTAGCCAGCCAGTACCCGAGCGGACCGCAGTAGTTGGTGCTGACCGGCCGGTTCACGAAGTAGTGAAAGAAGAGGCTGGCGAAGGTAAAGAGGACTGCGATCGCCGCGGCGAGGATGATTGCCACCCGCGCGCCTCGGTTCGATGTTCCTTTCCGGGCAGTCCGTTTCGCTGCCACGTCAGACAATCTGTCGCCCGACAAACAGCAGGCTGAACAGCTTCAGCAGCGGGGACATGTACAGCCACAACAGGTTGACGTTGGTGAGCTGGCCCAGGAAGATGATGCCGATGAGGATGATGAAACCGTAACGTTCGAGCCGGCCGAACGCGGCGGCCAAGTTCGGCGGCAGCAGATGGTAGAGCAGGCGCGAGCCGTCGAGCGGTGGTATCGGTATCAGGTTGAAGAAGCAGAGAATCAGGTTGAAGAGCACGAAATAGCCGGTCAGTATCGAGGCGAAGCCGCCGACGTGGAACAGGTCGAGCACGCGCAGGATGATCCCGGAGACGCCGGCGGTGAGCAGATTCGCGGCCGGGCCGGCCAGGGACGAGATGGCCATATCCCGGGTCGGATGGCGGAAGTTGCGCGGGTCGATCGGCACCGGCTTGGCCCAGCCGAACCTGAAGAGGAACAGCGCGATGGTACCGATCGGGTCAAGGTGCTTGATCGGATTGAGAGTCAGCCGACCCATCATCTTCGCGGTCGGGTCTCCGAGTTTCCAGGCAGCCCAGCCGTGGCTGAACTCGTGGATGGTCAGGCCGAAGAGAATCGCCGGGGCGGAGAGGATGAGGCCCTGGATGTCAAACATCAGCCAACCTTCGGATGAGCGAGTCGTTGCAGCAGCGCGCGTTCTTCTGTCACGGAGCGGATTCTACCGTCGAGCCGGGCGAAAAGCAACTGGTCCAGAATCTCCCTGTACGCCGGTCCCGGCTTCAGGCCGGCCGCGCGCAGGTCGGCGCCGGTTGCGGCGATGCCAACCCGCCTGTAGTTATCGAGGAAGGCGCTGATGCTCGTGCTCACGGGTCTGGTTTCCAGGGGCGCGAGCACGGCAAGCGCCGGCTCCGGTACGGAGCGCAGTATCCTGTAGACGCCGCTCGGCTTCAGCTTGCGCCTGAGCCAGGGCCTGAGCTTCCCGAACCCGGCCACCGCTGCGGCGGCGTCCCGCTCTTCCTTGCGGATCGGGAACCGCTCTGTGACCGGCAGCACGCTGAGCCAATAGATGAAGAGCAGCTCCGGCGGCAGGCGGTTCCGAACCAGCCTTTCCAGGCCGTCGACAAACCCGCGCGGCGGCGTCCAGCGCAAGGCGGCCTCGAGCAGGCGCTCGCGAATGACCGACTTGACGATCGGCAGAACCAGCGGCTCGGCGCAGATAGCCCGGAGTTCGTAGAGGAGCCGTTCCGGGGTGAGGAATGCGGGGAGGCGTTGTTCGACGGCGGAGCGCATCAGGTCAGCGGTCTGCGGTTCGATCTTGAACCCCAGCCGGGCGGCGAACCGGAGGCAGCGGAAGATGCGCGTCGGGTCGTCGCTGAAGCTGCGAGCGTGGAGTGTCCGCACCCGGCGATGTTCCAGGTCGGCGCGGCCGTCAAAGGGGTCGATGAATTCGCCGAACGCGCCGGGCGTGATTTCCAGAGCCATCGCATTGATGGTGAAGTCGCGGCGGCCGAGGTCACCAACGATGCTCGCGGGGCGCACCGCGGGCAGCACGGCCGGCCGCTCGTAGCTCTCCGCCCGGGTCTGCGTGATGTCGATGTGCTCCACTGCTTGAGGCTTGACGCTTGACGCTTGAGGCCGGTCGAACAGGACCGTTCCCGTCAGGAAGCGGCTGTGATAGACAAGACGGCCGCCGAACTCCTTGGCGACTGCGGCACCGAACTCACGGCACCCTTCCTACTGCTACATCGATATCCTGCAAGCCGGACGAAGTCGGAATCTCACCACCAGGAGACCCAGTCACCAGGGTCTCGGACTCAGAACCTCTTTGTGTCTTCGTGCCTCTGCGAGGAACTCCCTTCTTTGTCCGGCCGAACAGCAGGTCCCGGACCGGGCCGCCCACAAGAAAGGAGCGTGTGCCGAGGTGGTTCGCGATCTCGCCCAGCCGCTCGATCAGTTCGCGGTTGGGCAGAGCAAGCGGAGGCCGCTCTCCGTCAGCCGGAGCACGGGAATTCGTCATTCTGACTTCGGAATTCGGACTTCCCGCGCCCTGGGCGCGGTCAGAACCCCATGCTACGGGCGATGTCTTCTTCTTTGCCGTGGAGCTTTATCTTCCCGAAGCGGTCTTCGTACTTTTTGATGTTGTCGGCCAGCGCGTTGTGGAGCAGCAGCGAGTGCTGCGGTGTCATCACGATGCGTGAGAAGACCTTGGCTTTGGGCAGGCCAGGCAGTATCCGCGCGAAGTCGATGATGAACTCCGACGGCGAATGGGCGATGAGTACGAAATTCGAGTAGACGCCCTCGGATTCCTTTTCGCCGATTTCTATCTGGACGGGCGGACCCTGGGGCGTTGGACGGTTTTCTTCCTGAGGCATGGGTGGCTCCTTTGAATCAGATTGTAGAGGCGCTGCACCGAGAGTCAAGGCGAGATTGGAGCGATCAGAGTCAGACGTCAGAAGGCAGACATCCGAAGTCAGAAGCACCGGACGCGTCTGCATTCACTTGCGGTTTCTGACTTCCGCCTTCGGCCGGGTGCGGCTCAGACGCGTCTTGACAACCGAACGTGGGATGGTATAACTCAAGTGCGGTTACGAGGTTCCGCGCCGGTGGCTGCCCTGCTTTCGCTGTGCAGTCTGCACCCACAGCCGGTGCGAGCGAGCCCCGATAGATGACTGAACGGCAACCTTCAGGAGGCAAGGGATGAACAAGTTCGTGCTCGTATCTTTGTGCTGCGTACTCGCCGGCATGGCGACGGGTCAGTCATGGCAGAACGGACCTCAATCGTCGTTCGCCTACTGCCGTTTCGACGGCGAGTACTTCCCGGGCACGGCCAAGGTCTATTTCCTCGGCGGTCGCTTCGGAACCTCCACGACTCTACCCGACATCTACAGTTACACGCCCAGCACCGACTCCTACGCTGACGTCGGTACCAATATGCCTCTGGCGGTTTCCAACTATGACGTTTGCCTCCTGCGCGACAACTACGATCTGAGCGGCGGAGACACGTTCGGGCTCTACATCATCGGCGGACGCATCGACGCCGCCCCGAACTACATCGACTCTATCCAGGTCTACTACCCAATCAGCGACACGGCCGTGGTCATGCATACTGACGCGTTCCCGGGTCGCGCCGGCGATTCCATCACCGTTGCCCACTCATCCATCGTCTACAACAACATTGCCTACAGCATGGGCGGATTCAGCCAGGCCACGGGCGTCACTTCCGCTCAGGTCTGGTCGTTCAACCCGCTGGCGACGGCCGATACACGCTGGTCGCGACTGAAGGACATGCCGTTGGCCCGCGCCTACCCGATTGTCGCAGTTGTCGACTCCTTCCTCTATGCGCTCGGCGGCGATACCTGGTCCAGTTCTTTGCTCTATCCGCGCGCCGAGTGTCAGAGGCTCAACCTGAACGACACAGCTTCCGGCTGGGAGTATGTCGCCAGGATGCCCGATTCGAACTCGCAGGTACGGGCCTTCGGGTTCGACTCCGACAAACCGGGCGACTTCGCGGGTGACATCATCGTCGCCGACCGCGGCGTCTGGCCCTACGAGTCAACGGACTGCTACATCTACCACACGGCGACCGATACGTGGGACACGTTCCCGCGCCTCGGCCAAGCCCGTCGCAACCACGCCGGCGTGTTCATTCCGGACGAGGCGGAAGGAGGCACCGGCGTACCCGGCATCTGGGTTTTCGGCGGCCGCCAACTCCAGGACACGCTCTGCCTGCAGGTCAGCGAGTACTACGCCATCGACATCCCCAGCCACGACGTGGGGGTGACCCAGATACTCGCGCCCCGGGACACGGTTGATTCCGGCGCAACAGTCACACCGCAGGCCGTGATTCGCAACTCAGGTTCCTCGGGAGAGACGTTTGACGTCCGGTTCGCCATCGGCGCCGACTATGCTGATACAGTGACGCTCACCCTCTCGCCTGGCTCGACCGACACGGTGGGCTTTGAGGACTGGGGCGCCTTGGAGCTCGGCACGTTCGCGGTGACCTGCTCCACAATGCTCGCAAGCGACACCAACCCAGCCAACGACGCAGTTCACGACTCCGTCTACGTCAGCCCTTTCACCGGCGTCGCCGAACAGCGCGGACTGCCCGGAGTCTTCTCGCTGGGCAGAGTCGCGCCCAGCCCGTCCAGGGGTAGGGTTGTTGTCCGTTTCGGAGTCCCACGCCTGACTCCGGCGACCGTGAGAGTTTACTCCGCAGCCGGGACGGTGGTGCGAACCATTTGCAGTTCTTCGTTGGCCCCGGGCTACTACTCTCTTGACTGGAACGGCCGCGACGCGGCCGGCCGCCCGGCCGGAGCCGGAGTCTACCTGGTACGGCTCGAGGCCGAGGGTTTCGCCGCCACGCGCAAACTCGTGCTGCAGAGGTAGAGCAAGACATGTCCTCACGCCACCGGCCGCAGGCCTGCTGGATGCGGCTGGGCGGAAGGTGATGGAACTCTATCCGGGTGCGAATGTTGCGCGGGCGCTGGCGCCGGGCGTGTACTTTCTGAAGGAGGGAGGAGAGAGGAGTGAGGAGGGATGAGGGAGGAGCCGGAATCCGCAAGGTCGTGATCACGCGGTAGCGACCGGCGATAGCAGAAGAGCGCATTCCATCGCTTCGTCCGCACCGCCCTGATGGTTGCACTTTCCGACTCCATACGCGTTCTTGCCTGCAACAAGGCAGTTTTCAGGTACTTGCGTGACGGCCGGGCGAAATATCTACCTATCAATAGTCGGTTAGAGAATCTACCTCTCGTCTAAGTGGTGATTCCGGGCATCAACATGTAGACCGTTCCCAAGACGGTTCGGAGGGTGGTTCTCAGAGCCTCATAGGATGCGGTTCAGACCCGGGCTTCCAATGGAAATCCTCGCGCGATGTCCGCCGGGGATTGGACTGAGACTCAGTGCAGCATGGCTGCCGTGAACCCGACCGGGGTCTCGATCTCGATATCCGGAGGCAACGTCCGGGTCATTCCGAAGAGCACACGTGGGGTGATCTGCAGAGGCACGCGCATCGCGATTCGGAGCGCGGTTCGTATCGCGACTTGCAGAAGCGGTTCCGGGAGACCGACCAGGGGCGCGGTCGAATGAAAGCGCCGGGACGCGTGGGGCGTCCCGGCCGAATCAACTCAGGGTCAGGCGCTTCGCACAGGAGGACAGGTTGATCCCGTCCCGAAGAGAGGCGTCTGCGGGCTAGCGCAGCTTCTTCTTGTGGCGCATCGCCTTGATGCGCTTCTTGTACTTGTGGCGCCGTATCTTAGACAGCTTGCGCTTTCGACCACAAGGCATCTATAGGCCTCCCTTCATGAGACTTGCTTTCAGAAGCCGCGAGGCTTTGAACACCGGCACGCGGCGGGGCGGGATGTTCACCGGTTCCTTGGTCTTCGGATTGCGCGCGATCTTGGGCTTGCGCAATTTGGTGGACAAGACACC
>Ga0194125_10008223_pt1 | contig 14782 bp, 14 predicted proteins | sample TA2KigC250mmetaG_FD_148626 | JGI IMG/M metagenome (GOLD analysis project Ga0194125, IMG submission 148626) | Freshwater microbial communities from Lake Tanganyika, Tanzania - TA2015034 Kigoma Deep Cast 250m | ecosystem: Environmental > Aquatic > Freshwater > Lake | place: Tanzania: Lake... | reverse complement strand
ACCCCTGTTGGCTGGCATTGATGAGATAGTCCGTATCTTCTCCTCTCGGGATGTAAGGATCGAAGGGAACCCTGGAAAAAAGAGACTGGTGGAGAATGAGGTTTCCCCCCAGAAGCAAGGGAGAAGGGATGAGTCTATCCTTTGAGGAGAGAATCTTCTCCCAGACTCGATTCATCCATTTGGTCTTATCCCATAAAAACCTCCACCAGAGAAGCTGAGGAGGAAGAAGAATCGTTCCATCCGGATTGACATAAAATCCCCCTTTTCCGGTGACCAGTTTCCCATTCCACCTCTGGTTCAAATATTCACAGGCGATTTTTAAATAGTGAGGGTCTTCCACGACCTCGTCGTTGTCCACGAAGATTGCCACGTCCATCGAGAGGGCCTGAGCAAGAAGGAGACCTGTATTACGAATTTTTGAAAATCCTTTAAGATCAATAAGAGGAGAGAGGTTTTTGAAACCTTTTTGATCCAGATATTTTCTCAAGGTTTTCAGGCGATAAGAGGAAAAGAGAAATATTTTTCTTGCCCGGAGATTCTGCAATGCTTGTCTGAGAAACCCATCCATTTCAATCCACGAGCCTTCTTCGTCTCCTCCAACCAGATCAAAACAGACAGGAAGAATGAGGGTAAAATCCTGATCTTCTAATATCTTTAGACTTTCGATTGCCCTTCTGGTCAGAGCGAGCCCCTCTGAATCGGGTAATTCTTCCGGGCGGTTTAATCGGAGATAGACGGGAATGATGATGGCTTTATTCATTGCTCTTCTTACTCCAATCGAGTGAAAATATTTTGACAAAATCCCCTCTAACTCCCCTTTGCCAAAGGGGAGGACTTATTATTATCCCCCTTTGGAAAAGGGGGAATAAGGGGGATTTTAATATAGGGTTTAACAAACCTTTAAATAGTCTCGCTATCATGTTTGCAGCTCAATCAAGCAATAATTTTTCACTCAATTGGGGTCTTATTCATCTTTTGCTTTGACAGAAGCAGGCCCATGGTAAACGGTTTCGAGGTTTTCAATCTGCTTCTTCAATTCTTTCGATCGAATGGAAGATTTAATAGCCTTGGGGATCCAGAAGAAAAGTGTCATTAGAATCCCTGCACCCATTGATCCTAAGATGGTATAGATCAGAGAGGTTTCAAATTTCCATACGATAAATTTTATTGTGACGAGAGGAACTGATGAATTCTGAACAGCAAAAATGGCAACCCCAATGACGATGACTAATATTAACCAGTAAAAGAATTGCATAGGTTTCCTCCTGATTTAAAATTGCAACTCGCTTAATATATTGAGAATTGCTTCGTTCCAGGCTTGAGGTCCTGTTCCCTCAAAACATACCAGATTTTTAGATGGTATCTCAGGGGAAATACCTTCTTTTTCTTTGAGAAAAATCGGATGATCCACAGCTAATAACATGGGGATGTCATTCAGACTGTCTCCAATGCCCAAGGTCGAGATAGAGAAAAACTCGTTCTCGTATAACTCCTTCAATATCTCCACAGCCTTCCCTTTATCGTTTTTACCCAATATATGGTGAAATTTCCCTCCCCAGACATAGTTCATCCCCTTTTCTTTGATCTTGTTTTTGACTCTCTCAACTTCTTTCTCCCCGCCCTCAATGATGAACGCCTCATCATACTCCCTTCTCTTGGCAAAGAGGGCTTCTTTTAGACTCAATCCGGTCAGGGAACTCAGCTCTTCTTCCGTCAGGTCAGAGAACCCCGTGATCTTAATCCCGGTCTCTTTTTTAATGGACTCCAAAATCTCAAGGATCACCGGATAAAAAACCCCTAACTCTAAAACGAAATACTTATCCGATTCTCTATCATAAGGAAATGGAAAAGAGAAATAATTTTTAGGAGCAAATACAGCGCCCCCGTTTTCTGAAATGAAGGGGTGATTGTTTTCAAGCTTTGCTCGATAAAGTGAAATCTCGTCCCGGGTTTTGCTGCTTGAAAGGATGAGAGGAATACTCTTTTCCTGAAGGATCCGAAGCGCTGGTAAGGCAGGTTCATAGGTATAAGTCTGCCGGTCGAGCAAAGTCCCATCGAGGTCCGTAAAAATGATGGGTTTAGGTGTTGTCGTCGTCGACGGCATTTTTAAACCTCTCCAAAAAATCAGGGATAGCAGAGGTGACCCGGCTCCAGTTTGGGATAAGAGGAATGCTGAGAGGATCCTCCACAAAGGCCCTGGTGGCCAGTTCAATGCCTTTGGTAAAGGTCTCCACGGCAACCCCCTCCTCATGGCGGTCAAAATCGAGACCATTAATGGCCGCATCGTCATGGTATTTCGTAATGGCTTCCTGAGCCGTTCTTATATAGGTCGCCTTTAATGTTTTAAGTAGACTTTCTGAAAGATCGATTCCCTCACTGGCGAGATTCCGGAAGAGGTTCTTTGCAATATCCGTTGACATTCTCAAAAGCCCTTTGCTTGGATCATCCGGAGAAAGTTCTTGATGTTTATGCTCATAATTGTCTGTTAAATCGACCTGACAGATCCGCCTCAGGGAACAGTTGCGGAAAACCTCTGACAGGACACCAACCTCCAGTCCCCAATCCCAGGGAATCCGATTGATCCGTGCCAGATCCGTTATCATCGAAAATTCTCCTGCCAGGGGGTATCGAAAACTGTCCAGATAGACCAAAAAGGGAAGGTATCCCAATAACCTTTCCAGGGATCGAATAAGGGGGGTGACAAACAGTCTGGTCACTCTTCCATGCATTTTGTTCGTTACCCTTGTATAATATCCCTTACAGAATTCATACCCTAAATTGGGATTGACAACCGGATAGCACAGACGGGCTAAAAACTCCCGATCGTAACTCATGATATCGCAATCATGGAGCGCGATGACATCGCTTTTTCCGCTGGCCAAGACATAGCCAAAAGCCATCCAGGCGGACCGCCCCTTTCCATCCTCCCCTGCTGAAATATCATTCTTGTTCAGGATATCGTAAAGGGATCGCACCCTTTCGCCATCGTTCCAGATGATAATCGTCTCCTGGGGGAGAACCGAAAAAAACTCCCTGGCGTGATCGAACTCTTTTCGGTCTGCCCTTCCGAGGGTGATAATCACTTGATTGATGAAGGTGACCCTCTTAATCTCGGAGATGATTGTTTTAAGGGCCTTCTCTTTCAGTTCGGAATAAAGGGAGGGGAGGACCAGAGCGATGGGGTTGTATCTCGAAAAGAATTCCAGCTCCACCTCCATTCGTTCTAAGTTCTCTTTTTTAAACCGATGGAGTGTTGTGATCAATCCAGGTTGAAAGAAATCGCCCATAAATGTCCTCCGATTTTTATTTGTTTGAGTTCTCTCTCCTCATGGCCTGGGAAATCGCCATGTGAATATGGGAGAGAGTTAAGGGGAGAGAGAAGTGGAGGATGGATATACCATCTCGGAAACCAAATTCCTCAACGTATTGAAATGGACTGGTTTTTCTAAATAGGCCGTTGCTCCCCTTTCAAGGGCTCTCTGACGGATCTCCTCGCTTCCGAAAGCCGTGATGACAATAATCGGGACTTCGGGTTGAAGTTTTCTGATTCCGGGAAGAATATCCAATCCTGTCAAACCGGGCATCCGAATATCCGTAATGACGAGAACGAAAGATTCCTTGACCAGCTTTCGAAAGGCCTCGGAGCCATTACTAACAGAATCTGTTTCAAACCCTTCCTCCGTAAAGAAATCTTTCAGCAAAGACCTCATTTCTTCATCGTCTTCAACAACCAATATTCGTTTCTTATCATAACCCATCTTTTTTCTTTCAGATTTGTTCGGCTACTCTCCGCCGTTATGCCCCTGCGATATGACAAACAGAATGTGTCTATCGCAGGGGAATGACCGACAGATTGAAACAACTGAAACTCATTCCGCAATGTAGGGATTGCAATAATGCCTCTTCACTTAACCCTGTATGTGAAGACCAGGAACTATTCGATCTTTATCTTTTCAGATAAGATTAATGTCTCTCGCTTAAGAGGAGAGGAGACATAGACCAGGTTAACTTCTAACTTGCCAAGAGGCTTTTCCTTGATAGCGTTCGCTGGGATCGTGATGTCCAGAGAACCCTCAGCAATGCCTTCGGGCTGAAGAATCTTCCAAAATGGATAAACTTTTTCTATTTTTTCATCGGGCTTATAAGGGATGGGCTTCCCTGCTTCATCCAGGCATTCGACGGTAACGGCCTGGATATCCTGGATATCTTTGGATTTATTGGTGATCTTGATGCTGCCCTTGAGACTCGGCGTCCCGACGACTTCTTTGGAGGCTATGTTTACGGTCATGACAACCTTGAGGTCGCTAAGTTCCACAAGAAAAGCCTGTCCCTTAATCTCAGACTTCGGTGGAACCAGATTCTTTGTGACATGCTCTTCTGTTGGAGCCTCCACCTTTCGCTCCTTAGCACAACCCAAAAATCCTATGGCCAGACTTAACGTTAATAAAATAAAAATCTTTATGAAATGCATACACTGTTCTCCTTTTTTGGTTAGGGGTTGGTAGAAACATCAGGTTTTTAGATCCGGCGCCTCCTTTCACATTTTTGCCGGTTTTCGTTAACAGGTTCTTTGACCCTTCATGAAAAAAATGGAAGGGAATGATCAGGTTGATGGTTTCCGACACCTGCTCTTTTTGTGGGTTCTTTTCATTTACCCCGTTAGAAATAATGCCCCGATGGGATTTCTAACGGGGTTTACTTGCCGGAAATCCGGGGACTCCTGAAGTATTTCAATAGCTCGGAATCCGATTCGAGAAGGATCGTTGTCTTTCCCTCAAAAAGTTGTTCATACGTTTGGAGTCTCCTGAGAAAAGAGTAAAACTCCGTATCCTGTTCAAAGGAAGAGATGTAAATCTCCGTGGCGCGTCCATCTCCTTCGCCGAACAGCTTCATCTGCTGGCTATAGGCTTTGGCAAGAATGATCTCCTTCTCTTTGTCCGTTTCGGCTTTGATCTCTCGCGAGCGCTGTTCTCCCTCGGCCCTGTACCGTTTTGCAATTCGGTGGCGTTCTGCCTGCATACGGGCATAGACACTGGCCTGGACTTCTTTAGGAAGGTCTGCCCGCTTGATTCGAACATCAATGATCTTGATGCCGAATCGTTTTGCCTGCTCATGGGCGTCTTTTGCCACGGTCTCGACGATCTTCTCCCTCTCCTCTCTGATGAACCCGATAAACGCGTGTTTAGCAATCTCCTGCCTCAGCCGGGCTACCAGAATATCTTCCAGGCGGGCCAGGGCCCCTGTTTCGGTCCTCACGCTCCGGTAAAATTCCAGAGGGTCTTCGATCTTCCACCTGGAGACATGATCCACGACCACCCTTTTCTTGTCGAGGGTGATATACTCCACGGCGACGGCGTCCGTTGTGAGAACCCTCTTCTCAAAGAGGTTTAAGGTTTGAATGAAGGGTATCTTAAAGTGCAATCCGGGTTCTTTAATCGTTCTGACATACTTTCCGAACTGGGTGATAATCGCCTGTTCTTTCTCATCAATGGTAAAGGCTGCGCCCGAGACGAGAAGAAGACCGAAAAAAATCAAAACAACAATCGCCATCCGCTTTTTTCCGCTCATCATGCTTTACTCCTTTTTGCGTTCTTTTTCTTTAATGGTGACGCCTTCCTTCAATGGAAGCCATTTCAGGACCGAATTTCCCCCCTCCGGAGGGAGAATATACTTCTCCTTGCCCGGCAAAATCTTCTCCATGGTCTCGAGATAGAGCCTCTCCCTAGTCACTTCTTTCCCCTTTCGATAGGCCCTGAGCACATCTAAAAATTTCCCGGCATCTCCCTGCGCCCGGATGACCCTCTGTTCTTTATAAGCCTCCGCACTCCGGAGCATCTGAACCGCCTCCCCTTTTGCTTTGGGGATGAGGTCTTCTCGGTATCCCTCTGCCTCGCGCATCACGCGCTCCCGATCCTCCCAGGCTCTCACCACATCGTGAAAAGCATCCTTAACCTCCTCGGGCGGGTCCACCACAAGCAGTCTGGCCTCGGTCACCATCAATCCTGTCTGGTATTCGTCAAGAAGGCTTTGAAGATATTTCTTTATCTCGTCCTGAACAATCACGCGGCCCTCGGTCATCGTGAAGTCAATCGTATTTCTTCCCACCACGCTTCGAAGGGCCACCTCCGCAGATGACTTTAAGACCGCCTCTGCATTCCTGACACGGAATAAGAACTGGGAGGGATCCTTAACGACATATTGGACAAAAAGCTGAGCGTCCACGATGTTCTCGTCGCCGGTGAGCATCAGAGCTTCTTTAGGTTCGGGTCTCACCTTGCCGGTGTAGGGATCTGTCCTTAGCCCAACCTCGGCTCTTCTCACTCTGGCCAAATGAACCACATCATGGGTTTGAATGGGCCAGGGGAATCGATATCTCAAGCCTGGAGAAGTTTGATCCACAATCTTTCCAAATTGGCGAATCACTCCCATCTCCCCTGGGCCGACCATATAGGTTCCAGACGCAAGCCAGATGACGATGGGGATGATTAACAGAATGAAGAAAAACTTCTTCCCACCCCATCGTCTGATCTTCTCCTGAACATTTCCCAGCACCTCCTCTAATGAAGGACCGCTGTAGCCTTGTCCTTCACTCCCTCTAATAAATTCATCATCTTTCCAGGCCATCATTTCTCCTTTCGTATAGATTCGCTATCAGAAATCAGTATAATTAAGGGTTCCGTTTAACAGCAACGGTAAAGATGCCCGTATCGTTAAATTGAAAATGACGTTTGTCGTTGTCGAAGCTCGTATCGAAACTCGTGAATAGAATCTGGAGGCTCGAGCGTCGTTTTTCGAGCCTCTTGCTTCGATACGAGCATCGTCACCCATAACCGTTTGACTATCAATCCAAACGTGCTTCGTAACCGTAACCCAAACACCCGGAGCATTTTTATGGTTTGAGGGTGACGCTACCGTCATTAAAGATTGCCTGTCAATATTGAAGGAGGCCTGATCAGAGAGGGTTCCTGTGAAATTCACATCCGACTCGAGGAGGTGATGATAAACTGACCCGGCCTCCTTCATCTCTTTTAAAAGCAAAAAGAATACCAAAATAGAAAAACCAAATTCCCTTTAGATTTCAATCATTGAAAACTCAATAAAAATGCAAAAGGGGGAAAAGTGAGGCAAAAAGAAACAGTCTGGGGCAAAACAGGGCAGATGGATGAGCCATTAAGCAGATTGATACTTGTAAGAAGAAATATTACGTCTTTTAAAAAATTCTAAAGCGATATGGGGAAAGAGGGCATAGGTGAGAATATCTTCCTCGGATTCCGTGACACCCTTCAGTTCTTTTCGGAGACGGTCCATGGCATGTGGAATGAGATCGGCGGGTCTCCCGTTAATCGGTTTTTCATCCTTCAAGGCCTTCTTCTGAAGTTCCGGATCGACAGGACCTGGCGTCTCCCCATATCCTCCTCTGAGAAGCTCCCGGGTCTCACTCGTAATCACTCTATACCTTTCGCCTGTAAGAACATTGAGCGTGGCCTGAACAACGATGAGCTGAGAGGTTGGGGTCACAAGCGAGATATAACCCAGATCTTTCCTCACCTTCGGGATCTCCTCAAGAATCTCATTCAGACGATGAAGGGCTTTGATCTGACGGAGCTGGGCTACCATATTGGACATCACCCCGCCCGGGATCTGGGTTGCCAGGATCTTCGAATCCACTCCTCCCAAATCCGTCTCAAATTCCTTGTACTTCTTTTTCATCTCCCTTACGTCGTCTGCAATTTCGGCTAAGAGATTCAGGTCTAAGCCCGTGTCATAGGGAGTCCCTTTTAATGCGACGACAAGGCTCTCCGTCGGTGGCTGTCCTGTTCCCTCGGAAAACGGGGAGAGAACCGTGTCAATAATATCCACCCCGGCCTCGACCGCTTTCAGGCAGGTCATCGCGCCCATTCCACAGGTGTCGTGGGTATGCAGATGGACAGGGACGCCAAGAGATTTTTTTAATCGTTTAATAATCTTGTAAGCGGTATAGGGGTCGAGAAGTCCTGCCATATCTTTTAAACAGAAAAGATCTATCCCCAAATCCTCAAGCTGCCGGGCCTTTTTCAGGATGAGGTCAACGGTATGAACAGGGCTGATGGTGTAACACACCGTTCCTTCGGCAATTTTGCCAATCCTCTTTACGGTCTCAATCACCGTCTTTAAATTTCTGACATCATCTAACGCATCAAAGGGACGGAAAATGTCAATCCCGTTCTCCGCCGCCTTCTCCACAAAACGGACCACCACATCATCAGGGTAATGGCGATACCCTACAAGGCTCTGGCCCCGAATCACCATCTGCATCTTTGTATTGGGCATCCTCTTTTTGATCTCACGAATTCTCTCCCATGGATCCTCATTTAAATAGCGGATACAGGAATCGAACGTGGCTCCTCCCCACATTTCCACGGAATGATATCCCACCCTGTCCAGCTTCTCGGCGATGGGAAGCATATCCTCCAATTTCATGCGGGTGGCGATTTTGCTCTGGCTGGCATCCCGGAAAATGGTATCCATGATTTTGATCGGTTTCTTTTTCATTTTTACTTCCTTCACGACAGCCGGGTGACCTCTTTAGAAATCTCAACAAATGTCTCATCGAGAATGGAGACCATCTTATCAATCTGTTCTTCCGTGACGATGAAGGGCGGAGCCAGAAGCAGGTGGTCTCCTTTGATTCCATCTGCCCCTCCGCCACCGGGATAGGTGATTAGTCCCTTCTCAAAAGCACGGTTGGCGATGAGACCATTGAGTTTCAACTTGGGATCGAAGGGCTCCTTGGTCTTTCGATCCCTCACAAATTCAATCCCTGCGAAAAGGCCTTTCCCCCTCACGTCTCCCACGATCTCATGCCGGTTTAAAGACTGAAGGGAACGCAGGAAATACTCTCCCATCTTTGCCGATCTCGAGACCAGATCATGTTTGATAAGGTAATCGATCACCGCACAGCCAATGGCACAGGAAAGGGGATTCTGGTTGTATGTATGTCCATGGACAAAGGCCCCTGAACCTTCCTTGATGATTTTATGGATTTCCTCTTTTACAATGACAGCAAAGAGGGGGGTGTATCCGCTGCTGAGCCCTTTGGCCGCAACGATCATGTCCGGGACAACCTCCCAGTGGTCGACCCCAAAATTCTTACCCGTTCGTCCTATGCCGGTCATTACCTCATCGGCGACGAGCAGTATGTCGTAATGGTCACAGATCTCTCTGATTTTTTGAAAGTAACCATCCTTTGGAACCAAGGCTCCTGCTGTGGCACCCACAATCGGCTCAGCGATGAACGCAGAGACAGAGTCCGGCCCTTCGTAAAGGATGGTCTTTTCTAAATCGAGGGCACACTCCAAGCCGCATCTCTCAGGAATCAATCCAAACGGACACCGGTAACAGTAGGCGGGTGCAATATGAGGGGTATGCTGAATGAGGGGGAGGTAGTGCCTTCTCCTCCCCGTATGTCCGGAAAGGGCCAAAGCCCCCAGGGTATTACCATGATAGCTCGTCCACCTGGAGATGACCTTATATTTCCCGGGCTTCCCTCTTTCCACCTGATATTGTCTCGCCAATTTTACTGCTGTTTCAACCGCCTCGGAGCCTCCCGATAGAAAGTAAACCCTGGTCAAACCCTTGGGTGAAAGCTGGACCAGTTTTGAGGCCAGATCGACGGCTGATTGACTCGTAAAATGTGATCCGTGGGAAAACGAAATCCTATTAGCCTGATGGACCATCGCCTCTGTAATCTCTTTCACCCCATGACCAATCCCAACAACCGCAGCCCCGCCGGAGCCATCAATATACTGTTTTCCCTCTGTATCATAGATATACACTCCCTCCCCCCGGTCTGAGGTGGGATAAAATTTTCTTGAATTTCTGTAAAAGACATGGTCCGGATTTGGTTCCTTCTTCATGCTTCCCTCCATTAAAAAGTATTTGTTGCTTCCTCCATCCTCCTCTTTCTCTGTCTCAACCTTTGAGACAAATAAACGATCCCGAAAAGGGTGATGCCCGCGAGATCAGTGATCAGGCCTGGTTTGATGAGAAGAAAAGAGGTGATTAAAAGAAGAATCCTTTCATAAAAAGTGGTTTTCATAAAAAGACAGTTTTGGACTCCGGCGGCCAGGCAGTATACACCAAAGGTTGCCGTCAACGTTGCAAGGATCACCTTGTGAGCAGGTCCGATGATGAGGAGCTCCGGGCCATAAATAAACATAAAGGGAACAATATAACCGGCAATCCCCAGTTGGAAGGCAGTGACCCCTGTCTTCATCGGGTTTGAACCAGCGATCCCGGCCCCCGCATAAGCAGCCAACGCTACAGGAGGTGTGATATCCGCCCTCGTCCCAAAATAGAAGATAAAGAGATGGGCTGCGATGGCTACCACGCCCAGCTGGATAAGGGCAGGAGCCACAAGGGCAGAGATGATAATATATTGCGCCGTGGTGGGAACCCCCATCCCCAATGCCAGACAGGCGATCATCGTGAATGGCAGCGCCAGCAAAAGAGTCCCGGCTGAGAGGTCCACAATGAGTGAGGAGAACTTCAGGCCCAGTCCGGTCATGGTAATACATCCGATGATGATGCCGGCGGAGGCGCAAGCAGCCGCCACTTCCACAGAACCAATAGCCCCTTGTTTAAAGGCTCCGAGGATATCTTTGGGAGCCATTCGAGTATGTTGCCTCAGATAACTACAGAGGATGGTGGCCAGAATCGCCCAAAAGACAGCCCTCTCAGGCGAAAAATTCAGGATGAGAAAGTAGACTAAGAGGGTGATAGAGATAAGATGGTGCCACCCACCCCATAATGTCGCTTTAAGGCTTGGAAGGTCCGCACGGGGGATTCCCTCAATCCCCATCAGGACTGCCTTGAAATGGACCTGCATGAAGATGGCGAAAAAGGAAAGCATGGCAGGGATCGCCGCGGCGATACAAACCTTGATATATGGGATCGCAAGAAATTCTGCCATGAGAAAAGCGGCTGCGCCCATGATGGGCGGCATGATCTGCCCCATGGTTGATGCCGAGGCCTCCACCGCTCCGGCAAAATGGGGAGGGTATCCTGTCTTCTTCATCAAGGGGATAGTGAAGGAACCTGTGGTCACTGTGTTGGCCACGGAACTCCCTGAGATCATCCCAAAAAAACAACTTGACACGACTGCTGCCTTTGCCGGGCCTCCCCTTGTCCAGCCTGTCAGGCTGAAAGCCAGGTCTGTGAAAAATTTTCCGGCCCCTGACTTCTGAAGGATGGCGCCGTATAGAATAAACAAAAATATAAAATTGGCTGAAACACCCAGAGGAACGCCGAACACCCCATCTGTGGACAGTGCAAGATAGGTGGATATTCTTTTGATGCTATATCCTTTATGAATCAGGAATTCTGGCAGAAAGGGACCGAGAAGGGCATAAAGTAAAAAGAAAATAGCCACCATGGGAACGGGCCAACCCGTGGATCTCCTGGCCCCCTCCAAGACGAGAAGGATAAGGAGGGTCCCCATGATGACATCCACATCAAGAAACTTCCCGGCCCGGTTCATGATGTCATAGGAGTTAATGAAGATCCAGAGGCAGATTCCGGCAGAGATCAGCCAGAAAAGAAGATCCAAAAAGCTCGGTCTCTCTTTCGGAGATAAGGATTTGGAAAAGGGATAGAGCAAGAAGATCAGGGAAGACATGAATCCCCAGTGAATGGCTCGATGATCTAAAGCAAAGAAGGGATGGAAATAGGCATAAAAGAGGTGATAAAAAGAAGCTCCAATGGCGATCAAAGTGATGAGATGGCTTAACCAACCTTTCAGATCCCGTGCCTTCCCCTCAAATTTTTCTAAAAGCTCCTTACCTTTCTCCTCAGCTTTCTGGATTTCTTGATCAAATCCTTGATCTAACATTTTTCTTCCTATTGAGTGACGGAGAGGATGATGCCCTCTCCTGGTCTCACCAGGCTATCTAAATATATTGATTTATCTTTGAAGATGAGCCTCTGTTTGGCAATTCTTCCGACTCGAATGACCAGTTCGGGAAAAACCCTGTTTAACCGGACCTTGGTCCATTTTCCGTCATAGGCTAATTGAATCTCTCTGTGATTCAGAAATTCAAGGCCTGCCCCATACCAAAGAAAGGCTTCCTCTATGAGAATGAGCTGACCTTTATCATTAATTCTGAAGGTGTCCCAGACTGGAGTTTTATCGGAGGAATGGATATAGTGCAGATAAAATTCCTCTCCAGGATTCACAGGAAAATCAAGCAGTACCTCGTTATTCTCAAAACTTTCCAATCGAAGGGAAAATCTAAAATCCCTCTCCCCGTAGCTAAGGCATGCTATTCCAAGGATGAAGAAGATCACCCCAAAAAGATGGAAGGTCCTTCTAATCTTCATTTGCATTCGAAATGAGGAGGAAAAAGATGGCCCAAGAATACTCCAGGCCAGCCTTTCCCTCCCTTTCCTTTCCTTATTTGATCGCTCCTACCTCTTTAAAATATTTGATCGCTCCCGGATGTAACGCAACAGGACTATTGACCGCATTGGAGGGGGTCAACTGAGTGGCGATCGGATGAATATCTTTCAGAGCCCATTTTCCTTTATCCACATTTTCAAAGATGGCCTTTACAATTTTGTAGGCCACATCCTCTTCCATCTGTTTATTAGCGATGAGCACATTGGAATCTCCGAGGCAGAGCACATCATTATCCACCTTGGGATAAGTTTTGGCGGGTATGGTTATTTTGACATAGTAGGGAAATTTTTTAACGATCTTATCAGCCATCGCCGCTTCCATTGGAATGAGCATGATATCCCGCGTGGCTGCCAGGTCCAATACGGCTGAGCCAGGGTAAGCGAAATTAAAGAAGACTGCATCGATCACCCCGTCTTTCAATGCCTGCACCGATTCAGACTGGGAGAGATGAGCAATCGTCAGATCTTTCTCAAGGTTAAACCCATATTCTTCTAAAATCGCTTTGGCCATGACCGCGCATCCACTACCAGGCACATCAATGGAGACTTTCTTCCCTTTTAAATCCTTGATTGACTTAATCCCCTTGCCCTGGACGGTCACAATATGCTCAGGGGCAGGGTACATCTGAAAGAGAGCCACCAAGGGAAACTTCTTTTCAAAGGGCTCCAATCCCTGTGTCGCTTTGTAAGCGATCGATCCCATGACCATTCCCATATCACTCTCTCTCGCTCCGACCAATCGGCAATTTTCAACAGATGCCCCTGTTGATTCTGCAGCGCATCGGAGATCTGTTGTTTTTTGAATGGCAACCGCCATCCCTCCACCCAGAGGATAATAGACCCCTCCTGGGCTGCCCGAGGCCAGGGTGAGGAACTTTTTCTGCGCCAGGGAAGGCCCTGCCCATAGCAGAGTCACTGCAAAAACAAGAATCCATACGATATAAAGATATCTCTTCATAAAACACCTCCTTCATATTAGAAATGCTCTGGATTGAATGACCTCTCTAACCCGCTTCACCTCCTTCCCCCCCTCAACGATCTATTTGGATGTGCTGTAATAAATCTGCTGGCGTTCCCAGATTTCTTCCAGTCCCTTTAAAGATTTCATCGTGCTCTTTTTACTGCAAACCCCGAGGGCTGTAACAATAGCATTGATGAGACTGAGAGGGGCCGTGAAAGATTCGACGAAGGAATCCATTTGATAATGGGCCGTTAAAACATGGTCGGCATATTGGGCCAAAGGAGAAATAAGGCTATCGGTGATGGCCAAAGTGTTGACTCCTCTCTCCTTTGCAAACCGGAGCACCTCAACCGTCTGTCGGGTATACCTGGGGAAACTGATCCCGATGACGAGATCCCCTTTCCCCAGTCCTAACAATCGGTCCCACATGTCTCCTATGCCGGGTTGGATCACCCAGACATTTTTTTGCAGAAACTCCAGGGCGATGCCCAGAAAAATGGCCAAGGAATAGGCGCTTCTCAATCCCACGATGATGATCCTTTCGGCCGAATCAATCGCCTTCACAAATTGCTTAAATTCCATTGAAGGGATCTGTTTCAATGTCTCTTCAATATTGTGGATGTCTGTCTGAAGAACCTTGCTCAGGACATCTCCTTCGTTAGTCACCTTTTTAACCGTCTTTTGCAGGCGGGAGGTGGTGGTCAACTTATTTTTGAAGAGGAGCCTCAACTCCCTTTGAAATTCGGGGAACCCTTTAAATCCCAGCGCCTTAGAAAGTCTTACCACGGTTGCTTCACTGACATCGACCTTTTTCGCGAGGTCTTCAACATTAAGGAAGATAGATTCATCGTCATGGGAAAGAATGTATTGCATCAATTTCCGTTGCGAAGGAGTCAGAAAAACGTTTTTCTCTTTGAGTAAATTGTTGAGTGATAACATGAATGAAATAATTTTTACATTTTTTAAAATTTGTGAAAAAAAAATATCATTATTTAAAATGTTTGTCAAGGAGAAAATTTTCACAACTCCATGGGCGTTAATGCACCGGTGAGAAGCCCTCTGGTTCCGACGGGTTTGAGGTGGCTCCCTCTGTCTTGGGTGGTTTTGGGGAAGAGGAAAGAGGGGAGTTAAAGAAAGATGATTCTCTCTCCTGGATGGGAGAGGACATGGAACAGAAGGAGATATCGCCTTAAATTTCGAGTGATCAGGAATTCTTCTTTCACAAATTCATGGCCATATTCACCTAATTTCTTTGCGATTTCGGGATGGCTCAGAAGATATCGAATTTGATAGGCTGCCCCTTCAATAGAGTAGACGAGGGCCCCTGTGAATTTAGGAATGATTTGGGCGGGAATCCCACCAACAGCACTCCCGATCACTGGTTTC
>Ga0194125_10008220_pt1 | contig 14787 bp, 23 predicted proteins | sample TA2KigC250mmetaG_FD_148626 | JGI IMG/M metagenome (GOLD analysis project Ga0194125, IMG submission 148626) | Freshwater microbial communities from Lake Tanganyika, Tanzania - TA2015034 Kigoma Deep Cast 250m | ecosystem: Environmental > Aquatic > Freshwater > Lake | place: Tanzania: Lake... | reverse complement strand
AACTTCCCCCACCACCCTTCGTATCTGATACGCTCGTCGCAGCCAGGCTCCTTGAGGAACTCGGTATCGAATACTTAGGGTTGATAGACACAGGCGTTACTGTCTTGATGACACCAAATGGTGTCTTTCTGACGAAGACGTTCGCTTCAGATGACTTTGCAATGGGGAGGACACCGGACAATAAGACGTTGTTTGCCTCAAGAATCTCGATTGGCTTTGAACTCGAAGTTCAGGAGGTAAAGGCCGTAGAATATCTGGACTTGACCTGTTCCCTCTCTTCCGATATGTTGGTCAAACACAAAACAGGGAAGCTCATCACCCATCAGTGGTATTCTCCGTACCCTTCGCCTGGCCCTTCAGCTCCTCAACAGGTTCCAACCCATCAGCTACCCAAAGGAACTCAAAACTCGACAGGAGGTAGTGAGAATAGGCAAACCAAAGCAGAGAAGACTAAAACAGAAAAGAAGCAAGCTAAGAAGAATAAGAACAGGCCCAAAGAGGAAAACAACCCGGCAACCTCACGACGGGCCTGGAAAGAGATTGTAAGGCTGGCTGTCAAGCCAACTTTGGAGAATGGAAAGGGGCCTCGCTTCGACGAAATTCCCTGGGAACATATTCTCTCATACGCTGAACTAGAGGAATTTTCTGACGTATATGTTGTTTACGTTGATTGTGGAGACCACCCAACCGCTTACCTTGGGATAATGTCTCTCGAAGTTACGGGAATGGTGCTTCTAGATGAAGTGCAGCGTTTCAAGACAGAACAAGCACTGCTGGTTCCCGCCACCAGGTGGAATACGGACGAGGTAGACATCTGGTTTCGGGATACGGATTGGAACTTACCAATCTGGATTAAGGTCAACGGGATTGCTCAGTATGATTTTCGCCGACCTCACTACTTCACAGCAAAGGTTGGCCTGTTATCCCTCGATGAAACTGGAGAGTGTCTGGAATCTGGCTGCGTGTACAGGGCAGAAGGAGAGCCTGCCGTAACGGTGGAAATTGGGGGCGAATGGCGAGACAGCATCCCACTGAGTAGTCTCATGAGTGAAGGGGTAGGAAGACCGAATGAGTGGCTTCCGCTTGGCCTGATTACTGACCTTCACCAAATGCCTCTGGTAGAGGGTAACGTCCAGGACAACTTCTACTTCCTGGATGGCGAGGAAAAAATCTACCTAATGAAACCCTGGAGTTCTCGCAAAAAGGACGAAGCTACTACAGAGGAGGTTGTCGCCAAAAGCCCAACCTTTGCTTTGTGGGAATGTCAACATTGTAAAGACCTGGTATCGAGCCTGTATGAGAATTGTCCTTCCTGTAAGAAGCCGGGGCGTTGGAAGATTTACAAGACGGACGATGAACCATCTTCGGAACCGGAAGCGGCGGAGCCAACGCCGCTCCTCCTACCCCCACCTGAACCCGAAGGTGAATGTTGGGTCTGCGGAGGTTGTCAAACTATGTACGAGTCTCCGACAGTACCAGAAGTGTGCCTTATCTGCGGCGAGAAAGATGTGTTCCTCACCCTGGAGGATATTGTATCCAGGTACGGATAGGGACAGGCTCACGAATACCCCGAGCTTGTCTCTTCCACGCCGGGATTCTCCATCTCGGCGAAAATCCAACCTTAACATAACTGAACTCAAAAGCCAGATTTTGATTTAATGGGTGTTTTTAGTTTTGAAATAGGAGGTCTCAATGGACTTTCCAAAAATTGCGCGAATAGTTTGCGCTCATCTGGTATCCCCTCATCTTCTTCCTCCTGAATGGGAAGTGGACGACGTTGTAAGTGATGTCGTCCTAGACTTGTTGGAAAAGTACAACCAGGGCAAGTTCACAACCGAAGGCGAAGCCTTCATTATAGCTGGAAACCGCTTGAAGAACTTGTTCCGTCGGTGGAACACGAGGCCAGCAATCGTAAGTTTAGACGCTTTACAGGAGGCCGGATGGGACACTCAGTCTACTCCAGATTGGGAAGATGAATGGGAAGATTCGATAGAAGTACGGAAGCCCACAACGAAAGTATCTGCTGTCGTCAAGATATTTCCTTGGGACATCGAGCTGGTGCAATCAGCTTGTGGTGTATCCCTGAAGTTACTACGTAAGTTCGGATACAAAGATGAGGGCGACGAGAACTTTGTATCATATCCTCTTTCCTCGCGGTTTGTAGCGGGTCTCATAAAGGGTCTGGTTCTTTGTGGAACAAGCCAGACTACGGCAGTTAAGGTCGTCAACGTTGCCCTTCGTAGTATTACTGAAGGTTGTGAGTTGACGGATACTGACAGGCAAGTGCTGTATGACTTTCGGAGACGAGCTGGCGAGGGTATCGAGTGGACGTGGGAGCCTGGCGGAGCCAGGCTACGTACTACACTTCCAAACAACAGAGTAGTTGACGTTTTCGTAGAAAGGAGTTAGGCTGTCATGGATTCACTTTGGCGCGTTACAATCACGCGAACGTTTTGGGGAGCGGGCGAAGAGTGGACTTACGTAGTCGTCGCAAGCGGCGATGTTGAAGCAATAGAGAAAGCCAAACGTATTAACGACGACTATCAGAGGCTTCCAAGCTACAAAGGTAGTCAACCTACGGGCACGTGGGAGTTTTACGCAGAGGTTCTTCAACCAGGTGAAGTAGCTCACAAGACGTGGGGAGGCTGGTAGTGAGACCAGAATACAATATCATAGACGATGAAGGGAAGAAGCGTCGGTGTTATCTCCATGCCATAAAGATTGTAGAGATACCTGGCAAAGGCGTCGTTCTCAACTTGTGGTTCGTGTCGGTCATATTTAACCCATCCGAGACAATCCTTTATGGCCCGTATCTGTTTGGAGAATTGGATGGAAAGCCCGTTCGAGATAATCGAGTTGAAGCCTTGACTGAAGATGGGGACGTAAAATTGGAGCTGGCACTTGCACGAGCAACGGGCAAGCGTTATCAGGAGACCCCATTTGCACGACTTGGTGGTGCTCCTACCAGGCGAAAGGTCTACGTGGATGGGTAATGGCCGAGACCAGTATGGGGTTTTGGGTAGGAGAGACGGGGCGAGTTCTCAAGCTCCTGGAAGGACAGGAGTTTGCGGGCCTTCCGTCGGGCTTCCCTTCTATAGACCGCAACATACCCGGCTTTGTACGGGGAGCGACTACCCTCATTGGTGGGGCTCCTGGTATGGGCAAGACGGCTCTTGCCACTAATATCGTATGGCGTAATATCTTGTATGACAACCTGGACGAACGCCAGCGTGTATTAGTGGCGAGTGCAGAGATGGGCGAAGTGCTGTGGGTGGAGCGTTTAGTCTCTATGGCCCTCGGAGTTCCACAAGGCATGTTGTCTCTCAAGGGCGACAAGAGAGAGTATTGGGATAGAGAGAGTGGAAGGATGAAGCCGATTCCATCTGAGTTTGATTTATACCCTCGAATAGAAGAGGTGCTTAACGAGTTTCGGGATTGGCCCATAGTCTTGATGGGAAGCGGACTGATGAGCACCCTCGCTATCGAGCAGCAGTTGTACCACACTGTCAAGGAAGAGGGGCTCGATGTTCCCCTCGTGGTCGTAGACCACGCGGGGGTGCTGGCCGATGTTGGCGAGAGTGATACGTCTACAGCCAGACCAGACCTCATCTGCTCGAAATTTGACGACATTGCGCAAACATTCAACACTCACGTTCTGGCAATCTGGCCCCTGACGAAGCTGGGAACGACTACAGAGAAGGTGCCTTCTTATGCGCATCTCAGAGGGAGTGTCATGCCGTCTTATCAAGCGGCGAACATCCTCATCGTTCATTCTCCTCTTATGGCTGAGTTGATGTCAGCCCGGCGCGAAGTGGTAGCACGAAGAATTCCCGTCAACATTGGAATCCAGAAGAACCGCTTCTTTGGAAAGTACGAGACAATCGAAGTCCCTTTCGTTCCTGCAATCGGAGTGTTCGACGACCCGATTCCGGAAGAATGGGCGAAACGTTATAGGGAATACAAAAGTCCTTTTATTACAACAATGGAGGTAGAAAGTGGCTAGAGAGCCGAAGAAAGAAGTGCTCGAAGGATTGTTCAAAGGTGATACCGAGCCCCAGATGCAGAGTGATAGTGTCAAAGGTGAGTTTGACTTTCCGCCTGGAACAACCTTTCAGCTTGATACGAAGAAATATCTTTGGGGCGTCCTCGGTCATCATGCTCTCACTCTTCCCGTAAGAACCTGGGATGAAGTTTACAATCTGGTAGATGGTTGGTATGAGTTCCAGCTTGACCTTGGGAAAGAGTACGAAGCGCAGCTTACTGAATTGTACAAGACAGCCCCCGATAAGCCGTCCCGTCAGAGGACGGGGACGGGTGATGACGATGATAAGCGTCGGAGCATTATGGGCGTCATTTATGGCCTGGGCTCCAAAAAGGGTGTCTACGTGAACCAGGAGTATCCGAATATCCGCGACTATACTCTTGGAGAACTGTACGACCTCATCGAGGAGCTCAAGGGGCTTCCCGATAAGGGGCAGGACGCTGGCGAGAAGTCGCCTGACGAAGCGGCGAAGTCCCGTGTCCGCTCGGCGCGTCGAAGATAGTCACCATGAGACTGTTTGGTAGTTTCATAGAACGCCGGGAGTTACTCCGAAGTACAAGGCGGTAAGCGTAGAAACTACCAGCAATAATTTGACGCAAAAGGAGTTATTCATGGATGAGTTTTTCGGTCATCCTATGTTCTACGAGTTGACAAAGGATGAAATCAAACTCCATTCCAGCAAGAACAAGGACTATGCCTGGGGCGGAGACCCACTCGGGAATTTTAGACGAGTAGCCAACATTTTGAGCCAGTACCCTGGCTTGCCTGTCAGTTTACCTGCGATAGTGGCTATTGTCTACGCCCTGAAGCAGCTTGATGCTGTATTGTGGATGATAGCAATGGGGTACGAGGGTGGAGTTGAAACGATTGATTCTCGGTTGACAGACATCCACGTTTATATGAAACTCGCCCGTATTCTTCTCAGGGAGGACGAAGATGGTAGCAGTCTATGAGTCCTTGCTTGAGTATCGCTTTCTCAACGCTTCAATTGAGGGCGGGTTAGTCGAGGGTTCGGTTCATCCCGAGAACAGTATATACCTTGAGGTAAAATTTAGGGACGAGCCCACAACCTGGTTACACGAGATGACAGAAGAGGAAGCCGCAGCCATCATAAGCTGCCTGTCTCATAGCCTCGTTGCGGCCACAAAGCGATTGGTGAAGAAGGCTAGATTATGGGAGGAAGTAGATGAGGAAGAAGGTGACACTCCCGAACGGGCGGAGAGTCTACGAGTACCGGGCGCAAGTGGAAAGCGCGCTCGGAAGAACACTGTACAGACTTGAGCATGTCCACCATTTAGACGGAGACCCCACCAACAACGAATGGGGAAACCTGGCTGTGATGCCAAGGGGTATCCATGTTTTGTTGTCCCGTATTGAAACTCACATAGGAAAGGTGATTTTGTTCGATAAGAAGGGACGACCGTTCTCGCCGGTTGGCATCAGGTTCGTAATCTACCGTGAATCGAAGGGGGTAGTAAACAAAGACGGCGAGAAAAAGTGTCCAGAAGAAAACCAAGAATTGATATTGGAGACGGGAAGGTAGACTATCCCTATAGAAAACAGGCAGAGACTGCTATGAAGCGACGGCTCGGACGTGATGAGCACGTACATCACATGGACGGTAATCCCGGTAACGATGATTGGGGTAACATAGCTGTCATGCCAAGAGATGCCCACAGGGGCGTCCATGCCCTGAGAAGGGCGATGAGAGGCGGAAAGATTACGCTGTTTGATAAGCACGGAAGGCCGTATCACCCTCGGAAAGGAGTGATTTACGAGTGAGAGAATACAATACTAAATTAAAGGACGCCAGTGAAGCGCTGTTGGTAAACCTGGGAGAAGTGGTAGACCTTGCTCTGGCCCTTCGGGATAAATATAGCGAAGGCATTGCAAAGGCCGATGAGTTCTATGAACTCACGTTAGAGGCCATTCGCTGTGTTACAGACATTCAAGAAAGGATTGATACGTATGATGAACGGAATTCGTGATAAGGCTTCGGACATCAAGGGAATTGCCCAAAGCGTAGACGTAGTTAGAGACGACGATGCCACGATATTGGAAAAACTAACAGAAATCGTGAGCCTTGCTTTGGATATTCAATCTCTCGTAGACGAAGCTGGTAGAGAGATTGACAAAATCTGGAAGTCTACGCTAGACATCGGCGACTATATTTCAGACATCGAAGGCCAGTGTAGCTGGATTGGCACGAGAGTTGAAGAACTCGAAGATGTCGTGACAGGACTTGCTTGATGATACTTGGTACGGTATGTCCAATACGAAACGAACTCGTTCCCTCAAGTGAATGTCTAACCTGCTCAGTTAGCGGGCAGGAGATTTGTAGCTACGACACTATTGTACTGGCAAATATCCTCCATAACCGTCGTGTCGAAGGTCTATCCATCACTGAAATCCTTTCAGAGTTCCCTCGAAAAAGTCTGTTAGAGTTGTTGGTAAACTACTACGTGATACCTGAGTTGGGATACTACGCTGTTCGGGGGAAGTGGGTACACGAGTCGTTAAGACGAGTGTATTTGTCACCCACCTTCAACGGAGTGATTCGTGAGCAGCGTTTCGTCCACCCCAAAATCCCTACGTCTGGACAGGTAGACATTTACTACGGTCAGCAACGAAGACTCGTGGACTACAAGTCAGCTTCCAGAATGGCAGAGGAGCCTTTACCTGGACACGTCTGCCAGATAAACGCCTACGCTGAATTGTTGAGGGCGAATGACCTAGAGGTTGATGAGGCGTTCGTAACGTACCTGACTTTTTCTCAACATTGCCGGTTTCCAGTCGAGGTTTGGGAACGGGAGCGAACGCAAGACTTGCTTACGACGATGTACGAGTTTACGAACGACTGTATCACTCAGCGTGTCGTCCCCCCACGAGAAGCCTGTGCAGGCCCCGACAGATGGTACATCTGTCGGTACTGTCAGTTTAGGGACATTTGTAAAGAACATCCCGATTGGTGGGAGATTGAAGATGGGTTTGAATACAGACCGACTTGTTGCGATAAAGACGTATCTTGATTGGCAGTCTGTCTTTGGCGAAGGCCACTTGCGCTGCCCAAACGCGCAAGTGCACGTAAACGGAGACCAACACCCTTCGGCCTTCGTTTACAAAGACGGTATATTTTGCTTTGGCTGTGGATGGCACACCGACGACATCATCGAAGCCTGTCGGGTATTCAGGGGGTGGCGACCGAGTAAGACAATCAGGGAAATTTATCACCACCTGGTAAGGAATCCTCCTCGCCTCAGAAAGGACGTTCGAGATACGCCCTTTCCGTTAGAGCCCATCGAAAGATGGGCTTCGAGGCTGACTGCCCGAGACGTATCCTTCATCCAGAGGACGTGGGGCACGACGCCTCATATTCAACATGTTGCACTGTTGGGCCACACGGGGGATAGCTTTGCTATCCCCCACGTTGGCCTCGACGACCAGGTTTGGGCCGTCAAGTTTCGTCGAGACGACCGAATAAGAACGACAGGCCCCAAGTATTGGACGGCTCGGGCCTGTTCATTGAAGTATTTATACCCCTCATTCGTGGTAAAGTCCTGCCTGAACGTTGGACTACCACGAGAGTTACTCTTGTGTGAGGGTGAGTTCGATGCGCTGGCAGCTTTAAGTTATGGGCATTTCGCTGTAGCCCTGCCCTCTGGGGTGGCTACAAGATTGGACAAATGGCCTGAATTTTGGACAATACTATCGGGAAATGTATCCTTATGTATTGCTTTCGACAACGACAACGCCGGAAATGCCGCTGCATACACAGCTTTCGAGTACTTCAGTGAGGCTTATCCCGACCTGGAAACTCGACGTGTCGAACTCCCAAAAGACCAGGACGTAGCTTCATTCTTATCAGCAGGAGGTATTTTGTGAATCAAGTGTTTTGTTTAGACTACAAAGAGTTCTTCGATTTGTTAGAGGACGACAGTGTAGATTTGATTTTGACAGACCCACCTTATGCGCGGAAGTACCTTCCATTATACACGGGGCTGGCCGCTCAATCCGCCCGTGTACTGCGAGTAGGTGGTAGTCTGTGTAGTATGGTTCCGACATTTATGCTGCCAGAAGTATTGGCGACGATGGGAATGTATCTCAAGTGGCGATGGCTCATCAGTCAATCTTACCGGGGTGGGTCTCATGCCCGCCTTTCGATGGGTATCCAGGTAGGTTACAAGCCTATCGTCTGGTACGTCAAGGAGAAACTATCCCCTCGCCGATGTATTTGTGACGAGATAGCTGGTGGAAAGAGAGAAAAAGACCTCCATCTCTGGCAGCAGAATTTGGATTGGGCCACGTACCTTATTGAACATCTCACCGACGAAGGAGATTTAGTAGTAGACCCTTTCGTAGGGTCAGGAACGGTAATGGAGGCTGCTCATCGCTTGAAACGTCGGTGGATAGTGAGTGACAATGACCCCAAGGCTATAGATACAACCTTAAAGAGACTGGTAGCTTATGCTTAGCTACGGAATGAACGAGCAGTTGAGGGTTGGACGCGAAGGGATGGAACGGGTCAAACTCTTACTGCTCAAAGAATTTGGAAACCTGGTAGATTACCAGGATGACAAGAAGAAACAACAACAGGGAATTGACCTCAGAGTTCGGCCTTGGGGGACGATTGAGGTCAAGACTGACACTCACACCACACCGAACTTCTTCATAGAATATGAGTGTGGTGGAGTCCCGTCTGGAATTATGACCAGTCAGGCAGATTGGTGGGTGTACTACTTTCCAAATTTGAAACTATTGTACTTTATTCCAAAGAAAAACCTTCTGGAATACATCCAGAAGAACTTCAAGTGGCTCACGAAGAAATACAGCGTGCCGATATTGTCTCACGCCGGGAAGCAACAGTGGAAAGCCAGTGGAATTGTGATACCACGTGACTTCGTATGTGCAGCCACTCCAATCATCATTTACGAAGATTTTAGAGACAGACTTTGGCTAATCGCCGGAAGGAGGAAAAACAAATGCCAAAAATGAAAGTCTACTTTGCGCATCCGTATCCGACGTTTGGAACAATCTCCGAAGACCGCATTATGTCGGAATTACGGAGACGCGGGTTTCAAGTCCACAACCCATTTACTGATGAATTGCACTCAGATTCTGAATATCAAAGGAGACTTCGTGATGGTGAGTATACTCGTTACGACGCTCGACGGCTAGTCGAAAACGATACGGCTGCTATACGCGAAGCTGATGTAGTGTTAGCCTGGCTTCCAGAGAACACACCTTCTGTAGGAACGATAATGGAAATCGTCTACGCTTGCAGTGCGAAGAAACACGTCGTCGTCATACAAGAGGCAGGTGGGGATTGGATTCATCCCTGGATTGCTCATCATGCGGACGAGGTCTACCTTAACATTGCTTGTTGGGAAGCTGGTATAGAATACGTCTATCCTGACCACAGCCCTTCGATAGGGTCTACTGGAGAAAGAATAGACTCACCACTAAACTATCGTATATATTGTGAAGATGAAAGGAACACCGCTGAACCACGTTGTGGTACTCCGGACTTACCATTTTAGGAGGCGAGCATGGCGGCATTAGTGACTACGAAATCCCACGCTTTAAAGCTACGGGAATACCAGATGAGTTTCGGGCGTCCCTTAGCTTTCGACTTCGAGACTACAGGGACGGACTGGACTTCAGATAAGATTGTTGGGTTAGCCATCGCCGATGGTTTTCACGAGTGGTATATTACTATGGAGAGAGGTCTGACTCCTTCTGAATTAGGAGAGGTACTGAGAGGCTGGCTCGACCGTCCAGACCAACTCCTTATTGCCCACAACGCGAAGTTCGACATCCACTTCCTTCGATACCTTGGTGTACGTCTCTCACGGCCTCCTCTCGACACGATGGGTCTGGCCCAGCTTTACAACGAGATGGCTCCCCTGGGATTAAAAGAACAGGCTTACCTGGTATTCGACCGCCGCCCAAGAAAGTGGGACAAGACGTTCCTGGAGTGGCCAGTAGAAGAAAAGGCGGCTTACGCCGCCGCCGACGTTCGCAACACCTTCGACCTGGCGGCCTGGTACGTAGAAGGTCTGAAGAATCAGGACTTATGGCAGTACTTTACCAAATTCATGCTCCCTCTTCCATTGGTTGCAGTACAGATGGAACTGAGTGGGTGGACTCTTAACAAAGACCAGGTAGTTAAGTATGGCGAGACCATTCAGAAGAAGTTAGATGAAGCACTACTCGACATCTGTGCTCGTACTCCAGGGCTGGAGAATCCCAATTCGACGAAGCAACTCGTCGAAGCATTTAGCGAGTTAGGCGCAATCTGGTTGGAGAGTGAATACACGGAAAGGAGACGGCGCTCGACTGGCGAAGAAGTTTTGAAGAGATGGGTTGAAGGAGGAGGTCGTGTTGGAGAGTTAGCCCAGGATATACTAGATTATCGTAAAGACAAGAAACTTCAGGGATACATCACCGGAGGTCGAGGACTGTTGAAACGGCTCGGTACAGATGGACGCATCCACCCCGATTGGCGCATTTTTGGTACATTTACGGGACGATGGTCTTGCAGCAACCCCAATCTTCAGAACATCCCCAAGTACCTGGGTGACGACGAAAGCGAGGAAGACCCTCGAAGCTGGTTCACAGCCGGGCCAGGTAACGTCTTAATCGTAGCCGACCTCGAACAGGCTGAGCTACGTATCCTGGCTGCCTTATCCCAAGACCCTCGCTTGTTAGATATTTTTGCCAAGAATCAGGACGTTCACCGAGTTACGGCGTCAATCGTACTCGATGTACCTTACGTTGACGTAACGGCAGCCCAACGCCATATTGGAAAGACTATCAACTTCGCAACAGTCTATGGTGGAGGGACGGCCCGACTCGCAAGCATCGGTGGCGTTCCTGTTGACCAGGCTGAACAATTCCTTCGTAGATTCTACCGCGAATTCCGAGGGGTTGCCCAATGGCAGGCCGATATTATCACCCAGGCCAGATTGAATGGTGTAGTTCACACTGCCTTCGGGCGTCCTCGACGCCCTCTACTCTTCCGGGTCGAAAAAATGTTGGGCTGGCCCGAGATAGATGAGGTTGAACCAGGCGACGACAGGCTGGCCTTAGCCGGATTGGAGGTTGAGTTGCGCAAAAAGGGAATGACACGAGAACTATTGCGCAAGCCACACAATGCGTCAAAGATAGAGTATCTCAGGCACAGGGCACAAAGGCAGGCGGTCAACGCCTCTATTCAGGGAAGCGTTGGGGACATTATCAATCGTGCTCTTATTGCACTAACGGATATGAAAGTTAAGGTATTGGCACAGATTCACGACGAGATAATTGTAGAAGTCAAGAAAGAACAGGCCGAAGAGGTAGCAGAGTTGATAGCCGAGGTACTCCACACGGAAGTAGATGGAGTGGAACTCGATGGTAACATCAAAATTACACAAAACTGGAGTGAGAAATGAACGAAGTTCAAGTTGAAACAAGAAAGTTATCTACCGTGCATTGGAAGTGCCCGTTTTGCGCTCAGAAATGTCAGTTTTCTGTCGAGGCTAAGGGACACTTGATGAGTGAACACCCAGGTACAGCAACAGAGGAAGACTTGCTGCCAAAAGTAAAACAGCAATCCCTTCGTACCCCCGACATTGGAGACGAGATAGACGAGTATGGGAAACGTCTATGGGTACGATGTCCATTCTGTTTGTTCGATGGATATTCCACCTTTGCATCGGAAGCAGACCTCAAAGAACACCTGGTAACTAACCATAAACTAGGATAAACAATGGAGAGAATCCCATTCCCAAGAGGGAAGTATCAGCTCATCGTGGTTGACCCACCCTGGCCCGTCAAGAAGATAGTACGTAAAGTGAGGCCCAACCAGGTTGAGATGGATTACCCGACGATGAGTCTTCAAGAAATTGCAGATTTGCCTATTGACAGTATAGCAACCGAAGACGCCTGGTGTTTTCTTTGGACGACGCAGAAGTACCTGTTTGACGCAAAGGCTATCCTTGAGGGGTGGGGGTTCAACCGATTGCTCACGATGGTTTGGGAAAAGACCTACGGACGTTCTGCGGGTATGCCCCTGTTTGGGTTTAAGTGGAACGCCGAATTCATCCTGGTTGGATATAAGCAAAAACCCCCGGCATGGTCGAAAGGGCAGTTAATACCAGCGGTGTTCCAGGCGGAGAACGTGAGACACTCTCAAAAACCACAGAGGTTCTACGATTTAGTTGCGCCCCTTGGCGCACCACGAATTGACCTGTTCGCCAGGCAAAGGAGGGATGGTTGGGACGCCTGGGGTACTTTAGAATTCGAGGAGGATAAATGGAAATACGAAAACCAGGTATGGCCTGGACTGCTCGAATAGAGTGTTTAGAGACCATACCAGAAGCCGATAAGATACTACGAGCCGAAGTAGTTTGTGGAAAGGGTGGACGGTGGAGTGGTGTGGTTCCTGTCCAGGCTCACGCTGAGGGAGATATCGTCGTAGTGTTTCTTCCCGATGCCGTCGTTCCCCGGTTGTGTGGCTTGGAGTTCATGGAACGCCACAAGTGGCGAGTGCGGCCCGTGAAACTTCGGGGTTGTCCATCGGAAGTCCTCATCATGCCGCTGACATTTTACGAGGGTTTGCCCACCATCCCAGGCACGGATGTAACAGACGTGCTTGGTGTGCTCAAGTACGAGAAGGAAGTCCCACAAAGCCTCAGTGGGGTTGCCAAGGGAAGACTCCCGGTATTCATTCCAAAATCGGACGAACCCAACTTCCAGACGGTTCCTCACCTGGTCGAGGCCTTGGTCGGGAGACCCTACGTTATAACTACGAAGATAGACGGCACGTCGCAGACGCTCTTCCACTACGAGGGCCGTCTTGGGGGGTGTTCGCGTAACCTGGAATTGAAAGACACTCCGACCGCTCTTGTATGGCAGATTGCCAAACAGTGGGGACTTCCCGAGTCCCTTCCGTACATGGGTAACATCGCCATTCGATGGGAAGCGGCGGGGCCTAAAATCGGGGCGAATCCTCTTCAGCTTACCAAGCACAAGCCATTCGTCTACGATGTATGGTTCATAGACTCACAAGAATACCTGGGATTCGAGGAAGCCCAGGCCGTGATAAATGACCTGGGGATGCCGAGTGTACCAGTTGATACAGTAGACGAATCCCTTCCATTCTTCGACGACGATGAGTTTCGAGAGCTTGCCCGAGGTCAGTATAAATCGGGGCACCCCAGGGAAGGCATCGTAATTCGACCGCTCACTGAAACGAGGATATTAGGTGAAAGGTTGTCTTTCAAAGTAGCAAACCTGGACTATAAGTAAACAAAAACCCCGGAGGGGCATCTGCCCCTCCGGGGTCGGAAGGAGGTAGAGGGCAGAGGGCGACGGACGAATCCTCTGCCTTTTTTATTTGCTTGCGCAAGCCAACAAACTTTAGTTACCTTTTTTCATTGCTTCGTCGTACCATTTCTGAGCGAGAATCTGAATCCAGGTTTTCGGCAGCAAGCCCTTGAAGTATCTGTCGTTGACCATTTCGATAACGTAGGTCATCTTATCGGGGCCATGCACCGTTAGTTCCTCACGCGCCATCTTCTCTGCTTGCAGCATCAAAGCCACGAAAGTAGCCTTAAACCACTCGTAAGAGAAAGTAGCAACGGCAGCAAGGGCTAGCAGAATCTCGGAACGGTACGCGATTAGCAAATCTAAAATCGCTCTCCAATCCATGAGTTACCTCCTTAGATTATATTCAAAACCTTGAGGATAAGCGGAACGAGAGTACCACAAAGCATGAGAATCAACGCCCATACGTGGCGTTGCTCGTTGTCGCGGATGTCGTTAAGCATCCGACAAAGGTACTCAACTTTCGTCTCCAGCCTCGTCAATCGGTTCTCCAATTCCTGGTCGTCCATTACTCTCCTCTTTACTCATCGCAAAAGACAATGCCCGCCTCCCTAACTCTTGGGCGACCATCTGGCAAATCTCAGAAACCGTCTGAAGCTCCAAAGGAGTCCTTCCAGTCATTCCCAATAAATTGAACGACACGCTTCCTGGAGCCTCTGGCTTCCAGGCAATCATTATCCCAAGAGGGGGCTTGTTCATTGCGTCCATGACTTGCCGAAGGATTGGTTCAAGTTGCTCGTAGTTATCTCCCAACCCAAACATTGTACAGAGTTGGTCTACGACGGCTCCCTTCGACATTCTTTCAGATTTACTTTTACTCATTTTACTCCTTCCTAATCTCCTAAGTATGTTACAGATAAACGCACGAAGTTTGCAACAGTGTCTCTACTCGACCCACTATCCTGGTATGTCAGCAGCCGCACGTAATCGTTGGCTACCAACTTTACAACGGTAGAAGCCTGAAGACCAGGGTTGCCTGTCGTAGCAGTCTTCTGTTGCTCTACATAATGAATGTTGCTAACTCCACTGATTTGGATATATAAGTAGACTCTGTTCGCTGCCCACCCAGACGAAAACAACACGTTACCAGTGATGAGGTAATATCCCGCCTTAGTTACGGTGATGCGTTCGTTATTCGTGGCGAGGGTTGCCCAATCCTTGGTGTCGTATTCCTCTGTGTTGTAAATCAAAACGGTCGTGGTTGCACTTGCGATACTTTGCGCTGCACTGTTGAAGACCTTTGCACCCTGGAAGTGCAGGTTTAAATCGGTGGCAGCCTCTATTGCCGCTACTGCCTTGGCAGCTGTATATATAGCGTCCCACAAAGAGCCATTATGAAAGTCGAGTACGCTGGTCGTAGTGTTGTATATTACCAT
>Ga0194125_10008217_pt1 | contig 14790 bp, 14 predicted proteins | sample TA2KigC250mmetaG_FD_148626 | JGI IMG/M metagenome (GOLD analysis project Ga0194125, IMG submission 148626) | Freshwater microbial communities from Lake Tanganyika, Tanzania - TA2015034 Kigoma Deep Cast 250m | ecosystem: Environmental > Aquatic > Freshwater > Lake | place: Tanzania: Lake... | reverse complement strand
CGGAGCCGCCGCCGCTGATATGCATCGAGGAGCCGGAGTTGGGCTTGCATCCGGATGTTCTGCCGGGGCTGGCTGATCTCTTGGTTGAGGCTTCATCGCGCACACAATTAATTGTAACGACTCATTCGGATATTTTAATAGATGCTTTAAGCAGTCATCCTGAATATATCGTGACCTGCGAAAAACACGATGGTAAGACAGAATTGCATCGACCTGCAAGTGAACGAGATTTATCCAAATGGCTCAAACAGTACAGTCTGGGAAATCTCTGGCTTAAGGGAGAAATTGGCGGTAAGCGCTAATGTACATAACACTATATGTGGAAGGTTCCTATGTATCCGGTAATAAAGCCAGCCAAATATCATGCAAACAGGCTTTCGAAGCCTTGTTTCGTAAAATCGGATTGAAATCCCCAAAGTTTATCTGTGTGGCTGGGGGAGGGAGAGACGAGGTTTGGAATGATTTTATATTGGCATTAGAAGAGAATCGGCAGGGGATATTCATTGCGATGTTGATTGATACGGATGCGCCGTTGAATAAGTACCCCAATATCTGGCAGTTTACCGGACATCAACAGCCCACTAATAGCAACGATGACCAGTTACTATTAATGGTCACTTCAATGGAATCGTGGATCGCCGCGGATAGAGAATCGTTACGAGAATTTTATAAAACCTGCCTCAAAGAAGATCGCCTGCCCATCCTGAGTAACATTGAAAACATCGATTGTCTGCCATATTTGGAAGATGCAACCACCGGCTGTAGTAAGGACAAATATGAGAAGGGCGCAAATTCTTTCAAAGTCCTTAGCAATCTTAATCCCTTTAATATCAAGAAGCACTCCGATTCATTTCGACGAGCCTGTGAAATTTTGACAGTGCAAATCGCCAAATGAAACACTTCTTCCTCAGAACCTACGGCTGCCAGATGAATGTCCACGACAGCGAGCGGATGCACGGGCTGCTGGCGGCCGAGGGCTACGCGACGGTCGAAAAGCCGGACGAGGCGGATGTCATCATCCTGAATACCTGCGCAGTGCGCGAGAAGCCGGAGCGCAAACTACTGGCTGAATTGGGAAATCTGAAGCGGCTTAAAGCCAAAAACCCCAGCCTCGTCATCGGCGTCGCCGGCTGCATCGCGCCGCGGGACGGCGATTTGATTCGCGCCAAGGCGCCGTTCGTCGATTTTCTGCTCGGGCCTCGCTCCATTCATAGGTTGCCGGAAATTTTAAAGAAGATTAGGGCGGGGATGAGTAAAATGGACTCAGTGGATTTAACGGACAATCCAACCTTGCCGACGCCGGTGCGGCGCGCCGGGACGATTTCGGCTTGGGTGGATGTGCTGTTCGGCTGTTCGTTTCAATGCACCTTCTGCGCCGTGCCGTCGGCGCGCGGCGCTGAAATATCCCGTCCGCCGCAACAGATCCTCGCCGAAATCGACGACCTTGTCGCGCTTGGCTACAAAGAAATAACACTTCTCGGACAGACGGTCAATGCGTATGGTAGAGACTGGCGATATAGAACACAGAATGATGATGATGATGATGATGATGATAGAAATATCTTGAGCAAATCGGATGCTGTCAATAAAATTCCAAATTCCAAATTCCAAATTCTAAATTCAGTGCGTCTCGACTTTGCCTGGTTACTGCACCAAATCGACCGCCGGGCGCCGGGATTGCGCGTCCGTTTTACCAGCCCGCACCCGCAGTTGTTCAACCAGCGCTTGATAAATGCCATCGCCGGCCTGCCGACCGTCTGCGAACATATCCATCTGCCGCTGCAATCGGCAGATAATACCATCCTCCGGCGGATGAAACGCGCCTATAGTTACCAAGGCTTCTGCAAAGTCGTAGATAAACTTCGCAGCGCTGTTCCCGATATAGCCATTACCACCGACATCATCGTCGGCTTTCCCGGCGAGACCGAAGCCCAATTCAAGCGCACCCTGCAGGCGATGGAGGATTTGCAGTTCGACCAAGCCTTTATGTTCGCCTACTCGCCGCGCCGGCACACCGTCGCTGCTGGTTTTAATGATGTTATTCCCCCTGAAATTGCCCGGGACCGCCTGCAAATCCTCATAAATACGGCAAATACAATTTTCCAAAAGAAGAACCAGCGCGCTGTCGGCAGGATATTAGAAGTCTTAGTCGAAGGTCCCAGCGAAAAGAATCCGCGCAAACTATGCGGCCGAACGCGCCAGAATAAAATGATGGTCTTCGATGGGCCCAAATCGTCGATTGGCAAATTGGCTAAGGTTGAAGCGGTGAAGGGTTATTTATGGGGATTTCAGGGGAAAGTGGTCGATAAAGTGGACGATGTGTTAATGGGGGCAGAAAAGAGTTGCTCTTGAAGATACAATTTGGGGCGATGACAAGCATCGCCCGTTCGGGCGAACCTTGTGTTCGCCCCAAATAGTCACATAGTCTGCTCCCATTAAAAGACAATCTGGACTTTTAAAGTAAGCGTTCTCCCTCTAACCGATGCTTTCATCATCATCATCATCATCATCATCATCATCATCCATCCTGGTGGCGGCGCTGGATTGGGGGCTTGGCCACGCGGCGCGCTGTATTCCGATTATCCGCCAGTTAAAATCTGCTGGCTACAACCTCATTCTGGCCGCTGACGGCTTGCCGCGCGAGTTGCTGAGCCGTTCCTTCCCCGACCTTGAAATAATAGAACTGCCCGGCTACAACATCCGATACCCGTCCAAAGGTTCGATGGCTTCAGCGATGGCGCGACAAATACCCAAGATGTTCCGAGCAATGCACTTCGAACATCGATGGCTTGAGTCGCTGCTCGACCGCCGGTCTTTCGATATGGTAATCTCCGACAACCGTCCCGGATTATATTCCCCGCGCCTCAAATCGATATATATAACCCATCAAATCAACATCCTCACGCCTTCCAGCTTAGGCTGGACTCAACTGCTTCTGCGTGATGCGCATATTTATTTAATGCGCAAATTCGACGAAATCTGGATACCGGATTTTGCTGGCGATGTCAATCTGTCCGGCGCTTTAGCGCACAGGTCTAAACTTCCCGCCAAATTCCGCTACATCGGACCGCTGTCCAGGTTTAAAGGCTGCAGAATTGATGATGATGATGATGATGATGATGATGATGATGATGATGAAATCGATGTATTGGCGTTAGTTTCAGGGCTCGAGCCGCAACGGATGGCGCTTGAACGGCTCATAATCGGGCAATTGGAGGCAAGTTCCTTGCGGGCGGTCGTGGCTTTGGGGCTGCCAGGGCGGGAGGATAAATACCGCGTTATCGACAACCGCATAACGATAGTTCCGCATTTGGAAGATAAGGCATTATTTAACTACGCGCAGAGATGCAAAGTCATCATAACGCGATCGGGCTACAGCGCCTTAATGGATTTACTATACTTACAAAGACCGGCGATTCTCATTCCTACACCCGGTCAAACCGAACAGGAATATTTAGCGCGGCGGATGATGACGCAAGGATGGTTTTACAGCGAAAGTCAGCAGGACTTCAAAATCGTCAGCGCAATTGAGAAGGCAGTGCAATATCCCAAATTGAAGATAAAGGACGAAACTTACGAATCTATCGCGCAGCGGCTCAAGGAATTTGGCTTATGATGAGTCTATCTGCCGCTACCCTGCCCTTCGGTAAGTATCAGACTGGGCGGTCGTTGTTGCACCGGCTCGACCCGCGGACAAAATTGTTCAACTTGATGTGGCTGCTTATTGCCTTAGTATGGATTACTAAGTGGCGGCAACTAGTGTTGCTCGGACTGCCGATTTTAGCTGGAGTAGGTTGTTCTGGTTCGTCGCGTAAGACCATTTGGCGCGATGTTTTGAGTCTTAAGTTATTCTATGTTATTACAATACTTGGACATATTATATTTCCGCGCTCGACGCTGGATAATGCTGATTGGCAATTTACGCTGAATACAGCGGATTTAATACAGGGCGTATTTTTTGCGGTTAAAATCGCCTTAATAGGTTTGCTGGCGGGAGCGCTCAACCGCACAACGCATCCATCGCAATGGGGCGAAGCGTTAGAGACGCTGATTCCCTCCCACACCCATTTCGCCCGCCGGTTGGGGAGGCCGGCATTGGTGTTCGGGCTGGCTCTGCGGGCGCTGCCGACGCTGCTGATGGAGGCTGAACGGATCCGAATGGCTCAAATCGGACGCGGGCTGTGTATCGAGGGCGGTTTATTCCGCCGCGCCCGCAATCTGCAACCGCTTTTAACGCCTCTACTTTCGTCTGCGTTTCACTACGGCGGACAGACAACCGCTGCGATGCTATCGCGCGGCTATAATCCGGACCAGCCGCGCACAAGTCTGTATCCGCTGAAAATGGCGCGAATGGATTGGGTTGTCAGCGCGTTAACCTTTCTATTGTCTTTATGGTGCATATTACCTTCTTAAAGTCAGTAAATGGAAACACTAAATAAATCCATTCGTCTGCTCTTCTTAATCGAATACGACGGCACGGATTTTAGCGGCTGGCAGTGGCAGGCGCGCGGACGGACAGTGCAGCGGACGCTGGAGGGCGTTATGCAGCGAGTATTCGGGCAGCCTATCAGGTTGGTCGCGGCTGGACGCACCGACGCTGGAGTGCATTCCCTAGGTCAGGTCGCGCATTGCAATGTAGTCGATTGCCGTGTGCCGGTCGAGCGAATACCGCAAGCAGTGAACAACCTTCTACCGCCGGATGTCCGTATACTGCAGACCTCGATTGCGCCGCCCAATTTTCACGCTCGCTTCAGCGCCGTCCGCCGCACTTATGAATACTGCATCACAAAAAGATTCCATCCGCTGACCCGCCGGCGGGCTTGGACGCCGAACTTCTTATGGGATGACGAAATCATCGGACGTGAAATTCAATTGTTAATTGGACGGCATTCATTTCGTTCGTTTGCGCTATTCAATCCTAAAGAAAAGGACTATGTGTGTGATATCTTCGAAGCGGACTGGAAATATGATGCTAAAGGCTGCACATTTACGATAACCGCCGACCGCTTTCTGCACAAGATGGTCAGAGGCATCGTGCATTCGCTCATCGACTTGGGGCGGGGCTATTACAGCCTGGAACAATTCAGCGCTTTGCTCCACTCATCAACCGGCAATGCGGCGGTGCGCTTCGCACCGCCGCAGGGTTTGACGCTGGTGAGGGTGGAATATCCGGATTGCTATTAAGAAGGATGATTGGATGAAGGGTTTTGCGACCGTTTAGAGGTCAGCGCTTTAGCGTGTTCTAAAAGCAGTCTTCTGCACACTGAAGCAGTGAACTCAGAACGAGTTAATGATGGAAAGGTAGAATTTTACAGCCTCAAAAGTTGCCCACATCAGGTCGGCAATGGAAAGCGACTCTCACGAACAGGTTTATGAATTTTATGCTCCGCTGCCTAATTGAGAAGTTCTTTGGATAGATTAGGTTCGTATTCCGGGACGAGTTTCTTGATTTCAGCCCTCAACTCGAAATGATTGAGTTTATGTATATTATCGACGATATTCCGAACTTTGCCAAGCATATCGTCGGGGAAGGTTGTATCCGGCTTTAATATAAGGAGATTCGGAACGTCGGTGGCTCGCTCACGGCCTTCGAAGTAGAGACTTTCGTAGAGTTTTTCCCCGGGCCGTAGTCCGGTATAGACGATTTTGACATCTTCGCCGACCTTCAAACCTGAAAGTTCGATCATCAGTCGGGCAAGTTCTGCGATTTTAATCGGTTCGCCCATATCCAGCACATAGATATTGCCGCTTTCGCCGATGGCGGCGGCGTGCAGGACTAACTCGACGGCTTCAGAGATGAGCATAAAATAGCGTGTAATCTGAGTATGGGTGACGGTTACCGGACCGCCGGATTCAATTTGTTTTTGGAATTTGGGGATGACGCTGCCGGAACTGCCCAACACATTGCCGAAGCGAACAGAGATGAATTTTGTGGAGTTTTTATTATGGTTATAGAGCGATATCAATTCGCAGATTCTTTTCGTTGCGCCCATCACACTCGTGGGCCGGACCGCTTTGTCGGTGGAAATTAGAATGAAGCGCTCAACGCCATATTTCATACTTAATTCCTCCAAAACCATTGCGCTTAACAGGTTGTTCTTGACCGCCGACCAAGGGCTGATTTCCATCAATGGAACATGCTTGTAAGCCGCGGCGTTGAAGACTATAGCCGGCTTAAAGCGCTGGAAGATATTCTGCATCAAATTCCGGTCGCAGCCGTCGGCGACGATAAATGTCATCTTTAAACTTGGAAATTCATTCAAGAACTCCATTTCAATTTGATAGATATTGAATTCGTTGCGGTCTAAGACGATTAGATGTTCGGGCTTAAAGACAGCGATTTGGCGGCAGAGTTCTTTGCCGATGCTGCCGCCTCCGCCGGCGACCATCACCGATTTACCGCCGATTAATCTCTCCACTACCGATTTATCCAACTGCACCGGCGGCCTTTTTAACAAGTCGCTGATTTCAATCGGGCGAATCGGACTGATCTGGATACGGTCGTCCACTAAATCAGTCAGACCGGGCATAATTTTTATAGTTATTAGTTTATGCGTCCGGCTGCGTATAAAATCAAGTTTTTCACGGATTTCAGGCCCGCTAAGCGAAGGAATACTGAAAATGATGTCTTGAATGCCGTATTCATCGATTAATTCACCGATAATCTCACCGTTGCCTAAAATGCGCTTGTTATGAATCCGTTTTCCGGTTTTAGTCGTATCGTCGTCGATAAAACCAATCACATTCAATCCGAGTTGCCGCGTGTTTTCGATATTCCTGAGCAGCAACTCGCCGGCTTGTCCCGCGCCGTAAATCAACACCCGCCGCACTTCCTCCGTTCTTGCCATCGGCTTATTTTTTAACGCATAGACCTTACGGACTAAGAAGCGCGACATACCCATAAAGGCAATTCCCGAAATCCAGACCAACGCTAAAATTGACCTGGGCATCGTCAATTTTTGAAAAAAGAATGTGACCGCGGCTATAATTACAATCCCGACCGTCGAAGACAGCAAGATGTTTTCGATAATGTGGATATTCGAATATCGCCACATCGTCGAATACTGCAGGAACAGCGCATTTGCCGCTAGTTGAATGGCTATAAAAAAGGGCAGGTAAGTGATTATCTGGGGAAAATAATGTGGAAATTCAGCGCTGGGGAAACGTATCAAATAACTGGCAATCCACGCTGCTAAAATTGCCGCCGCATCGATAATTACCTTAACCGCCAGGCGGGTGGATGGATGTCTAATAAACCGGTCGATGGATTAATCCTGATTTAGATTATGTTTTGTTATTTAAGAGGTTGATTGCAAAATGTATGTAAATTAATAATGAAATTAATCTACAGCCTTGAGTTGCTCGCCGTCACAAATTTGGATGCGCGCCTAATCCTTCCAGCAGCGGCAGCCGCTGTGGGAGAGTGCGAAGTGAAAAATCTTCGTATAAAAGTCCGCGATATTACATAATAATATACGCATATTTACAGTCATTGTCAATTAACCTTAATAAGTAGAATGATTTCGCTGGGCTTTATTGACGACGATTTGGAAATATTCACTGCGATTAACTTTGAGAGACTTTAATTTCAGTTTATATTAATCCCTAATAATTCATATCTATTTCTAAACACATTTGAAAAGAATGCGCGCGAACAACCGCCTGTTCAATGAACCGCTCATCTTTCTGGCTTACAGTGCGCTGGCGGTTTTATTTACTTATCCGCTGATAACCGACCTAAGCGGCTCACTGGCAGGCAGCGGCAGCGATGCGTTTGCCATCTATTGGGTAGTCTGGTGGGCGGGGTATGCGCTGCAGAATGGCTTGAATCCGTTCTTTTCATTGTTCATATATCATCCTTTAGGTTCGAGGCTGTCCATTGAGCCGCTGCCGTTCGATGCGGCGCATTTCGCTCTGTCTCAAGTCTTACCAGCTTTAACCGCCTTCAACATTCTCTATTTGCTGCAATTTTCCTTCGCAGGTTGGGGCTGCTACCGGCTGGCGCTCTATTTATGGCGCAGCCGTCCGGCAGCGCTGTTCGCCGGCTTGGTCTATGGTTTCAGCCCGTATATGATGATGCGCGGACTGGGGCATTTGAGTCTGATGGCAAATGGCTTTCTCCCGTTGGCGCTGCTGTTGATATTTCAGGTCTTGGAACGGGAGAAGTTCTCGCTTAGCCGTCTCATTTGCGCCGGGGTTTTGACAGGGTTGACCTGTTTGACCAGCACTTATATCACGGTATATTTGGCGCTGTATTTTAGTGGATTGGCGGTATATTTAGCGCTGCGAGGCAGCGGCGCGGCGGTCAAACGACTGGCTGTTGTTGCAGGCGTCGCCGGGGTTATGTTGCTGCCGGTTGTTGTGAATTTGACCGGCGCCCTTTCAGCGGGATACTACCGCGCGGCTGGAATGCTTGGACAAGCATATCTGGCTTCACTCGACCTGTTTGGGCTGGTCGCTCCGCCAGCGCTGCATCCTTTTATAGGTGGATTTGCGAAACAACATTTCGGAGCCGTCGGCAGCGGCAGTATCGAACGCACGGCTTACATTGGGCTGGCGGTGATTGGATTGTCGCTAATTGTGTTTCGTTTTTTACGCAAGCATAAATGGACTCATTGGTTAGTATGGTCAACATTCGGCGCTTGGCTGCTGAGCCTAGGTCCGTTTCTGCAGATTGCCGGACGGATGACTTTCGTTCCGCTGCCGGGCTTTCTGCTGGCGATTGCGCCGGTTATGCAGCATGCGCGCAATCCGGGGCGCTGGACGCTGCTCATTACACTGGGCGCGGCGCTTTTAGCAGCCGGGGGTTTGAAATACTTATTGGACAAGTTGCCGCTGCCAAAAGGGAAATCATTAATTACTGCTGTGTTTGTCTGGACATTGTTCGAATATGTTTCCTTTCCTTATCCGGTTGCCGACGCGCGAATTCCGGCTGTTTTGAGCCGTCTGCCGGACACACCCGGCCATCCGGCGGCGCTGGACCTGCCGCTCGGACGCATCGACGGCTTAAAAGGTATCGGCAATTTCGACGCCCGTAATATGCTCTATCAAACCGCGCATAGGCGTCCGATTTTCAGCGGCTATGTCTCGCGCGCTCAGCCGGAACATTTTGCGGCGCTGAAAAAAGGTTTGCTCGCCGGTGTAGTTCAAGCCCAGGCGCAAGCCGTTTCATCGGCAAAACCGGCGACGCGGGGGGATGACATCAAAGCCTTGATAAGACGCTGGGCGGCTGAAGGCCGTTTTATCATCAGACCTTTGCGCAGTATCATCGGCGAGGCTAAGTATAAGGACATTCTGATTCCGCCATCTACAACTTTAGATTCTTTGATTAATATCGATTTAATGTCGGCGCAGGCTTGGCGCGATGTGGACAGTCTGGGGATTGGCTTAGTAATAGTCGCCGATTCGACCAATGCTGCAGCCTCAGCCGCGCTTGCTTACTTACGCGGATTGCTTCCGCTCAAGTCAGCAGCGGCTGAAGGTAAGACGCTCGTTTGGATAATCGATTACAATAGAGCTAATAGCAAAAGTGATGATTAATCCAGAAAACTCAGACCATAGCAAGGCGGACGCCCTCGTCCGCCGAAAACCAAGCATAGAATGCGGCGGACGAGGGCGTCCGCCTTGCCATCAGTAAATCCAACACTTTTGCAATTACCTCAATTAAAATTCTAAATAATCTCAATCTAACAAGTTGAATACTAAATCTCACAACATTATTTACACTATCGGTCATTCCAACCTTGAAATAGCCGACTTTTTGGCGTTGCTGAAGGCAGCCGGTGTGCAGGTTCTGGTGGATATCCGTTCGGCGCCGTATTCGAAATATGTTTCACAATATGATTATGTGACTTTTCATACAGCGGTCGAACAGGGTGGTATCGAATACTGCTATTTAGGTCGGGAACTTGGCGGCCGTCCGGAAGACGACACATTTTACGACGCCGAGGGCCGCGTCCTTTATGGCGAATATAAAGACACTCCCGAGTTCAAAGCCGGCATCGAGAAATTGGTCGAAATCAGCCGCGCTAAGCTGGCGGCGGTTATATGCAGCGAGGAGAATCCTATTCACTGCCACCGGCGGCTGCTCGTCGGTCGATACTTAGCCGAATTGGGATGTGAAATCCGGCATATCCGCCGCGGCGGCGTCATCCAAAGCGAGCGGGATTTGCTGGATGATGAGCGCATTAAAAAATTTGGTGCGCTGCAAGAAAATCTATTCGATTCAGACGAGGCTTTAGGATGGAAATCTATACCATCGGTTTCACCCGCAAGAGTGCGGAACAGTTTTTCGGGATCTTGAAAGAAGCCGGTATCCGACGGCTAATCGACATCCGGCTCAATAATACTTCACAAATTGCCGGTTTTGCTAAAGCGCAGGATTTAACATATTTCCTCAAAGAAATATGCGGCATCGAATATATCCACGAGCCATTGTTAGCGCCGACGGAAGAAATACTCAAAGGCTATCGCGATAAGATTCTCGATTGGGACGAATTTGAGCGTCGGTTCAAGATGTTGATAATGGAACGTGCTATTGAGGCGGCCATCGAACGAACTCTATTTTATATCCCGGCTGTTTTATTGTGCAGCGAGCCTACGGCTGAGCGCTGCCACAGGCGATTGGCGGCGGAGTATTTGCGAGAGAAGTGGGGGGATTTAGAGGTTGTGCATTTGTGAGAGAATGTATCGAGGTTCAGAGTTCAGAGCTTTAGCCTGAATAAATGCACGCTAAAGCTGTGAACTCAAACTACACGCTAAAGCTGTGAACTCAAACTCCACGCTAAAGATGTGAACTCAAACTCTTAGCACTTTCGCATTTAAAATGCAAATTGTAATCACTCACCTTACTCGGATGGCGCCGGGTTATTTCTGCGCTGCAGGGATAGACCTCGAGACCGGCAGGCAGGTTCGTCCGGTGATGCCGCCTTGGTCGTGGAAGGATCCGCGTCTGTGCAGCAAGTATTTGCAGGGTCAGAGCGGCTTTTTCGATATGGGCGTCATCGTCGATTTGGGCAAGACTGTGCCTGTGCCGCGTTCGCCGGAGGTTGAGGACACCGCTTTCGATCCTGAGCAAGCCCGCCTGTGCGGAGTTATGACCAAGTTCGACCTCTATAAACTCATCAAATCGCACGCCAAAGACTCCCTTACCGATATATTTGGCGACGCGCTCATCAAGCAAGGTCGTGCCTCTTATGTGGTTCAGCGCAACACGGGCAGCGCTTCGCTCGGATTTTTGCGGTTAAATAAGACGCCGGTCAAATTATCAGTCTTAAAAGGCTTGAACGAAACCAAAATTCGATTATTATTTAAGTATGGGGAGGGTTGGCTGAACTTCAGCGTAACCGACATCCACCTTTATGCATCCGACTGCACCACGCCGGACGATGCTTTAGTCCAGCGCACGGCGGATGCTTTGCGCCGGGCGGTATTCAGGGAGGGCGCTGTGCTGGGAGTAGGCTTGACGCGGCTGTTTGCTGAGTCGCCGGATGCCAAAGCCGTCCACTGGCTGCAGGTGAACAACCTGCACTTCAACGGCAATCCGGTGTGGAGGATGGGGGAGAGGAAGAAAACTGAGCAAGACATTAATAACACTAAAGTTGTGTCAATGCAGAATGCTGTATGTCATGCTGAACGCAGTGAAGCATCTCGTCTGGAGAGCAGGGGACGAGATTCTTCACTGTGTTCAGAATGATAATTGCTTGTTTGACATAGGAAAAAACACTAAATGTCGACAAAACATAAACTAATTATCGGTGACTGTACGTCTATGCGGGAACTAAGCGCAGAGAGCATCCACTTAATGGTTACATCTCCGCCTTACTTTAACGCGCCCTTCGATTATCAAGGATTGTATGATACATATAACCAGTATTTAGCAATCCTAAGTGATGTTGCAAGTGAGATATATCGTGTCCTTATTCCAGGCAGAATTGCTGTGTTAAATATCGACGATATGCTTGTAAACGGTGAGAAATTTCCAATTACTGCAGATGCAACGAAAATATTTCAGAAAGCTGGCTTTAGATATAGAGATAGAATAATTTGGAAAAAACCTGAAGGTTATCTTCGAATTAGTAAGCGCAGCGGAGTGATTTTACAAAATCCATTTCCGATGTATTATTATCCAGATAATCTATTAGAAAGTATAATTATTTTTCAGAAAGGCAGATTTGAATACAAAAAAGTACCTAAAGAAGTAAAAAATGAATCAAAAATAGATAAAAAAGAATTTCAAGAAAATAAATGGTATATGACATTATGGGAAATGACTAATGTTCTACCAGGTTCGATACTTGAAAAAGACATTGCCGCATTTCCTGATGAATTGCCTTATCGGGTAATTAAACTATTTTCTTATAAAGGTGAGACAGTTTTAGATCCGTTTGCCGGAAGTGGCACTACAATGCGTGTAGCAAGAATACTAGAAAGAAACAGCATAGGATTCGAAATTAAACCTGAACTAGTAGATATTATTAAAAAGAAGGTCGGATTACCTGATTTGATGAGTAATGGTGATACATTTGAACTCGAATTCAGGAAACATGATGTATCAAGCGAATTAGAAAGAAGACTTACTAATGAACAATTTAAAGCAATTTTACAGGAGATTCGCGATGGACATTATCGGGAGAATTGAAAGCATTAGTTATTGTCCGACAATGTGTAGGGACTTACAGATATACCCTGCTGAGTCGGTCGTAAATGCGTTCGAGTCTCGAGATGCGTCGTTCTTTCTCGATTTTAATCGTAGAGGAATGATTGCTATAAGCAGGTGGGTTTCATCGAAAAGAACACGCTCCTATCCTTACGCGCGTGTATATAATACTCTGAGTTTTACAGGTAAGAAAGTGACCGTGATACCCATCATGAAAGATGAAGGTAAAGATGGCGACCGTGACTATCTGCAATGGGACACTATTTGCTTAATGAGTTTGCTCGGTGTTTATGTGATAATTGAATATTATTGCCATGCTGAAAGAAGTAAAAAGTATAGAAATAAAATTACACATCAACAATTCGATTATGATCATCTTAATTTACAATTTAATAATCTCTTAGATTATCACTCTGATGCACTTCATTGGAATATTGAGCAGACTGAACCATCGAAATTAGAGTTAATCTGCAATAAATCCTTTGAATATTATGATAAGATTAGCGCTGATCTTGGAGTAGAGATGCACAACAGGGATTCTGCGAATCGTAAATTTTTAAAAATCTATAAAAGCCGCTCAGAATTTATGAATCAGTCACGCTTTTTAGCCCAAGCAGCTCAACATCGTGAAGTTATAACTATACAACCAAAGGAATCAATTTCTGGTAAAAAAGCCTCAATAACTATACATAATTATTTGGGCGGAGCATACTACCTCACTATTGACGAGTGCGAAATCGATAAGAATAATCTTATACTTGTCGAGGCAAAGCATACAAAGAATGGTAAAATACCTTCTGAGTCTGATATAAAAGATGCATTGGTCAAGATGGCATTATTCACTAATTTATCTCATGTTACAGTAGATAAAAAACCTTATAGGGTTGTCCCTGTAATAAAATTGACGACTATTGGTGGACTTAAACCAGAGTCATTCACAGGGAGCGCCAAACAAGTTTTTGAAAAACTTTTAATTGAAGCGAAAGCAAACAGATTTGAAATAAGGACAATTTAGATGAAAGATAGACCAAATGAATCAGTCTCTTTAAAATGTCCTTTTTGTGGTTGGCCTGCTTTTATGCAAAAAGTAACAGAGTGCCATTACCGTTACATTAATAACGAGGCTAAGTATTCTGAATACGAATTTCCAAAGTATACAGAAGAAATCAGTGATTCAATTATCTGTGAAAAGTGTTTAAAAGATTGTTCAGATATATTTAAAGGGATCACCCTTGAATCAGATGATTGACTCAATCCAATCCTCTCCGAATTAGCCGTAGATCCGGACAATCCCAAATATGAAGATAGTTCCTGGCGCTTGTCGGATGCGGAGGGGAGGAGGTTGTTCAAGAAGGCTGCGGCGCTGCTCGACAGCAGCGATTATATCAAGTATTTGGAAGGCAGATTAGACGAGGACCGCGCCTGCGGGGAATGGGAAGCGCTAACTAGTGTTCAGTCCCAGAATTAACTAGTTCAGAGTTCACATTTCAGCGTGCGAGATGCTTCTTTTATAAACACGCTAAGCGGTGAACTCTGAACTTTCTATTTCTATAGGTAATTCTGGGACTGAGCACTAGCGCCTCGTTGCAAAAGAAACTGGCATTATAGTTAGACAGGAGGACAGGCGTCCCTGCCTGTCCACTTAGCAGCCATATCTCCCGGGACAGGCAGGGACGCCGTCCTCCTGTCCGACATACTGGAAGCCATTAATGCAAGTGAACACTAGAGCATGTCAAGCGTAAGATGTCGTCATTCTGAACAAAGTGAAGAATCTCGTCCTAAAGACTAACTTATCCTGACGAGATCCTTCACTTCGTTCAGGATGACATACGACATTGCACAATTGACATAACACAAGAATCTGAACTCTCAAATATCAAATGAGATTATTCAGCAGACTCTACTTAGACTATTCCCTCACTGTTCCGCCAACCTCCTTAATACGGCGGATCCGTTCTGCGAGTATTTTATCGATGGCTTGTAGATCCTCTTCAGCAATTTTCCAGCCTGTTCCGCCGATATTTTCTTTCACTTGATCTGGGCTTCGCCCGCCGACGATAGCGCTGGTTACGATATCCTGTCTCAACACCCATGCCACAGCCAGTTGACCGGGGGTTTTGCCATATTTTGCC
>Ga0194125_10008215_pt1 | contig 14794 bp, 12 predicted proteins | sample TA2KigC250mmetaG_FD_148626 | JGI IMG/M metagenome (GOLD analysis project Ga0194125, IMG submission 148626) | Freshwater microbial communities from Lake Tanganyika, Tanzania - TA2015034 Kigoma Deep Cast 250m | ecosystem: Environmental > Aquatic > Freshwater > Lake | place: Tanzania: Lake... | reverse complement strand
TTCTCGCCTCAGCTACGCCCTTCTGCTTAACAATCTCAAGCATGTCAAGCCCTGCGATACGTTGCAAAATATCACGTCTTATCGATTCATCAGAAACCTCAGAAAGTACCTTCCGCCTCGTTTCTGATAAGAGTTTTGCAAATTCACCATATTCATCCCCAAACTGTTTTTCCAGACTCTCTCTGATATTTCTCGCCAGCGCCGGACTTGCCCCGCCGGTTGAAATACTGATGCTCAGATCACCCCGGCTAATGGTTGCCGGCACTATAAACGAACAAAATTCCGGTCTGTCGACCACATTTACCAGGATACCCATCTTCACCGCATCATAATAAATCTTCTTGTTTACCTCTTCATCGTCTGTAGAGGCAACAACAACCAACACCCCATTCAGAAACTCTTCTTCATATTTCTGCCGAATCCTTTCAATCCCCGTTTCTTTTTCCATTTCCGGGCAAAATTCAGGAGACACTACCGTTACCCGCGCGCCCGCATCTTTTAAGCTGCATACCTTGCGCCAGGCGACATTGCCGCCGCCAACCACCAAACACTTCTTATCCTGAATATTCAGGAGTATCGGATAATATTTTGCCATTTCTCCACAACACTATGGATTAATTAATATCATGGGTAGGATGGGTTAAGCGAAGTGAACCCATCGCCACTATATTTGTTGGGTCCGCTCTGCTTGACCCAACCTACAAAATCTTCACAACCTCTCATCTTCTTAATTTAACTGCGCCCTTTGCATCCCCCCATTCCCCGCTTTCACGAGGACGAGTTTCATGAGGGCAGGCTTTTGCGGTAAGCCGAACTGTTACACATCTTCTCCTCTCACCAAATCTTCATAAGTCTCACGTTTTCTGATGATACGAAACTGGTTACCAGCTACCAGTACTTCACACGGCCGTGGGCGAGAATTGTAACTGGAACTCATCGTAAAGCCATAGGCGCCGGCGCTAAATATGGCTAACAAATCCCCTTCTTTTACCTTTGGCAATGCCCTATAGGTGGCAAAGGTATCGCTGCTTTCACAAACCGGACCTACGATATCAACCAATTCCATACCTTTCTTTACCGCTGTTTTATCAGGATTTTCCACCTCTGGCATTTTTATACTCGTATTGACAGGCCATATCCTGTGGAAGGCATCGTACAGGGCAGGGCGTATTAAATCATTCATAGCGGCATCACAGATAACAAACTTCTTCCCGTGTATGGTCTCCTTTGTATAAATCACCTGAGAAATCAAAATCCCGGAATTCCCCATGATAAACCGTCCCGGCTCCATAATCAGATCGCATTGCATCTCTTTCACCAGCGGAAGAATTTTCGATGCATAGTCTTTGGGTCGTATAACTTTTTCTCCTGTGTACGAAATACAATAACCGCCGCCTATGTTTATGTATTCAATGTCCAGACCCTTGTTTCTGCAATTTTGAATTAACGCCAAAATCTTCCTGAGGGCTCTTACATAAGGTTCGACCATATAAATAGGAGAACCCAGGTGCACGTGCAATCCGCACAGGTCAACATTCGAATATCGTGCAGATTGCTTAATAATCTTTTCAGCCTCAGAAAGGTCTATTCCGAATTTGTTTTCCTTTTTTCCCGTGGTAGTCTTCGCATGAGTATTAGCGTCGATGTCAGGATTTATCCGCAAGGCTATTCTTGGTGTTTTATCGGCCTCTCCAGCCAGTTTATTAATGTGTTCAAGTTCTGCCACAGATTCTACATTAAACATAAAGATGTCGTTCTCCAGGGCATACTTTATTTCCCTGTCCATTTTGCCAACTCCGGCAAACACAACCCTTGAGGGGTCTCCTCCCGCCTTGATAGCGCGAAACAACTCACCGCCGGAAACCACGTCGAAACCCGATCCTTCATCTGCCAGGATTTTACAAATAGAAAGGTTTGAATTAGATTTGACAGAAAAACAGATCAAGGTGTCAACATCCTGGAATGCCGTCTTTAGCTCCTGGTAACGCGCCAGAATGGCATTTTTGCTGTAAATATAGGCAGGCGTGCCTGCCTGTGAAATAATATCGTCAATCCTTACATCCTCGCAAAATAGCGTCTTGCCTCTGTATTCAAAAGCATTCATAAAATTTACCCATTTATCCTCTGCTCAGTTTCTTTTCCCAATACGCAATACGTTTTTTTACAAACTGCGGCGCTGTAGAACCGTGACTTTTATAATTCTTTATACAGTTCTCCACACCCAGCGCCTTATAAACATCCTTTTCTATAGCAGAAGAGAATGCCTTGAAACCCTCCAATTGCAAATCCTCCAGCCTGCAATGCGCCCTTATACACTCCCGCACGATATTCCCTACAATTTCATGTGCCTTGCGGAACGGTACGCCCTTTTTGACAAGGTACTCTGCAAGCGCAGTAGCATCGATAAAACCCTTCTCACATGCCAGCATCATCCTTTCTCCGTTAAAACTCGTATTCGCCACAAGTTCGGCCAGTATCGATAACGAATTCTTAGCGGTATCTGAAGCATCAAATATTGCTGCCTTATCTTCCTGCATGTCCCGATTATAGCTCAATGGCAGTCCCTTGAGTAGAGTGAGCAAAGACGTCAAATGGCCGAACACACGACCGCTTTTACCCCGAATCAACTCCAGCACATCGGGATTCTTTTTTTGCGGCATAATGCTCGAACCCGTGCAATAGGCGTCACTGATCTCGATAAACTTAACCTCATCGTTGCACCAGATAATCCACTCCTCACAAAGCCGTGACATGTGCATAGCAATTGAAGAAAGGCAAAATGCATATTCTACACAAAAATCCCTGTCACTTACGGCATCCATACTGTTCTCACAGACCCCTTGAAAGCCCAGTAATTTTGCCGTATGCAGCGGAGTTGTTTGAAGTGTCGTGCCTGCGAGGGCGCAAGCGCCTAATGGCGATTTGTTAAGTCGGGCACAGCAATCCTGGAGTCGTGTTTTGTCCCGTTCCAGCATCTCGACGTACGCCAGCAAGTAATGTGATAACAGGACGGGCTGTGCATGTTGAAGGTGGGTGAAACCCGGCATAATAAGGCCAAAATTCTCCTTACTCTTCTTTACCAATGCTCCTTGAAGCTTTGCCAGAAGGTTTACCATTACCTGAATTTGGTCACGAGTCCAGAGCCGCAGGTCAAGGGCAACCTGGTCGTTTCGGCTTCGGGCGGTATGGAGCTTCTTGCCAGCCTCGCCAATCCGCTCGATCAAAGCCGATTCGATATTCATATGCACGTCTTCGAGAGACTCTTTGAACTCGAACTTTCCGGCAAGAATATCCGAAAGAATCCCATTGAGACCCTTTACAATCGATGCCTTCTCTTTTTCAGTAATCAGCTTGCACCTGGCAAGCATCGTCGCGTGGGTGATACTCCCTTCGATATCGTATTTATAGAGCCGCCAGTCAAAGGAAATCGATTCGGTAAATGACTCCACCGATGCCGCAGTTTGTTTTGTAAATCGCCCGCCCCATGGCTTTTTTTGTTTCATAATTAACCAAACTTTCTGTTTCAATCAGAATTTTGCATTTTTTATTATGCCGCTTTGCTTCCAGCCTCCAACCTCCAGCGTTTAACCTTTGGCAATCTGGTCGAGGACAGGTTGCTTCACCCAGCCCGCTAACATTGTGTCTTAGTGACTTTGTGGCAGAAAAATCCCGTCAAAAAACAAGTGAAGTAATATAGCTAAATATATAAGGTGAGTCAACATAATTCAACAAACCACGGCAAGCGTCAAACAAATCACCGGAGAAATATAAAACGAATAAAAAGAGAAGATTATACTGTAAAGAAGGGTTTCATGATGAATGATGCGAAAGAGGGAAGAGAGGGGTAATTTTGGTTGCGGCTCTGCTGCGTTATGTAATTAACCCATCTTTTGCATCAAAGCAGGAAATTCTTTTTCACATACTCGATAGCATATTCAAAAAGTGGTCTGGCAGTCTTTAAAAAATATTGCATTTGTTCCCACCGGATATCTAAATATTCATGAGTAATAATATTTCTTAATCTTGCAAATTCGCCTAATTTTTCTGCAATATTTTTGTCAAAGTCTTTCAAAGACATAAATGACCTTAAGATTTCCCTATAAGTACCCGGCAAAGGTTTCTTTTCAGAAGCAAGGAGAATTCTTGCAATATCAATCGTTGCATTCACTATATTCTCTACCCAGTGTTCCAGGCTTCTCCTTTTCAATCTATCATTCTGGTACTCATCCCAATCAAATTTTAGATAAACATTCCAATCATCGATCTCGTTAGTCAAAAATTTTATTATTTCAATTAATCTTGTTTTATCAAAATCACTTAATGAAGTTGATCGTTGTTCGATTTTCCAGTAATCTTCTACAAATTCTTTAAAATCCATGGCAGCGGAACTGATAAATAATAAAAACCTTAAATACAGCAAACCGTCCTTAATCACAAGGGGGATACCCGTGCGCAAGGCATCAAAGGCAATAAGACTCGGAGCCTTGTTTAAAACCAGGACATCAACATTTTCTCCCACTATTTTTTCGGTTTCTGCCCATATTTCGGTTACCCCAGGATACTCTCTTTTCTCTTCCCATTCCAGCCTTCTCTCCTCTGGTTTAAAATATACTGCAATATCAACATCTGAATCAAACAGGGCTTGCCCTTTAGTGCGGGAGCCAAAAAGAAAGGCCATTGACACCTCTGGATTTTCAAAAAAATACTTTTTAAGTAATCTTAATTTGTTTTTTGATATTTTTCCCATTTTCTTTACCACTATTTAAAACATAGTTTTATTATCTTTGTAAAGAGAAAATATCGATAAATTCATCTGTTGTCTTAATTCTTGCTTTCAAAGGTGAGAGAATCGACATGCTTTTGATAAATTGCTTTTCAAGCAGTTCTTGGGTTTTCCGATACGAGGGCTCTATGGACAATAATTTTCTATTCCTCTTGAGGACTTCGAGGAGTTGATTGAAGTCGTGTTCGTGATAATCCTTAATTGCCTCACAGTTGTTAAAGTTGTAAATCTCAGCGCCGATTTCACGTTCAAGTCATTTTATCCTATTATCACAGTTAGGCTGATAAAAGTCAATCATCCCTATCATTTGCCTAACGATCTTTATATCTTCTTCTGTTAGTCCATACAGTCGATAAACGATCTCATCTATCAACTCGTCTGTGGCCTTAATCCTGTCTTTTAATGGTTCAAGGATTGATATGCTTTTTATGTAATGATTTTCAAGCAGTTCCTTAACCTTCCGATCCGATGGGTCAATGGATATTTTGTTTCTGTTCTTTTTGAGGACTTCAATGGGTTAATCAAAGTAGTAGGTTGGGTGGAGTCTGTCCAGAGTTTATCGAGGGGCGAAGCACACCCAAAAAAAGGCATTGATGGGTTCGTTCCGCTCAACCTATCCTTTGGGCTTTTTTTGGTTCATTTCAGTTTTCTTGCCAAGTCATTTGCTGCAGCTTGCACTACAAGCCAGCTTATCTCGCACGTATCTTTATCTGGGAAAGCTTTCACAGTCATCTGCTGATAGGGATGGATAAGGTTCCTAAACTCGCGAAGCGCATGTGAAAACTTCTTAACATCAAGATCAAGCCATCCCGCTCCATGAGCTACATTAATCATGTCGGAAAGTGTCCAGTCTGCAAAATATTTGACCTTGCCGGTTCTGGGATCATGAGGAGTAGCTTGGCATGTATTTGCTTCTTGATGAAATTTCTGGAGAACTGCAAGAAGCATACCTTCGAGCAATGAGCCCATGATTATTGTGGCTGCCAAGTATGCCTCCGCATTGAGGCACTTCTGAGCTTCATTCCACCTATTAGCAAGAATTTCGCCCAAGCCCGGCTCAATCGTAAGGCTGAGGAAGTCCGGGGGAGGAAGCGGCTTCAGTTCTGGTTCCTGTTTTTGCTCTACAAATTGAGGGGTGACTTCATTGAGTTTTGGCCTGACTCCATCAAGTTCGACCTTCAGACCTTCAACCATCAGTATCTCGTTGAGTTTAGAGATTGCTTGGCTGACCTGTTGTTGATTTCCCCTGTATTCTCTCGGATCAGCCAGACGAAGCACGACTGCCTTTAGATTGTTGTCTGACAATTGCCTGAGGACTTCGAGTGTCCACCATTTTCGCGTTGACCCATCGTGAGTGAAATTAGAGAAACCAACGCGCTGAAAGAAACGGGTGAGTTCAGTACCAGTCCGATAGACTGAACAGTCCTGGCCGTCACCGCAAATCATGTCTGCAAGTGAGTCTAATGTCTGGCCATCCATGGTTTGTTCCAACCCTAACAAATTATTATACAGATCTGTATATCCTGCTAAAAGCGGGATATACAGGAAAAAGCTAGTTGTGCGCAGGGATTAAATTATGCAAAATGATGGCAGCTTCTACCCTGCTTTTGCCGGTTCAATCTTGCAGTTATGTAAGGTTGATTAAGCGAAGCGAATCCACCAGTTCAAGTAAATTCATTCCTTTGGATTCTCAAAACCCTCACGGAACGCCATCATACACAGTTTGTTATTGCTGGATTTTAAACAATGTAACATTACCTTGTCAATGTGATTTGACTATCAACCTCAATGACAACACCCAGCGCTTAAATCCGTCCTACTTGACTAAACCACACTATTTCTCCTCAAACTGTTAATCATCCTTTCGCAAACGCCTCTTGTAAAACTGACTGCATCAGCATTTCGGACTGATTTTTGCGTTCGGATACTTGTTTTTCCAATTCGTCAATCATGGCCATGAGCGTGTCCATCCGCTCAACAATAGTTTGTTTTTCCGCAAGAGGTGGGAGAGGAATTTCAAATGCCCGAATGGGTTGATTTAATTTTTTTAACTCGTGGGATGGACGGTTGAGGGTGAGTTCATGGACAAGAATTTTCTGGTAAAATAAAAGGACCTTATAATTTGATACAGGCAGATTTAATTCATGTTTTGAATATTCCATTTTACAAGAATTCTATCCGATTCTTCATCTCCTCTGATGATAAAATTTCAGCGTAAAGTGCTAATCTCCTAATACACTCTCCAACGCTTAGTTTGTTCATTTCTACAAATATTACTCCACAGTGATTTTTGCCAACTCTTTCTAATTTCTTAGCGATTTCCAGAAAATGATGGTCATGCGTAAAAATAACTGCTTTTATTTTTGATGTATACTTGAAATGTTCTATGTCAGAGGCACCAATCATATCTTTTTCGTGAGCAGAAAAAGCCTTAATTCTACGTCTCTTTAATCCTTCGGCAATGCGGACATCAACATTTTCGTCAGTGTATATCTTTAATCTTGCCAAGCTTCTTCTCCAGAATGGTAGAATGTTCTTTCTTCATACCCTCTGTGTCCTGAACTGCTGCTTTCCATGCACAGTCAATCTCGTTCTTGTGTTCATAGTAATACGAAAGCGCATCATGAACTTGTGGCAAATTTATCTGTGGCAGTGCGACTATTATATCTTCCGGAGACTGCCCCATGATTTCATATCGAATAACTATGTCCAGAACCCGGATACCCGTGCCTAAAATAACAGGCGCCCCGCCTCTTATTTTTTTATTCCTTGTAATATAGGGATGCTTTGTTTGTTTCATTACCATACTCATTCCATGTTCTCCTCATTTTCATTTTTTAGAGATTTAAAAGCTTGTTTATAATCTTCCAAAAGTTCTTTTTTTCCTACTTCAATAATAAAGAATGAGAATCTTTTACATCGTTACTTTACAACCATAAATTATCTGTGTCAAGGAGTAAAAAGGATTGGACAAACGAACCATTGCAAGGTTTTAATCAAACAATCAAAGTGTATTTTCAGTTGACAACTCCTTTTTACCACACTATCATTTCACCATGATTTCTTTTCATAATTTAAAGCAATATAAGAAAATACTCCTCTTGTTCTTACTCATATTATGCGTAAGCAGCCTGCTTGCACCCCTGGTAAAAATCGCCGTTGACTTTGCGGTACCAAAGGGCGCTTTGATGGCGGACCTGCTTCATTATAAGCACGGGAGTTATGATTTCGGGAAGGTTATGCGGCGTATCATCCTGGGTGTTACCATCCTCGTTATTTTCCTGTTCAGAAAACCGCTGATGATCAACTCCCTTTCAACCATTGGCATAAAACACACCACGGGATGGTGGGAACATTTGCAGATGGGCTTCTTCCTGAGCACCGGGGTATTTATCCTGTACACCTCCTTCCTGTTCATTACGGGCACCAAAATCTTACAGGTTGATGCAAAATCTCTTGGAGACTTATTCTTTCAGCTTTTCAAAATTTTACTCATCGCAGGTCTTGTCGGATGTATCGAGGAAATATTCTTCAGGGGATTTATCTTTCAAAGCTTTTTGCGTAACATGCACACCGTCTCTGCAGTGTGTGCCAGCAGCCTGTTCTATTCTTTATTACACTTCTTCAGGGTTAAACTCCTGGTATCACCAGGTTTTCAACCGTTTATCGGTTTCAAGGTAATTTATCAATCCTTCGCACATTTATTAATAAATTTCAACACCATGATGCCTACCATAATTGGCATTTTCCTTGTCGGCGTGGTGCTGTCATACGCCTGTCTGAGGACAAATTCCCTCTATTTTGCCATTGGACTTCATGCAGGCTGGGTATTTCTTATTAAGACCAATATATTATTATTCGACCATGTGGGAACAAACTTTCGGTGGCTCTTCGGAGACAGCAAGGTGGTTACCGGGGTACTTGGATGGGGTCTTCTGATTGTTACCTTATTCCTTGTACGTTTCGTAACAAAAGCGCTATCCAGTGAGACGATCTCTAGTACAGATACAAAATACAAATAACATGTGAAACTATGGAAAAGACCTTAAAAGAACTCGCTGAATACGTTGGCGGTACGGTCGTTGGAGACCCTGCCGTAAAGATAACCGGTGTTATGGGCATTGACGATGCGCAGGCGGGATATATTACTTTTATATCCAATGAAAAATATACCAGGAAAATCCACCAAACAAAGGCATCTGCCATTATCGTTTCACCCAAACTGAAAGACACAAAAAGAAACCTTTTGGTAAGCAACAACCCTTATCTGGCATTTGCAAAGATAGTAGAATTCCTGTTGTACGAAAAACCAACATACACGAAAACCATTGACGATTCTGCCAGGATCGACAAGACAGCAATCATAGGAAAAGATGTTTCTATCCATGCATATTCCACTATTGGCAAAAGTACGCGCATTGGCAATCGCGTAGTCATATATCCATGCGTCCATATCGGAGACCATTGTACCATCGGTGACGACACCATCATTTATCCAAATGCCGTAATCTATAATGATACGGTAATCGGCAATCGGGTGACCATCCACAGTAACACCGTCGTTGGCAGCAACGGTTTCGGATACGCGCCGGATGGCCAGAGTTATTATAAAATCCCTCAGGTCGGTGTTACCGTAATTGAAGACGATGTGGATATTGGCGCAAACACGACAATTAACCGCGCTGCGCTGGGTGAAACGGTCATTAAAAAAGGAACAAAGATCGACAGCCAGGTTGTTATTTCACACAACGTCGAGATTGGTGAAAATTCATTAATCGTATCACAGGTAGGCATTGCGGGATCAACAAAGGTTGGTAAACACGTCACCCTTGCCGGCGGAGTCGGCGTTGTTGGACATCTTAAAATTGGCGACAACGTTACTGTTGGGGGATATTCCGGAGTGGCACATGACATCCCGGACAATGAAACCTATCTGGGCACGCCTGCGCTCCCTATTCAGCGTATGCGCCGGTGTTATGTGATCATCGAAAGACTCCCTGAAATGAGAGAACATATTAAATCCCTTGAAAAAAGAATAGAGCAACTGGAAAAGCGTGATAACGCACCGCAAAGTAAGCAAAGTTAGAAAACAAGTTGATGAGGAAAAAGATTTGACAAGATAACAGAATAGACAGGATAAAACAACTATCATGTTCATCATGTCTAAGGTAGCTGAACTATTACAAAATAATTTTATGGAAAAACTCGGATTGATAGCTGGGAACGGACGATTCCCTATATTGTTTGCCAAAGGGGCGCGGGATAACAAAGTCCCCGTCATTGCCGTTGGAATTTTCAATGAAACTTCGCCGGAAATAGAACAATACGTGGATAAACTTTATTGGATAGGTGTTGCTCAAATAGGCAAACTCATCAAAATATTTAAGGATGAACATATCACAAAGGCAGTTATGGCTGGCGGACTCACGAAAACCAACATGTTTTCTTCCTGGCGAAATCTACGCTTTTTACCGGACTTGAGGACTATTAACCTATGGTATAGAAATGTAAAGAAGAGGGACGACCACTCCTTGCTCGGCGCTGTTGCGGATGAATTATTAAGGGACGGTATTGAGTTGCAAAACTCCACTCTCTACGTCCCGCAACTCCTTGCACAAAAGGGCATATTGACGAAAAGACAGCCAACAGAAAAGGAAATGGAGAACATTCAGTTCGGATGGCCTATTGCCAAAGAAATCGCAAGGCTTGGCATCGGGCAATGCATTGTCATAAAAGAAAAGGTCATTATAGCCGTAGAGGCGCTCGAAGGCACTGACGAAGCCATCCGGCGGGGAGGAAGCCTTGGGAAAAGCGATATTGTGGTAATTAAAGTCAGTAAACATGATTTTGACCCGCGATTTGATATTCCTAGTGTAGGATTGGAAACCATTAAAACATTAAGAGAAGCCTCAGCATCCGTCCTGGCGCTTGAGGCAGGAAGGACGCTCATTCTCGATATTGAAGAAACCATCGAAGCCGCCGACCAGGCAAATATAGCAATTATTGGGCTCTAGTCTGGTTAAGAGCAACTTGTAGAGGTTGAAGACTTCGTCGTTTGCTCAGTCGAACGATTTTCAACTCCTTTTTGCTGGTTCAATCGTCCTCGCCCCCCGACAGCGGCAATCGGGGGGTTTCGATTCAGGCTGCAAGCCCTGAACCAGCGAAAAAAAGTATTTAGCTAATGAAAATTTGTATTTTTATCACCAGATACGAAAAATGATCATAAATACTAAACGGATTAGAACAATCATTATTACAAACCAGGAAAAGACAAACTTTTCCCTAACATACAACTTATAACTATCAATGCAGAATACAACAATCGGTCTTATCGGCGCTACCTTTTTTATTGCCCTAACCCATGCCGTGATGCCAAATCACTGGATGCCATTTGTACTGATAGGACGAGGGCAAAAATGGAGTCTGACAAAAACCATCTTTGTTACTTCCATAGCAGGGCTGGGGCATTCCGTAGCAACGTGTATTTTAGGTTCAATCATCGCCTTGATTGGACTTCGCATCTCAAAATATGCAGAAACCGTCGCTGAACCCATTGCAGCCAGTATCTTAATTGTTCTGGGTATCGTATTTGTTGTCTTTGGGAGATTACGACCATGCAAACACAATCATAACCACACAAAGTTCTCCGATAAGGCAATCGTCATTTCGCTCTTCATGATGCTAAGCTGCTCGCCCTGTGTTGCCGTCTTGCCCATATTTCTCGCTGCCAGCACAATAAGCTGGGGTTCACTCTTCCTGCTTTCTGTAATCCTGTCCATAACAACCGTTTCGAGCATGGTAGGGCTGACGATCCTGGCATACAACGGTGTAAGAAAGATAAACCTTTGCGCCATTGAACACTACGAAAGAGAAATTATAGGCGGGATACTGTCTCTGTTAGGAATAATATTCCTTTTCATACATTAGTTATGTAGGGCGGACTTCGTCGTGAGCTCAGTCGAACGATTAAGCGAATCCACCAATTTCAGAAAATGAAGAATTTCCACAGAGTCGTTTTAGTAAGCAGGCAGAGAAATTTGCTTTATTTCCATTTACAACAATATCCGCACATCACCCGTTCGCTTGGTAAAATGGGTTGAGTCAAAATATTCCAGCAATGGGACGGCATACTTGCGCGTGGTTTTGGTCAAGTCCCTGAACTGCGCCACGCTGATGGGACCGTGTTTCAGAATGTATTCTTTTACATTTTCCTTCAATTTTTCAAGCGCTGTTGCATGAAAACATAAGCCCTTTTCGACCTCAATGAGTTTCTTCTGTTCGGTAAGTAAAGATATGACGGTCTTGCTGGAGGCGCCAAATTTTACACACACTTCTTCCATTGAAGGAGGCGCAAACCCCGCCTTTAAAAAAAGCCCTTCAATTTTCTCTGCCATGCCCTTGTCTTGTGTTGATACCTCAATTTTAAAATTCGCCAGAGATAATTTGTTGTCGGTAACTTTAACTGCCTTTTCATTCCTTAAAGAAGAGAGCGCTGTGGTAATTAATAAAGGGTTTATATTTTTACCCAGAAGCGTTTTTAGATGTGTTTCGTCAGTCCCCATTTTTAACGGATTATCTTTATGAAATTTTCTTAATTCATTCAAAATCCTTTCCTTCAGAGATAAAACGTGGGTTTTATGAAAAATGACGTTTTTCCCCTCCACAGAAAATTTCATGAATACGCCTTTCCTTACAAAATCTGCAATAATCTTCTCTGCAACCGAAGGATGGATATTGACCTGTCTGGAAACATCATCAATGGTAAGGGTAAACGGACGTTCGCCCCTACGGACGACATTATTCAAATAAACCTGCTCAACAATTTCGGAAAGATTTCCCCCGGCCAGAATTTTCAAGGTTTTTAACGTCTCTTCTTTAAAACGCTTCAACCTCATTGTATTGTATCTGAGCGCCCTACCACCGCCGATGGTATGAGCAGGCGAGTAGGACCGAATAATAAATCGGTCTTCTCTTTCGGTCGTAATGAGATTTTCCAGGAGAAACTGACACAAGGCCTCTTCCCCGGGATTCAGTTGCTCTCTATCCAGCAGTATAACACGCCCCATCACCTCCGAAGTATTCATGTGAAACCGTATCCTTGCCCTGTTTTTCAAAGGAGTTTTTGCATTTTTAATCAATCGTAATGACGCATCCACAATTTTAGTGGGTTGCAAGTACCCAGGAATAGAAAGTTCGTAACCGCGTTTGATCTCGGAAGATTTGGCGCCCGCAAGGTTGACCGCTGCCCGTTGCCCTGCAAAGGCTGTATCTACCCGTTCTCCGGTTACTTCAATCCCTCTTATGCGCACGATTTCTTTTATAGGAAATATTTCCACTTCATCTTCTACTGAAATTTGGCCGCCCATAATAGGCCCGGTTACAACACACCCGTATCCTGCTATGGTGAAAGACCTGTCTATAGGCAACCGAAATACACGTACATCATCATGGGTTTTTATTTGTGCGATGAGATTTTTTATGATCGTTTTGCAGGTCTCAATCCCCTCGCCGGTAACTGTAGAAACAGGCACAATGGGTGCATCTTCCAGTGATGTACCTTTCAAAATATTTTTTATATCTTCCTGCACTATGGCAAGCCATTCATCGGTTACAAGGTCTTTTTTCGTTAAGGCAACAAGGCCGTGCCGGATTCCCAGGAGGTTAATGATTTCAAGATGTTCAATCGTCTGCGGCATAATGCCATCGTCAGCCGCAATAACAAATAATACAAGATTTATGCTGGTTGCGCCCGCCAGCATGTTTTTGACGAAACGTTCGTGTCCCGGCACGTCTACAATGCTCACCCTCTGACCTAAATCGAGGTCGAGATAGGCATAGCCTAAATCTATGGTCATCCCCCGCTGTTTTTCTTCAGGCAGCCGATCGGTATCAATGCCTGTTAATGCCTTAACGAGAGACGTCTTCCCATGGTCTATATGCCCCGCCGTTCCGATGATGATATGTTCAACCTGGCGTGTATTAGTGGATTGTTCCATAAATTATATATTTTGTATCACCACATGGAGCAATAAATTCGAAGCACGAAATGCGAAATAAATCCCAATGAACAAAATTTAAATATGAGTTTTTTGTTTCGGATTTTCAATTATTTATCCTTTTTGTCTGTGTAATCAGCGAAATCTGTGGTTTCGCTTTTTTATGATTGGGAAGCTATCCTGTCCAATGCCACAGCAATCACATCAACTTCTTCATCATATACCGTGCGCATATCCAGGAGAACATGGTCTTGTTCGATCCTGGTGAATATAGGAGGAATATTCTCCCTTAGCCGTGCGGCTAATTCTTCAGTATTTGTTTTTTCTGAATAGAGAGAAACGAGCCTTGTCGGAATGCCTTCACCCGGCAACGATCCGCCGCCCATTTCTGAAAAGCCACTTATAATAGAAATATTCATGGAAGCCTTTGTTTCCGAACCCAACTTGCTTACCACCCTTTTACACCTTTCCTCGACAGCATCAAGTGGTGTTAAAATCATCTTCAAAACGGGAATCTTATTCAGGACATGTTCTTCTTCCAGATAGAGCCTTAACGTAGCCTCTAATGCAGCAATGGTTAATTTCCCCACACGGAGGGCGCGCGTTAATGGATTTTTCTTTATTAAATCAACAAATTTCCGTTTTCCGGCAATAATGCCGCCCTGCGGGCCACCCAGTAATTTGTCGGTACTAAAAGTAACGACATCAACACCTGCCTTTATACTTTCTTGCACGGTGGGTTCGCACGGTAATCCATATTTTTGAAGTTCAATCAATGCGCCGCTTCCCAGGTCATACATAACAGGAATATTCCTAGCATGACCCAGAGAAACAAGGTCTTTTAAGTCAACTGTTTCAGTAAAACCAACGATCTTGAAATTGCTTTGATGCACTTTCAGAACAAGTCCTGTATTTTCAGTAATAGCGTTTTCGTAATCCTTTAAATATGTTTTATTAGTCGTCCCCACCTCAACCATTATAGCCCCGCTCTTTGCCATCACATCTGGCATACGGA
>Ga0194125_10008212_pt1 | contig 14797 bp, 15 predicted proteins | sample TA2KigC250mmetaG_FD_148626 | JGI IMG/M metagenome (GOLD analysis project Ga0194125, IMG submission 148626) | Freshwater microbial communities from Lake Tanganyika, Tanzania - TA2015034 Kigoma Deep Cast 250m | ecosystem: Environmental > Aquatic > Freshwater > Lake | place: Tanzania: Lake... | reverse complement strand
AGTGTTGCCCCAGGTTAAGGGGAAGGCTTATATCACCGGAATGGGAACCCTAATCATTAACCAGGACGATCCCCTTAAATATGGTTTCTCCCTGCGTTAAATAAGAATAATGACTTTTTGGTTTTAATGGAAAGTTTTTTAGTTTAACCGAAATACTTATCTTAAAATAAATATTGAAGCTTGACCGATGGTGAAGAATTTGATCATTTACCTCGCTTTACGCCAATCATAAGCGTCTGTTTTTTAGAGTATGCTCATATTCGTTTAGCGCACTGGTTAGCTGCTGATTCAAACTATTTTCTTCTTTGCTTTGCGTCGCCTGAATAATTATTTGTTGAATTTTAGACCTGATCTCCGAGTTTTCTTTGTTCTTCATTGCCCGGCTTAACAGTCGGGGGTACCATATATTTCTGAAATGTATTAAGGTGTGCTCATCTTCTAAAAAGTGATTTCCGGGTCCGACCTTTCTCATCAGATCAACTGCTTCTGATAAATCACTTAAATCAATTCCCCTGGCATAGGCATTCAATCCGCTGATCAGTTCGTTTGCTAATACAACCATTTCGGGCGATATACTGTTACAATGATCCATAACCCCTAGATCGTGGACCAGGTTGGCTTTACTCAAGACAGATGAAAAGAGCTCCATAGTCATCTCTGCGACAGCCTGCTCATCTAAAGGCTTTGCGTCGGTACAGCCGGCAGTGCCATAAAAGGGTAAACTGTAGAAAGCTGCCATTTCTGCGGCGGCAGCCACCATTAAGTGAAATTCCGGAGCGCCGTAACTGCCAATTGTTGTTTTCATGTCAAAAATTGAGGGCATCGCCCCATAAATAAATGGAGCGCTTTCGCGAGCCAGTTGGGTTAGAACCAGGCCGGTTAATACTTCAGCATTACACTGGACAAGGGTGCCGCTTAAACTCATCGGCGCTGTTCCGCCCATCATACAATAAGGCATATAAACAACTGGTATATTATTCTCGGCAGCAAGGCATAGCTTTTCGGTGCTTGCTTCAGGGTGTGTAAGCGGTGGAATCGGTTCACAGTAAAAGAATAAAAACGGCTTTTCCCTGAGGGACTTCGGACCGCCAGACACAATGAACGCAATCTCAATGATATCCCTCAAACCCTGCAGATCATTCGTTGAAAAATTGATTACTTTACTGGAATATTTTACTGCATCAATAAAGGCCAGTTGCGATTGAATGAAGGGGTGGACATCGGCAGCCATTCCGACGGTTAATATAAAACTTATATTATCCAGGGAGTTTGCTACCTGACACATTAGTTTTGTATCCTCCCTGAGAAATTTGCGGTAGCCATTGCTAAAGGGGTCCAAAATTTCCAGTTGATCAGCATGAGTGCCGTAATATTGTTTCCCAGGGTTTTTTAGATTGATTGTTTCGACACCCGCAGTATTGAAAAGGGCAATTTCCTGTGGGGACACCTTGACCGCAAATTCAATTAAATCTCGTGAAATAGTCGTAAGGCCGCTGCTATTCGTGTGGCAACCAGCTTCTTTAAGCAGATGCAGGGCTTTCGAACCCTCTATTTTCATGCCAATATTTACCATCAAATCTAAGCTTGTTTCGTGGATCAGTTCTTTTTCATTTTCCCCTAATATTGTCAGGTTCAATTGTCCGCCCATTTGACACTCCCTATCTGTTACAATTAATGGTTTTTGTCTTCTCCAATCAACCGAGTCAGCTCATCAAGCACGGCTTTGTAATCATCGATCACTGCAACATCTGCATTATTGACAATTGCAGTCTGGGGGTCAGTGTTGATGGCGATTATTTTTCTACTTTTTTCAATGCCGCCGAAAAAAGCCGGCGAACCTGATACTGCCAAAGCCAGGCAGATCTCGGGGTTGATGATCGCTCCGGAAGCCCCGATCAGCTTATTTAAGGGAGCCCAGCCATTCAGCGCTACCGGGCGACTCACTCCCAGCGCCGCGCCTAAAAGGCTTGCGCTTGTCTGTAACTTTAGGTAATTATCTTTGTTTTTAATGCCGCGGCCTCCAGCCACCACAAACTTCGCCGATTCGAGTTCATTTAAGCTCTCAGCCTTCTCGACGGTTCGTTTCACGATATAAGCAGGTTGACGTTCCTCAGATCGGTCAGAGTAAACGGCTTCGCGCTTTTCGATCACCTGGCTGTCCCTGTTTGGTAAGATGCCCCTGGCCAATGAAAGACAGTATGGTTTTTTACTCAGCTTAAACGTCCCCTGCAGGTAACCGTTATATACACCTTTAGTACATTTAATCTGGTGCTGGTCCATTTGCAAGCTTTCCACTGCAGCCAGTGAGCTGCCTCCTAACCGATAAGCAAATCGTACAGCCAATTCACTACCGGCATAATCGCCGGGAAAGAGATAAAGATCGGCAGGATTGGGCTTTTCCAGCTCAGCCAGGATAGAAAGAACCGTTTCAGCCTCATAATTATTGATCTCAATTAAATGTAAAAGGGATGTTGGCGTTTCAGCTGTAAGTTTCAACTTCGCAGCTGAGTTGTTATAAAAAATAAGCGTCTGTGCTTCTCTGTCGAGAATGTTAGAAGAAATCAGAAAAGCGCTGACCGAGCTGCACTGATTTGAAAAATTAGGCGAGCAGCCGTTTAGCACTACCTTATAGTTCATAGATCAGCCAGCCATCCTTTCAGGTAGGAATGGTAAAGGATCTTGGCCTTTTCGGGCGCATTAGCACCGTTTATAATCATACTTTTTCGTTTTCTGTGCACTACTTCGAGTTTAAGCAGCTCAGCATCCGGAGAATCCGGTAGGTTGGGTGCTGCTTTTCTAATTTCTGTGCTGCGGATGGTTTTAATCGGTACTGCGGCCTGTTCCTTGATCGCTTTAAGGGTTGGTACGCGCAAAGTGGAAAAGGGAGCGTTACCGACCGCAAGCACACAGGGTGGCTTAATGACCCGGGTCACGGTGCCTTCATCAGCCAATGATGTTACCTTAACATTGCCGGCTGGATCATTTTCTATAGCGGTAACCTGGGTGATACAGGGCCACTGCATAAGCTCAGCGGTGAGCAGAGGTGTCTTAGCGTTGTCGCCTACACCGCTTTGCTGGCCGATTATAATCAGGTCAAAGTCATTTGCGTTGCGAATATATGCGGCAATCAGGATAGCAATTTCCTGCGGAGCGAAGTCCAATTCGGCATCACTTTCGATCCGCACTGCTTGCTGATAGCCGAGAGCGCGCAAATTTTTCAGGGTCAGGTTTGCCCCGCTATCTGCAATTGTGAGGGCGCTAAGATTCGTAGTTATACCACTGACCTTAGCCGGGTTGGCCAATTTTAAGGCCAGCTCAAGGGCGCTTTCATCGTAAGGGTTGATCATCTTTTTAATGAACCTGGTCTCAACCCTGGAGCAGCCGTCTACTACCCAGTCGCTCCCGGATAGCTGATCTAAGTCAGGCACTACTTTAAAGCAAACCAGAACATTCATCAGTTAGAACCTCAGCGCCTGGGGTAAATGGTTCCCTGATTCATAATCCCTTCAGGGTCAAAAGCCTTTTTCAGGGTCTCTAGAATGTAGTACGAGGAGCCGTACTCATCTTTAATCCAGGGGGTTCTGTGTTTGCCGACTCCGTGGTGGTGGCACATTGAACCTCCGGCCTTAATTGTCTCTTCTACAATAATTTTCTTCAGCGGCCAATGGTATTTGCTGATTTCCTCTTCCGGTTTGCAATCAACCACGTTATAGTAATGCACAAAATAGAGGTTGGTCCCGTTGATATAGCTGTGCGAAGAGTGGCCGCCCACTAAGGTCATGTCGGGTATTTCGTTGCGTATTCTTTCGATACAGGTTTCATAAATCTGGTTGATCTTGTCCCAGTTTGCGGATATCTCGGTGGTGTTGCCAATATTCTTAGTCTCAACTATTTCAGCCCGTTCCTTGGCAACATCGGTAGCATCCCAATTTAGATGATCAAACCAGGATTTTATGTAGCGGGTGTCAACCTTAACGCACTCCGGATGCTTGGCGACGATCACTTCAATTGCCTGTGCCGTGGCGTCAGCAATTCCTTTAGGCCCTTCGGCCATAAAAATCAGCACACATTTGTTGTCGGCAAAATGGGAAAAATGGTAAGCCCCGTCTTCCGGGTCGTAAAGACGGGCCACCGAAGGCTTGTAACCTTCCGCCATTACTTCGCGCAGGATTTCAAAACCGGTTTTCATTTTTTCAAGCGTGTAGCCGAGCAGAATATTGTTTTCCGGCAAGTACTTGAAGATCTTGACGGTTACTTCCGTTATATAACAGAGCGCTCCTTCACTGCCGATGATAACATGCCTGATATCCGGACCGGCAGCCCGGCGGGGGACATTCTTAATCCTCGTGATCTCTCCGTTCGGGAATACCGCTTCCAGTCCGACCACCATATCTTCAATGCCGCCGTAGAGGGTAGAAAACTGGCCGATGCTACGGGTGGCCACCAGGCCGCCAAGTTGGGCCAGCGGCTTCGACTGCGGCGAATGCCCGGTTGTATAGCCGATTTCCCGTAAGCGGTCTTCGAGCGCCTGTAGGGGCGTACCGCACTGGCAGGTGGCCTGCATATTATAGGGGTCAATTTTGATAATTTTATCCATGGCCGATCCATCGAGAACCACTGAATTCTTCACCACTGTTTCCAGGCCGCCTTCAGTAGCGGTATGACCGGTGCGGGGGACAATATTGATGCCCTGCTCGTTAGCCAGTTTAAGCAATGCAGAAACATCCTTGGTGTTGCGTACGTAAACAACAGCAGCGGGAAGGGGCTGGGTGTAAACTCCGTGCAACTCTTCAAAACGTCTGAAGCGGTCAACGCTGCTTTCTTTGAGCACCTCTTCCTCGGTGACGACCTGGTCGGTGCCGACTATTTTAATTAATGCGGATATAATCTGTTCTCTGGTTAATGACATTTTTTCTGCTCCTTTACTTATTTAAAGATGGGGAATGATTTCTTTAAGATTTGATCGGTGTAGCTGGTAATATGACGGTATACTTCCTCATTCATTCTTTTATAGAGTGCGTGATGTGTTAAGTTGGGCTGGAAAACATCCCTGATTTTGACCATCTTTTCGATCGCCGTAATGTAGTTGTCGTAAACCCCGGTAGCCAGGGCGGCACACATTGCCGAGCCCAAACCGGCAGCGCCATTAACCACATTGCGGGAGGCCGGCAGGCCGAAAACATCAGCAAAGATCTGCGTGAAAAGGTTGCTGTTCGATCCACCGCCGGAGATGATCAGGTTATCCAGCTTAAGATCCAGTTCTTCGCACATTGCGTCAGCATGATTTTTAATGGTCAGGGCAATGCCCTCCAAAACCGACCGGTAAATGTGAGCACCGCCGTGACGACCGTCAAAGCCGATTATGATCCCTTTGCGGTAAGGAACGTCGGGGCGGGCCAGCCAGTCAAGTACCGTCATCAGGCCATCAGAGCCGGCGGGTACTTTTTCACCTAAGTTGTTCAAGTAATCTTCAGTAGAAACGCCTTGTGCTTTAGCTTTCAACGCCACTTCGTCACCAAGTAGTTCACGCACCCAACTGACAGTCCACATGCCCCTGCGGATGCCACCGCTCTCGTAGAGATAATGACCGGGAACTGATGCTAAGTTGGTGAAAAAAGTCTGGGCATCAGGGATATTCTTCTGGCCATGGACCATGGACGGGATATAGGTGCCAAGCGAAACTAAGGCCGTACTACCTGGTAGCAGGCCGGCGCCTAAGGCTTCAACCGCCTTATCATTAGCCGTATTGACAACCGGCAGGCCGGCGGGCATCCCGGTTAGCGCTGACGCTTTTGCTGTTAAATAACCGGCGATGGTTCCCGGCACCTGCAGATTAAAAAGCATTTCCCGGGGAATGTTAAACTGCTCAAACACTGCAGGATCTTCACTCCAATCCCAGGTATCTTTATCGATCGGCCATTGGCCTTCGTAATTGGCAACCGTATCGTTATGTTCTCCGGTCAGGCGGTGGGTAATATAACCTGTGGTGGTTGTAACAAAGCGCACTTCGGGGTTATCGTGTTCGTAAGGCCGGGCCAGGCGTAAATCCATCCAGCTGATTACCGGTGAAGCCAACTCACCTTCGGCTTTTAGTAAAACCCGGCAGCAGCGTATCGTGCACAGCCCAATGCCGATAATATCTTCTTTCCGGCCCGGAAATTTCTCCATCGCCTGTCGGGAAGCGATGATTAAAGTATCCCAGAGATCATCGTCCGGGTGCTCAACCACGCCCGGTGCAGGCATGCTCATCGGGCGCAGCTCTTTTCTGCCCTCGCAAATTACATTGCCCTCAAGATCAAAAATGATTACCTTTGAACTTTGGGTGCCGCCATCAATGCCGATTAAGTATTTTTTATTCACTGGCTAAAATCACTGCCTTTCAAAATATAAATGGGCCCGGCTTACCTGACCAGGTAACCACCGTCTACAACTAAAATGTGTCCGTTGACATAATCGGAAGCTCTGCTGGCCAGAAAGATCGTTGCCCCCATCAAATCGAAAGGCTCGCCCCAGCGGTTGGCCGGGATGTGATCAACTACCCTTTTGTTGCGTTCCGGATTGCTTCTGGTATCGATCGTCAGATCGGTAGCAAAATAGCCGGGAGCGATGCCGTTAACCTGAATATTATACTGAGCCAGCTCATCGCAGTAGGCCTTGGTAAATCCGACCAGGCCGTGTTTGGTTGAAGCATAAGCGGGCGACCATTGCCCGCCGAGGAAGGAGTACATGGAGCAGATGTTAATGATTTTGCCGCTGCGTTGCGGAATCATCACCTTTGCCGCCCGGAAGCTGAGCTCAAAGGGGGCGGTTAGATTAATGTCAAGCATCTCGTCCCATTCTTCACGGCCGAAATCAAGCACATTTTGCACGTTTTTGCATAATCCGGCGCTGTTAACCAGGATGTCGAGGGAACCAAAACGCTTAACGCAACCAGCAATAATATCTTTGGCTGCGCCTGACTCGGTTATATCCTTGTGGATCAGCTCAACCTCAACGCCTTCATTCTCGATCATCTGCCTGGTAGTGCCGTCATCTTCCCTGATTGTTGGTATAAAAAGGTTGGCGCCGGCAGTAGCCAGGGCCAGCGCAAAGGTGCGGCCAAGCCCGGTATTGCCGCCGGTTACCACAGCATTTTTGCCTTCAAGCGAAAAGAAGTCAATTGCAAAATCTTTAATCCCCATCGTTGTTCCTCCATCTGAAGTGAAGTATAATCCAGCCTGTCTGTTCAAGCATCATGAGAAAAAATACATTTTTCCATAAAAAAAGAAAAGCCAATTCCCACACGGAAATTACTTTTCTCTCATCCCTAGTAATTGTCAACTAAAGTATAGTGTTGTTTACCTGCAATGTCAATTAATTTCCGCTTTTGATTATCCCTACTGATTATCTTTTATGCGCCAATTAATCTATCTATAATGACCATACTTCAGGGTTGGTGGAGCAGATGGCGTTTGCGCCGGCCTTAAGAGCGGCGATGACATCCTCTTTGCAGCAGATCAGGCCGCCGGAAATGATCGGAATCTTGGTCGTTTCCATGACCCAGCTGATCAACCGGGGCCAGCCGGGCAAGATCTCCAGGTAATCGGGCTGTGAGATTGATATCTGTTTGCCGATATTATCAAAGGAAAATGAATCGATCACAAACAGCCGGTGCACGGTATAAAAGCCCATAGCTTTAGCCGTTTTAAGCATGGACGCTTTTGAACTTAAGATTCCCTCAGCCCTGGTATTTTGCCGGATATACTGAATGACAATCTCTTTGGTGGCAAAACCTTCAAGCAGGTCAACATTAACAAAAGCGATCTTGCCGCTTTCGGTTATTTTCTTTGTAATGTCAACAATGTTTAGGATATCGCCGTAGAGAATAAAGACTATTTCACCTTCGGCTTTCAGCACAGCTTCCAGCCCGGCGTTATTCTTGATCGCCGGTATAACCGGGTTGTTCTCGAGGATACCTGCAATCTTTTTGCTCATTTTGTACTCCACTTTTAATCGTATTAAAATAAAACTCTCTACTAAAGTAAAGTCCCGCTTTGCTTTATGTTTCTCTAAAATTATACACTTTCCTGCCCCTGCTTGATACTGGTAACGTTAGGCTTTGGCTTTACTGGTATAATAGGAATGTCAGTGTTATGGTGCAAGAAATTATTTGAGGTGAGTTTCTAATTGGCAACCTATAACTTTGATCAACTAGTTGAACGTAAAAACACCAACAGCATTAAGTGGGAGTACTACCAGGATTATATTCCAACCGCTCCACCTGATGCTTTGCCCCTGTGGGTTGCCGATATGGATTTCCCCTGTGCTGAGCCTATTGTGCAAGCTCTGCGTAACCGGGTCGACTGCCAAATCTTCGGCTACAGCAACTTCCGCACGCCTGAATACTTTGGTGCGGTTACCGGTTGGTTTAAACGACGCTTTGACTGGGTGGTAGACAACAATAACATTTTCTACAGCCCGGGGGTGGTGACGGCGATCGCCGTCCTAATCAATATTTTGACCAAACCGGGAGAGGGTATCTTAATCCAGCGCCCGGTTTACTACCCTTTTACCAATAAAATTGAAGCCAACGACAGGCTGGTGGTTAATAATCCCCTAACCTACGATGATGGCCGCTACTCCATTAATTTTATAGACCTCGAACAAAAAATAGCCCATCATAACACCAAGGGAATGATCCTTTGTAGCCCTCATAACCCGGTTGGCCTGGTCTTCAGCGTAGATGAACTATTAAGGATGGTTGAGATCTGCAGTAGGCATGGCAAGTGGATTATCGCCGATGAGATTCACGCCGACCTGATTCGTAACGGGGTCACCCATTATCCCCTCGAAAAAATTGCCCCCCATTACAAAGAGCAAATTATCAGCTGCACTTCTCCCAGCAAAACTTTTAACATGCCCGGCCTTAAAATATCTAACATTATCATAAACAACCCTGTCTGGCAGGAAGCCTGGAACCACCTGGCAGCAGAGTGCCTCGCTATTAGCCTTGCTAACCCACTCTCGATTAAAGCGGTAGAAGCAGCCTACAACGAGGGCGAGGAGTGGCTGGCCCAGCTTAAAAATTATATTGATCAAAATATTGAATTTGCCGCCGCCTACTTAGGAGAAAATCTTCCCGAAGCACATCTGGTCTACCCGGATGGCACCTACCTGCTCTGGATTGACTTAAATGCCTACTGCTCCGATCAACAGGTTCTGGAGCAACTGATGCACGATGAAGCAAAGTTGATTCTTGATCAGGGCTACTTCTTTGGCGAAGAGGGAAAGGGGTTCGAGCGGATTAACGCCGCCTGCCCCCGTAGTATCCTTGAGGAATGCTTGAGCAGAATGACAAAAGCTTTGCTGACCTTTAACAAAGCTTAGCTGAAAAGAGGTAATATCAATACACGAGTTGGCCATAACCGAAGCAGTCCTAAAAATAGTTTTAAAATATGCCGAAGATAACCAGGCTGCGCGGGTGGTAGGTATCCACCTGCAGGTAGGGGAACTACGCGACCTGACCGAGGAATGGATCCAGCGCTATTTCGACTACTTAAGCCGCGAATCCATTGCCGAAGGAGCAAAGATTAACCTCACAAGAATCCCGGTCCAAATTACCTGCCAAATCTGTCAGGTCGGCTTTAGCGCTGATATTCACTCAGCTAAGATCGAATGCCCCACATGTGGTAATGTTCAACCTACCCTCAGCGGGGGAGATGAATTTTTAATCGAAAGTATTGAGGTGATCTGATGGATAAGGTAAGGCTGATCGACATCAAAGAAACGATCCTTTCGGATAACCGCGACCTAGCGGAGCAAATCAGGAATAATTTAAAAGACAATAAAATCTTCATGCTAAATCTGATGGCCTCGCCGGGCGCTGGAAAAACCACTTTAATCATTGAAACCTTGCGCCGCTTGAAAGGCAAATATAAGGTAGCCGTAATTGAGGGCGATATCGAGTCGCAGGTCGATGCCGATAAAGTGGCGGCAGAAGGCGTAAACGCTGTGCAGTTGCGCACAGGCGGGGCCTGTCACCTTGACGCCCCGATGATCAAAGAAGCCCTGGATACCCTCGAGCTGCCCGCGCTTGACGCCTTATTAATTGAAAATATTGGTAATCTGGTTTGCCCGGCTGAATTTGATTTAGGTGAAAGCTGTAAAGTGGTAGTCTTAAGCGTGCCTGAAGGAGACGACAAGGCTCTTAAATACCCGCTGATCTTTTCAGTCTGCGACGTATTGGTGATCAGCAAGGCCGATTACCTGGAGCTTTCCGACTTTGATCCGGAACTGCTGGTTGAAAGGGTGCGCCGGCTTAACCCCTCAATCCGCATCTTTGTTACCTCCTGCAAAACAGGGGCAGGTTTGGATGAGTGGTCTAGCTGGTTAAGTGATCAAATAGAAGCGACAACTGCTTAGCAGTTACCGCTTCTATTTTCATCTGAATTAATTGTTGCCTTTTTTACAGGCTTCTGATCTCCATCATTTTCATCATTTGTTCAAAGCTGTTCTCTGGTAGGGCGTGGCGTTTTTCTTCCGGTTTCAACTGCAGGCTGATCGCCTCCGATGGGCACCGGGGGACGCAGACTCCACAGCCGATACAGCGATGCTCCAGGATCACCGCCGGTCCTTTATCTGACATTTCGATCGCCGCCATATGGCAATGGGTCACACATTCTCCGCACTCTACACACTGGTCAACATCCACCCGGGTGAAGTTATTCGAATAAACCAAATCACCCGGATTTTCTGCCCTTTTAATTGAAGCAAGCACTCCGCAACAATCACCACAGCAGTTACACATTCCGCTGGGGTTGGCCGAGGTGGCAGGTTGGGTTACCAGGCCGGCTTCCTGGGCTTTGCCCACGATTTTTATGGCCTCATCGACATCAATTTCCCGGCCCATTTTATTGTCAAGATAGTACTGACCCATTGAGCCAAAGAGAAAACAAACTTCAAGCGGTGCGCCGCACGAATTATTAACCAGCTCTTTGCTCTTGCGACAGATGCAGTCGGCAACTACAATCTTGCCGGCGCCCCGCAAAATTTCAGCGGCATCGTCAAAAGAAGCTACGTGATGCTGCGCCGGTATTGACTGGGCAATCGGAATGGTGCGTAAAAAAGTACCCTTAACCCCGATCATCGACTGGTCCATTCCCTCATCCAGGTAGCGGTTGACCAGTTCCACCAGTTCGCGATCGATGTGCGGCAGCTGAAACTCAAAAATACCGTGAATAAAGGCGGTGGCGCCGTATTTATTTTCACCGTTTTTATTCAGGCGAAAAAGAAGACCCCGCGAGGCCATATCTTCAAGTTTTTTTGCTAATTCCTCTACCGGCCGGTCTAACCTGGCGGCAATATCTTCCGGTTTTTCGAGCGAAGGGCTGAGCACTAAAAAAAGCTCAGCTTCATCTTCGCTGAACAGTTTTTTTAAAATCTCGATCTCGACGCCCGACTCGGTGGCCGGGAAACCTACTGAGTAACTATCAAGTCTTTCCTGCATCTGGCGGTAAATAGTGGTGCTCATCATATCCCCCGTTTCGCTTTGCGTGATGCGAAAATATTATCAGAGAGTCCGGACAGCTGTCAATTCAATTGAAAAATTTAGGATCACATAATCCTAGTAACAAAATATTACTATTGGCAAATAGGTAGAAGTAGTATAATACAGAAAAATGGCTGAATAATAAGACATATAGCAAGCGATCAAAATTACTAGAAAAGAGGTTGGTGCGATGGAAGGCGAGCAAGCGGTTAAACCAAAGGGCAAGTCAAATTTGTATATTGCAATTATTGCTGTTCTCCTTTGTCTGATCTTAATAATGTTGTTCCTAATCAGTCCTCTTAAGAATCTTATTTTTCCCGTGGCTGAAATACCGCAACTGACCCTGGTTGTAGTTGAAAGCGCAGCATCCGCAGAAGATCCAGGCACGTACCGGATTCTGGTTGAAGCAATAGTGGAAGGAAACCCAGAGCCGCAGGTACAGTTTAACCGCAATGAGGGCATCGGCCAGGTAGAACCTAACTTCAGCCTGGTGCTGCTTGCCGAAGAAGAAACTTTTCTACTGACTGCAGTGGCCACCAATGCGGAAGGATCGGCCGAAGCGGCACTTGAACTCTTTCCCGGGATTGCTGTTGGTGTTGACGCGGACAGCCCCGATGCAGAAGGAGGCCCCGGTGCAACTGACCCCGATGCAGATGACGATGAAGGAGAAGACACGGAAGATGATCCGGAAGCCGGCCCTGCCGATCCGGATGGCAACAATGCCCCGGAGATAGAAGCCATTATATACGAAGACGATGATATCAGCGACCTGATCTTTCGCGGTGAATCTTTACCGGTCAGGTATGCCGAAGGGCGGCACAATTTTGTAGTCATAGCGACAGATCGCGATGATGACGCCGTTGAGTTTGATATTGAGGCCAGTCATGGCAGTCTGGTTGATATCACACGTGTAGCTGTTGATAGCGTCGCTTTCACCTGGCTATCTCCGGCCAACCCTGCCGGAAACTTAGAGGCGCTTAACGTATCAATTGCTGTCACAGCATCAGATCCTGCCGGTGCGGCTGACCGCCAAGTGATTGCTGTTGCTCTTTTGCCGGTAGTTGGTGATGATGGTGCAGATGATCCTGTCGCGGCTGAAGTAACCCTAAATACAGTTGCCGTCGCCGATTTAAGTGGTTATGTTACATCAGCTGGTCAAGTTCGGACAGGTGTGGTTTTGATTGGTGATAACTCATCGAATGAATCGATCAAGGGCTATTTAGCTTTTAGCTTAGCAACGCTGAGGGAAGTGCACCCTGACAGTATTATATCAACACGAATTCGCTTTGATCATATCAATAAATCAGGACGTCCGGAGACTTTTGCCACCTGGGTTGATTTTAAAGAATATGACTACGGACCGGATTTAGATGCACGAGATTTTGCTGTTGGAGGAACTCGTTTTTACAAGCAGCGGGCAGAATCATTTAACAGTGGTTTGTCGGTTCAAGGTTCTTTGATTACCCAGGTTCGTCGGGCAGTAGCTGCCGGCGATGATCATTTCTTTGTTAAAATGGGGCTTGATGTTGCTACTAACAATAACAGTGCTGATGATCTGTTTCAATTCCTGCCTGGGAACGTGGTCTTACAGGTTGTTCTACTCGAACGCTAAGATCAGGAAGGGGCAACTATGTTTTCCTGAAAAGTCAGGTAGTGCACCGGTTTATGCTGACCGATGAAAGCAATCACTATGATGATAGGTTATTTTTATTTTGACAAGTATGTCTGATATCGTGTAATCTATCTGGGTAAACTATTTAAACGGGAGTAGTTAGCGGCCTGGTGGCGTTCCTGGACTTCAAATCCTGTGGCAGGGCAGCCCCCTGTGGTGGGTTCGATTCCCATCTACTCCCGCCATCTTTCCACCATTAATATTGATCATTACATGCGGGATTGTGCCAAATGAAAGGCTTAAAAAGATGCCGCTTGGCGAACAATAAAAAAACCGGCCTGAATACCCAGGCCGGTTTGCCTTTCAGATTCTTCCCTTTACTCGTTCATACGTCCAACTTCGGCGTTGATTTGTGGTAGAAGTGAGTTAATCTGGTCAAAGAAGGGGTCGGCGTTGTCTATCTGATTAATATCACCAGAATCGATGGCCGCTCGAAAGGCATCAGCAGCTTCCAGGGTCGTGTCAGCCAGTTGCTTTGTTAGATCGGCCAGTTTGCTATATTCATCAGAATCCGGTTCGGGCAGAGTGCTAAGGGCTTGGGCTGAACCGTGCAGGACAGACAGGGTTGTCTCAGTCTCGGCAACCCATTGTGGATCAGTGAACATGGAATTGTCGTCGTTCACAACATCGATCTGAGTATTAAAATTATTGAGCGCGTCATTGAACTCGTCAATCGCCGGGTTGAAAGCGTCAACATAAGTGCTGCCGCAACCCGCCAGGGTTAGGACCAGTAGTCCTCCCATCAGCATATGTAAAACTTTACCATTATTGGTTATTGCCTTCAATATTCTCTATCCCCCTTACAATATATGGTTATTTATGGTTATAATTGTAACACACATTTGTAATTAAGTAAAGCACACGAATTTCATCGCTCGGATTGAATTAAAGGACAGTGTTATTGACAAATTTTCGCAGGTGGGCTAATGCTTTCCCCTATGATTTTGTTGCCGCGAAAGCTACTCACATTTATAATGAAAACATAAATAGTATCTGATGGAAATGATCTAATAAAGCATTTTATAGCAATAAAACTTTAGGAGGTGTCTTTTATGCAGGAGGCAATAAATACAGTTGCAAAAATGATGGCTTTGGCAGCCCGGACTGCCCCAAAAGCGATTGGTAAAGATTATCTGGAGATTAAAGTAATCGAAGGTGATAATGTTGCCAAGCTGGCTGCTGAAATGATCCGCTACGGAGAAGAAAGCGGCAGACCAAACTATGATCGTGATGGTGCTAATGTTAAGGATTCTCAGGCAGTTCTACTCCTTGGGTTAAAGAATCCAGTTCCCCTGGGACTAAATTGTGGAGCTTGCGGTTTTGAAACCTGCAGTGAGATGAGTAATAATTTGAAGGCAGGGCTTGAGTTTAGCGGTCCATTATGCACATGGCGGATCGTTGATTTTGGTATAGCTTTAGGCTCAGCTGTAAAAACTGCCTCACTATTTAACGTTGACAATCGAATTATGTACCGGATTGGTGTGGCAGCGTTGAGAACTAAAATGATCGAAAGTGAAATTGCCATCGGTGTACCTCTAGCGGCAACCGGCAAAAGCATTTTCTTCGATCGCTGATTTAATCACTGTTTTCCCGTATTT
>Ga0194125_10008210_pt1 | contig 14800 bp, 10 predicted proteins | sample TA2KigC250mmetaG_FD_148626 | JGI IMG/M metagenome (GOLD analysis project Ga0194125, IMG submission 148626) | Freshwater microbial communities from Lake Tanganyika, Tanzania - TA2015034 Kigoma Deep Cast 250m | ecosystem: Environmental > Aquatic > Freshwater > Lake | place: Tanzania: Lake... | reverse complement strand
GATGTTGCCGCAATCGAGGTTGCCGAAGAAGGCGATGCGGCGGCCGTAACCCGTCTTCAGCCGCCGCAGGTCCATGCCGGCGTGCAGGTCAATCTCCAGATAGCCGTCCACCTCGCAGCCGAACAGGAAGTCGTCCATCACCGACCAGAGATTGCCGTCGCTCGCGTTCACGGCCCACAGGCCGGCGGCGTGGACGCGGCGTGCGACCTTGCGGACCTCGGGGACGATGAAGGTGCGATAGGCGTCGGGCGAGATGAGGGGGCGGTTGCCCGCGAAGTCGCCACCGACGCCGATCTGGTCAATGCCCAGCGCAGTGTATTTCTCGATGGCGGCCAGCGAGCGGCGGGTGGCCTGGGCGAAGTGCTCGTGGGCCACCTCGGGGGCGAGCACCATCGTCTGCATCAGGTCAACATCGGTCCACACCCCGTGGGCGTAGGCCGGGGCGAGGATGGGCAGGTCCATGCCCCGCCGCCGCATCTCCTCCTTCAGTTCCACATAGACCCGTAGCGAATCGTCGTGGGGAGCCGGCTTGGCCACGGCTGCGGCCCGCCCATTCCGCAGCCGCACCCGCTCCACAGGGTCTTCGGGTCCGTCTTCGTTTGTAGTTCGGCCTTTAGGCGGTTCCTCTCTTGGCGGCATGGGATTGGGCGCCGCATAGAGCATGTCGTGGCCGAGGAGCGCGGCGAGATCAAGGCGGTCCAGCGCATTCTGCCGCACGGTGCCCTCCCAGCCGAGCGCCTCGACGCACGGCGCCCAATTGGCCGGATCGCCCGCGTAGCGGCGGCCGAGAAACTGGTCGGCCAGGGGCGAAAGGAGCACGTATTCGAAGAACGGCGTGCGGTCCGGCTCCTCGTGCCGCAGCGCCGCCTCGACCCGTTCACGGTGTGTCATGGGGCTTCGCCTCGTGGCGTGGAATACCGGTCACCCAACACCGCTCGGGCCATCACATCCGGGCCTCAGGAATGAGCTGGATTCCGAGTTTGCGCAGTCCCATGCCTGTCGTGTCAAAATCTCCTGTCGAGCACTCAATTTCGAAGCTATACAGGCCCTGGAGGCCCGTTCCGTTCCTTACGCGAACCCGCAGGTTGCTGCTCAGGAACTCCGCCAACTGGTCCATCGAGAACGCGGTGAACTTCCAGCCCTTGCCGCTCGTGGTATAGCCCCAGGAATCGGATTCCGCGGCCGGCGCCGGCCTGGGCCCCGATGGGTCGCCTGCCACGATGACATAGGCAGCGGCATGCCCCTTCAGCGACCAGTGGAACGTCGCCGCCACAAGCACTCCGGCGATCAGCAACCCGGCAACGAAGACTCCCAGGCACCAGCGGAGGCGGACGAACGCGAGTTCGCGCATTCGGAAGAGCTTCACTGCTGCCACGACCATCGCTGTCGAGCAGAGGAGCAGGCAACCCATCAGGACAAGGGCGAGCCACAACCCCACGTCCGCCGATCCGTAGTAGAACAGCGGCCCCAGCTCAACCTTCATCCGGCCGCCCAGGTCTGCGAACGGCCTTGCGAACACCCAGTACGCGTAGATGTTGTAGCAACTCAGGGCAGCCAGGCCGCTGCCGCTAAGCCCGAGCAAGGCCGCGAGCCCACGGCGCAACCATACTCGCCACTTGGCCGTCGGCGCGGCCTTCGGGGGCGTCCCCCTTTCGTGCTTTCTGGCTCGCTTGGCCATTGCCCACCTCCTGTTCACGATCCGCGTGGCGGCGAGAGGCGAAGGGGCTGGGTCTGCTCACTGCGGGGCCTTTTCGGTCTTGGCGATGCGGCCGAGGCGGTCCTGGGCATTCTCGTAGGCGTAGTGGCGGATGGTGTCACCGGGCTTGTGCGTGAGGACGCGGCGGCCGGGGTTGCCCTGGGACACGTAGGCGACGGTGCGGGCCTCGAGGGGACGGCCCTGGTCGTCGCGCCTCAGGACGAGTGCGCCGTCGGCGGTGAACTCCTTCTGCTCCCCGCCATCGTGGCGGGTCCAGCCGAGGAGGCGGCCCTGGGCGTCGTAGCGGTAGACGTCGCGCCAGCTCTTGGGCGTGGCCAGGTGGTTGTTGACGAAGTTGCGGCTGTAGCGGCAGTTGAGGGTGCCGGGGCACAGGACGTGTTGGAGTGCGGCGATGTTGAGCCATTCGAGCTTCGAGCGCTCGAAGCGTGTGAGGCGGCCCGCAGGCAAGATGCCTGCGCCACCGGGCTTCAGGATGCCGAGCTTCACGGCCTCGTCGCGGGCGGCGAGGAACGCCTTCTTCGCCGCCGCGTCCTTGAGAGCGTCGGCCAGGGCGTTGATGGCCGTGGCGTGGGCGGCGTAGAGCGTCGCGTCGTCCTTGATGGCGTTGAGGGCGGCTTCGAGGCGGGCTTTGACGGAGCCGCCGAGGCCGGACCGGCCGCCCGTGAGGATGGCTGCGGTGGGCTGAAGGGCGGCGTCGAGGACCTTCTTGGCGGCCTGGACCTCGCCATCGGCCTGCTTCTGCTTGGCCTGGAGGCCCTTGAGTTCGGCCTCGGCGTCGGCAAGGGCCTTCTTATTCGCGTCGGACGCCTCTTTCTCGATGGCCTTCTTCGCCTCGTCCACCTTCTTCTTCGCGGCGTCAATTGGGGCGTTGAACTTGGCGCGGGCGGCGACGGCTTCGTCGTGCTTCTTCGAGGGCTCTTCGGCCTTGGCGAGGACGGCGTCGAGGTCCTTCGCGGCCTGTGCCAGCGCGGCGAGTTCTTCGGGCTTGAAGTGCTTGGCGAAGAGTTCGCGGGGCAGGGACGCCCCGCCCACAACGGTCTCGCGGGGCAGAGACGCCCCGCCCACAGGGGCTTCGCGGGGCGCAGAGGCCCCGCCCACAGCAGAGGCCCCGCCCACAACCAGGGCGAGGAGGGCGGGCCAGTCGGTGATGTCGTAGTTCTTGTCGCGGGCGAGGAGGGGGTTTCGCGGGTGGCCGATGGTGGAGGGGCCGTAGCCGTAGAACATTTCGAGGATGCGTCCCTGGTCGTCGTAGGTGCGGGCCTCGTCGTCGAGGTAGTAGAGGCAGATGAAGGCGGGGGGCGACCAGTGGACGCCGTTGTGGGCGAAGACCCCGATGTCCACGCGGTTCGAGTCCATTGCCGAGCCTGGCAGGATGGGCCGCCGCTCGTGCCAGGGGACGAGGAGTTCGGCGACCGACCCATCCTTCTCGACGGGGTTGATCTTGATGCGCTCGGCGTCGCCGCGAAGGACTGCCCAGTGGAACTTCAGCGGGCGGTTGTTGAGGTCGTAGCTGCCCTTGGCGCTCACGAGCATGCGGCGGGTCTGCTTGGTGCCTCGGATGATTCGGGCGATGACCTCGGGGGTGTCGAAGAACCGCTCGTCGAGGCCGGGGGCCTCGAAGTAGTCCTGCCCGTTGAGGGCCAGGTCCTCCTCGAAGGAGGCGATCTGGACCATGGGAGGCACGCTGTCGCGGCGGATGTCGTGGGCGAGCTGGACCATTCTCAGGGCGTTGGCCTCGCCCCCCTGGAAGACGGTGGGGTGGGCCTTGCCGGCCAGGTAGTCCTCGGGCTTCTCGACCTGCTTGTTGGCCATGCGGAAGACCATTTGGAGGGTGGGCATGAGGAGGCCGCGTCCGACGAGCAGTTCCTTGACCTCGGGCCGGAAGGCGGCCAGGGCGTAGGGCACGGCGCGCATGAACGGCTGGTCGGAGCCCGAGGAGCCCTGGGAGATCATGAAGTAGGGCGTGTTCACGGGGAAGAGGTCGCCGAGCCCCTCCCCGCGGGGATCGTAGTCGCGGTGCTCGGGGTAGATATAGAGGTGGTTGCGGGTGTACTGCCGGTGGAGAATCTGCGGGGCGCCGGGGGCGAGGAAGGCGTGGCGCGGGTTGCTCCCCAGGTTGGGGTCGCCCGAGGCGGTCGAGGAGTTGCCGAAGGTGACGTGGGGGTAGAGGAAGTTGAGCTGGAGCGCCCAGTCCATCCGCCGGTCGAGCTGCTCCTTGGTGTACTCGACCCTGTCGAGTTGTGGGTAGGGGGCCATGTTGAGGCCGGAGTGCTCGCGGTCGCGGTTGTCGTAGAAATCGCCCACGTTGCCGGCTGCCGTGCCCTCCTTGTGCCACTGGCGGAGGAGCTTGGCGATCTCGCTCTGGTCGTTGGGCGGCACGACGGGGGGCGTCTCGACGGCGACGCGGCGCGTGGCGCGGGTGGTCTCGCCTTTGGGGTCCTGGATGAGGAAGTGGATTTCGTAGTCGCCGGCCTGGCTGGGCGTGGGGGTCCAGGTGAAGGCGCCGGTCTTGGGGTCGAGCTTCATGTTGGCCGGCGGGGGCAGTTCGCTGCCGTTGCGCTGGACGCGTGTGAGGCCGTAGTGGCGCCCCTCGCCGGCGGCGATGGAGAAGGCGACCTCCTTCCGCACGGCGGTGGCGATCTTGTCCGGCTCCTTCGGCTGGGCCTCGGCGGCAGGGGCCACGCAGGCCGCGGCGAGAGCAATCACGAGGGCGACAACGCGCATGCACTCTCCTTCACGGAACTTGTGGGAGGCAAGGCAAGTTCGTAGTGCGGGCTTCAGCCCGTGGCCTCCAGATACGGCCTGAAGGCCGCACTCCAAACGCTCGAGGTTCGGAGTGCGGGCTTCAGCCCGTAGCCTGGCAGCCACGAGCCACGAGCCACGAGCTTCGAGCCTGGGGAGAGGGGATTATCGCGTTCCTGCTCCAGGCTCCCCGCTCGAAGCTCGAACGGCCTGAAGGCCGCACTCCAAACAGTGGGCATGCTACGAGGCGGCGGGCGGCCCGTCAAGGGGCCTCTTGCGGCGGGGCTGCTGGCCGGTGGGGGCAGAGGCCGGCCGCCGGCGGAAGGTCCTCAGAAGCATCAGGGCCGCGATGGGGAGGACGGCGGCGCCGAGCAGGATGCCCAGCAGAGTCAACGACTGCAAGCGCGACACGGGCCGCGGCGGGGCCTCCTCCTCGATGCGCCGCGCCTTCTCCTCGTCCTCGAGGTCCCACTCCCACTCCTTCCCCCGCTCGCGCGCGTCGCGCGCGTAGACCGACTCGCGATTCTCGTCCCACCACTCGGTCCACTTCCTTGCGTCGCGCGCGAAGTTGGCGCCGGTGATGCGGCGGAGCGCGGTCTCGGCGGCCTCCTGGACCTCAGGATCGGCGTCGCTCACCGACGCGATGAGGGCCTCGGTGGCCCTGGGGTCGCGGATTTCGCCGAGCGCCTTGGCCGCCTCGGCGCGCACCGCCGCGTCCTTGTCCCACAGCGCGCCCCGCAGCGCGGTCACGGCCCGGCGGTCGGCACGGCGGCCCAGCGCGACGGCCGCGTAGGCCCGGAAGGCCCAGCCGGGGTTGTGGAGGTAGCCGATGTAGCCGTGGACGTCGGGCACCTTCTCCTCGATCTCCTTGCCCGCGAGGTCCAGCTCGTACCAGCGCTGCCACCTGTCGTGGTCGGTCCCGAAGTCCTGGCCCGACATCTTCCGCAGGGCCGCTGCGGCCTCGAACTGCACGTCGGATGCCTTGTCCTTCAGGGCGATGATGAGGGGCCGGAAGGCCCGGGGGTCGCCGATGGCGGCCAGGAGCCGGGCCGAGAGGCGCCGCACCTCGGCCTTGCGGTGGCGCAACGACACGATGAGCGGCTCGACCGCGCGCAGGTCGCGCGTCTCCAGGAGCACCTGCTCCGCTGCCGCGCTCACCTCCAGCGCGTCGAGCAGCCCGGCCAGCAGCGTGTCGAGCGCGCGCGGGTCCTTGATCTCGCCCAGTGCGATGACCACGTGCTTGCGCACGGAGCGCTCGGGGTCCTTCATCGCCGCGATCAGGGCCTCGGTCGCCCCCGTGTCGCGCAGGCGCCCGAGGGCGTAGGCGGCGCGCTCGCGCACCGTCGTCTCCTCGTCGCGCAACAGGGCGGTGAGCGGCGCCACGGCCACCTTGTCGCGGATGCCGCCCAGGGCCTCCGCCGCGTTCCGCCGCACCGCCGCCTCCGGGCTCTTCAGCGCCTCCACGAGCGCTGGGGGGGCCTTCGCGCACAAGATCGCCAGCGCACGCGCCGCTTCGCGGCCTGGCGAGGTCTGTTGCCCCTCGTAGAGGCCCACGGCGCGCCGCCTCCTCTCCTCCATCGCGTCCAGCGGTTCCGGGTCTTTCACCTCCCACTCCAGCTTCGCGTCGTCGTCCAGCATCGCGATCAGGAAGGGCACCGCCACCTCGGCCCGGTCGCCCAGCCGGCCGATGGCGAAGGCCCCGTAGCCGCGCGTCACGGCGTCGCGCGAGTAGAGCTGCTCGAGCGGCCGCCGCACGTCGGGCGGCGCGTCCGCCGGAATCCGCTCCCGCGGAATCGAGGGACCCGTCCCCGCGCGCACCGGCGTCCCCGCCATCGCGGCGACACCCAGTAGGCCGAGCAGGCAGATTGCCCTACGCTGTACGCTCTCCATACATATAAGCATGACTGAAAGCCACGCCATGTCAAGCGGCAGTGCCGAATACTGCCCCCGGTTCTGGTGCTCTGCCGTTCTGCTGCAATCGTCCTCGTCCCTCGTTCGTCGTCCTCGTTCTCGACTCTTCCCTCGCCGCGCCGAGGGGATCGAGGACGACAGGGAAGCCGGGTGCGTGAAATCTCCTACGGCAAGAGGGGCGCGGCCCGAACGCCCGTAGGGCGTGGGCTACATTCCACCGCCTCCTTCGGAGGCTGAGAACCCATCGCGGCAAGCCGCAACCACAGAGGACAGACGGCAGATGGCAGACGGCAGACGGCAGCGAAGAATCGTCCTCGTCCTCGTCGTCGTCCTCGTCCTCGATTCTCTTGCTCCCGGATTTCTTGCAGAAAAACAAGATTCTGCGGGTTTGTGGCACAGTTGCCCTGAGCATAGGAGATTCCACGCACCCGGGAAGCCACGGCCCTTGACGTGCCCGCCTCTTGCGGATACTATGCGAGCCAGGACGCTGAGTGGAATGCCTCGCCCGAAGGACACCGCGATGCCAGACGAATCCCGCGAGAGGTGGTCGAGCAAGCTGGGCATCATCCTCGCCGTCGCCGGCAGCGCCGTGGGCCTCGGCAACTTCCTCCGCTTCCCCGCCAAGGCCGCGGCCAACGGCGGCGGGGCCTTCATGATTCCCTACCTTGTCGCCCTCGTCCTCTTCGGAATCCCACTGATGTGGATCGAGTGGACCACCGGCCGCTACGGCGGCGCATTCGGCCACCGCACCGCCCCCGGCATGTTCCACCGCCTCTGGCGCCACCGAGCCATCAAGTACTTCGGCCTCATCGGCATCTTCGGCCCCATCGTCATCTTCATCTACTACACCTACATCGAGTCCTGGACCCTCGGCTACGCCTTCTTCTCCCTCTTCGGCGAATACGCCGGCGCCACCCACCAGGCCGCCATGAAGGGCTTCCTCCAGTCCTACCAGGGCCTTAACCAGACCCACTTCCACGGCCTCGCCGTCGCATACGCCTTCTTCCTCGCCACCTTCCTCGCCAACTGCTGGGTCCTCTTCCGCGGCATCACCAAGGGCATCGAGTGGCTCTGCAAGTGGGCCATGCCACTCCTCTTCGCCATCGCCGTCATCCTGGCCATCCGCGTCCTCACACTCCCCCCCAACCCCGCGAACCCCGGCCAGAACATCCTCAACGGCCTGGGCTACATGTGGAACCCTGACTTCTCGGCCCTCAAGAACCCCGACGTGTGGCTCGAGGCCGCAGGCCAGATCTTCTTCACCCTCAGCGTCGGCATCGGCGTCATCCTCACCTACGCCAGCTACCTCTCCCGACGCGACGACGTCGTCCTCTCCGGCCTCACCGGCGCAAGCACCAACGAACTGGCCGAGGTCATCCTCGGCGGCACCATCATCATCCCCGCCGCCTTCCTGTTCTTCGGCCAGGCCGAGATGGCCGACATCGCCAAGAGCAGCCCCTTCGACCTCGGCTTCGTCACCATGCCCCTCATCTTCGAACGCCTCCCCGTCCTCAACCTCTTCGGCGCCGCGCTCCCCACCGGCAACCTCTTCGGCGCCCTCTGGTTCCTCCTCCTCTTCCTCGCCGGAATCACCTCCTCCGTCTCGCTCGCACAGCCCGCCGTGGCCTTCCTCAAGGACGAACTCGGCATCACCAAACGCAAGGCCGCAATCCTCTTCATCGTCGTCACCTTCATCCTCTGCCAGCCAGTCATCCTCTTCTACGGCCACGGCGTCCTGGGCGAGCTCGACTTCTGGGGCGGCACCTTCTGCCTCGTCCTCTTCGCCACCATCGAAACCATCCTCTTCGGCTGGTTCTTCGGCATTGACCGGGCCTGGACCGAGATGCACTACGGGGCCGACATCCGCGTCCCCCGCCTTTACCGCTACGTCATCAAGTTCGTCACCCCCATCTTCCTCCTCGTCATCCTCGCCGCCTGGTTCCTCCAGACCGGCCCCCCCACCCTCCGACCAGGCAACGTATCCGATTGGGGCGGCCTGTGCGCGAAGCTTCGCGCGTGGTACGCCTCCAGTCCCAGGGTCTTTCGCGAAGGCCCGCCGATGGTCGAGTTCCTCCCCGGGAAGGCCCAGGACGCAGTCAACCAAGTTGCCCAGGGCTACAAGAGCAGGTGGGACGATACGATCGGCGGGCCTAGGATGGTCCAAGACCCACCGATCAAGTGGGAGCAGAAGTCCGCCATCCTCGCCGGCTTCAACCAACTCTTGGAGAAGCCCGACCTGTTTGAGCAGCCGCACTTCGAGGACATCAGGCTGCCCGGCAGCGTACAGCGCTTCCTGAGAACCGACCGGGCAAAGTGGTCGAAAGAGGACATTCAGTGGCTCAATCGTGCGGTCCTTGAGACTGCCCTTCCCATGCACTTCGGCCCTCGGCGGGCGAAGATCGTCGAGGTCGTGCTGATGGTGGACGTTGCCGACCCCGACCGGCCCTACATCCTGGGCACGCGCATCATGCTGCTTGTGCTCCTGCTCGGCCTCTTTGTCGGGCTCCAGGTCGCCTGGCACAAGCGCCGCGACGTCTGGGACCGCACGGAACCATTGGAGGACCAGCCATGACCGCCGAAGGCTGGGCCGTTTTCCTCGGCTCCTGGGCCCTCATCATTGCCCTCAACGCCTTCTGCTTCTACAAGCTCTTCGCCGAGAAGCCCGCCAAGGAGATCACCACCTGCCCGCCCCCGCCCGACGCCGACCGCGAGGCCTGAGGCGCGAGGCACAGTTGCGGACTCCCCCCACTCGCGCCCCACGGTCACCCGGCCGGTTTGCCGGCGATGTCCACGGGGGTGAGGCCGGCGAGTTTGGCGAAGAGCAATAGCGGCTGGCGGAAGTCGCCGAGGACGGCGGAGCCGTGGAGGTCGTCGCTGGGGTGGAGGTCCAGGATGTCGCCCTTCCAGTCGAGTGCGAACTGGACGACGGTGCGGCACCCTCCGCAGGGCGGCTGCTGAATCTGGTCGTTGCCGGCGACCACCTTGGCCGACGCCACGACGAGCTGACCGTCCTTCATCGAGAGGCGGTCAAAGACCGTGGCCTCCTTGCCCACGGGCCAGCTCACCTGGAGGCTGACGCCACGATTGGCGTGGAAGCTGCGGATGCGGAAGGGCGCGCGGTAATCCTGGTCAAAGCCCTCCAGCTTGAGCGAACTCGTGCAGTGGGAGAGGATGAGGTGGTTGTGGACCGTGTCGAATGTGAGGTTGCCCATGAAGCCTGGCCGCCCGAAGAGCGAGAAGGCGAGGCGCTGGCACCAGGCGGCGGTGTGGCTCCCCTGGCAGGCGGCGGGCACACCCTCGTCCATCAGCTTCGAGACGGCTAGGCAGGCGGGCAGGTTGCCCCCCGTGCCCGCGCCGACGCACAGCGGGCCGTTCACCGTCACGCCGTTGCAGCCGCGCTCGGCCATGAGCCGCCTGAGCACGATGTAGTGCTTCGCGGAGTCGAGCATCAGCTCCTTGCAGGCCGGCTCGACGGCGCTCGCGGCCTTGGCGTAAGAGTCGGCGATGGCTTTCAACTCGTCGCTGACGGCCACCTTCTTCAGTTCCTCGTAGTAGCCTGGGCAGGGGCAGTCGAGGAGCTTGAGGCGCGAGAGGTCCCACAGCGCCCTGTGCATGCGAATCGCGGTTTCCAGCCACTTCACGTCGGGCGTGTGGGCGAAGAGCGTTCGCGGCATTCGGCGCAGCGGCTCGAAGCTGCGGCCCATGTGGACGATGTTTCCATAGACGATGGCCGGGATGTCGCCCCTGCCCTGGCAGAACTGCACCATCGGCGCCAGGTTGAAGTCCATCGCGATCACGATCAGCCCGTCGGGCTTCGCCTGCTGGACCCCTTCGAGGGCCGCCTTCACGTCAGTGACCCGCTCCGCGAGAATCGTCAGGTCAACCCCGTGCTTCGCGGCGGCATCCTGCATGAGCTTGTTGAGAAGCTGCTGCGTGGTGGCCAGTTCCTCGGTGGAGGAAGGAGGCCAGACGCATCCGCCGCCCTGTGCCTTGCGGAAGTAGACCACGGCGACGCGCGGCCTAGGCGCTGCGGCCGGGGCCTCGGCACCGAGGCCCGTGCGCGCTGCCGCCCACGGCGCGGCGAGGGCCGTGGCAAAGGTCTTCAGAACGGCTCGCCTCGATGGCCGGCTGATTCGCTGCATGCGCGAAGTCTCCCGTTGGCTTGGGATGCACCCCCTCCTACTGGTGTGGAGCATAGCCCGATGAGCGGGGGGTGTCAAATGCCGGCGGGTGCGGGACCTGTGGGGCATGCGGGCCCCAGGAGTCCCACTCGTCCCACGGCCTCATCCGCAAGCAGGCACGCAAGAAGCGCGCCCTCGGCTTGCCTGTGAGTGGGTCAACTGATAAACTCGGCGGGCGAAGAGTCTCAACCGCGGATTACGCGGACGGCCGCGGTTGCAGTCCCCTGGGCTTGTTCCGTCTATCGCGAAAGGAGTTGGCCAGTGAAGCCTGCACAGCTCTCTCGCCGGCGGTTGCTCACGGCCTCGGCTGCGGCTTTGGCAGGTCCGTGGTTTGTTCGGTCATCTGCCTTCGGGGCCAATGACCGCATCGGGATGGGGTTCATCGGGCTGGGCGGACGCGGCTCCGGCATCCTGCGCTCGTTCGTGCGGCAGGGGGTCTCCGAGGCCATCGCGGTGTGCGACCCGTGGCGCGACCGGGCCGAACGCATAAGCCAGTCCCTGCCAAACAAGCCTTACCCGACAACCGACTTCCGTGATGTAGTCACCCGCGAGGACATTGACGCCGTGACCATCGCCAGCCCCGACCACTGGCACGTGCTGCAAACCCTCGCGGCGTTCAAGAATGGCAAGGACGTTTACTGCGAGAAGCCGCTCTCGGTGACCATTGCGGAGGGGCGGGCGCTGGCCGACGCGGCTCGCCGCTACGCCCGCGTGTTCCAGCACGGCACGCACCAGCGCTCCTACCACGGCTTCCGCCACGTGTGCGAAGTCGCCCTCAACGGCTACATCGGCAAGGTGCACACCATCCGCGTCTGCGAGCGCGGCGGGCACCAGAGCGGGAACCGCGCGCCCGTGCCCGTGCCGCCGCAGCTCGACCACGAGATGTGGATTGGCCCCGCCCCCTGGTCGCCCTTCATGGGGCAGAGCGTGGGAGGCGGCGGCTGGCAGTTCCGCTCCGACTACACGGCGGGTTGGATTTCCGGCTGCGGAGTCCACCCCCTCGACATCGCGCAGTGGGGCAACGGCACCGACCGCACAGGCCCCCTCGAAATCGAGGGCACGGGCACCTTCCCCACCGACGGCTACAACGACACGGCGATAGACTGGAACGTTGAGTTCCGCTACGCCAACGGCGTGAAGCTCATCTTCACGAGCACGCACCGGGACGTGAACTCGCCCGAGGTGGGCGCCCGCTTCGAGGGCACGGAGGGCTGGGCGATGGCCCAGGGCAACGCCGCCTCCTACCTCGGCCAGCCCGAATCGCTGCTCAAGGTCCAGTTCAAGCCCAACGACATCCGCCTCACCGAATCCCGCGACCACTCGGGCAACTTCCTCGACTGCGTTCGCACCCGCCGCGAGACGGTTGCCCCTGCCGAGGTCGCCCATCGCTCGACCAGCCTGTGCCTCCTGGCCGACATTGCCCTGCGCCTCAAGCGCCCGCTCAAGTGGGACCCCGCCGCCGAGCGCTTCGTCGGCGACCCCGAGGCGGACCGCTACCTCACCCGCGCCATGCGCGAGCCGTGGACGCTGTGAGGCGGACCAGCCCCTTCCGCATGAGGTCGCGCCCGAAGCGGCCGAGCGCCTTGACAGTCGTGGGCGATGCGATACAACCATGTAGGGGGCGAGGCCAGAGGGTGTCCGAGAGGCGCTGGCGCAAAGGAGGCGGGGCATGGCTACCTTCGCTTACGAGGCGCTCGACAGCCGGGGCCGGGTCGTCCGCGGCAAGGTGGAGGCGGCCTCCAGCGCGGAAGCCGCCGCAGCGGTCCGCCGCAAGAGCTACTCCCCGACAAGTGTGAAGGAACGACACGCGGGCGGCCCGCGCGCGGCTGCCCAAGGCGCGCGCAAGCGCAAGAAGACCATCGCCTTCGGCAGGGTGCGGACCAAGCACCTGGCCACCTTCACACGCCAGCTCTCGGCCCTCGTGGAAGCTGGCCTGCCGCTCGCCCGAAGCCTGAAGATCCTGGAGGAACAGCAGCAGCCGGGGCTGCTGAGGAACCAGCTCGGCGACGTGGCCGACGACGTGGAGGGCGGCTCCTCGCTCTCCCAGGCCCTGGCCCGGCACCCGAGGACCTTCGACCGGCTCTACGTCAACATGGTGCGCGCGGGCGAGGCCGGCGGCGCGCTCGACGACATCCTCGAGCGTCTCGCCGGGTTCATGGAGAAGTCGCAACGCCTCCGCAAACAGGTGCTCTCGGCCCTCATCTACCCGGCAGCCGTCCTCATCGCCGCGGCCGGAGTCCTCGCGGCCATGGTCGTCCTCGTCGTGCCGAAGTTCCAGGAGATGTTCGCAGACATGCGCTTGGCGTTGCCCCAGATGACCCAGTCGCTTGTGAACCTCAGCGACTGGCTGGAGAGCTGGTGGTTCCTCATCCCGCTGGCACCCCTCGGCCTCTATCTGGCGCTGAGGGTGGTGGGGGCCAACAGGACGGGGCGGTACATTCTCGACACGGTCAAGCTCAAGCTGCCGCTGTTCGGGACCATCGTCGGCAAGAGCGCGGTCTCGCGATTCGCGCGGACGCTGGGCACGCTGATCGCGTCGGGCGTGCCCATCCTCGAGGCCCTGAGCATCGTGCGCGAGGCCACGGGCAACGCCGTCTTCGAGCACGCCATCGGCCGCGTCCACGACAGCATCCGCGAGGGCGACTGCCTGGCCGGCCCGCTGGGCCGGACGCGAGTGGTGGACCCGATGGTGGTGAGCATGGTGGACGTTGGCGAGGAGACGGGCTGGCTCGACAAGATGCTCATCAAGGTGGCGGACATCTACGACGAGGACGTGGACGCGCTGGTGCGTGGCCTGCTGAGCCTCATCGAGCCCTTCCTGGTCATCACCCTGGGCGTGTGCGTGGGCTTCATCGTCGTCGCCCTCTTCCTGCCGATGGTCTCCATCATGACCGTGATAGGGGGCCCGTGATGAGAACGGTGGCAGGTCCTGGATTGGGAGTTCGGGCCTCGATGGGAGTGAGGCGACGAGAGTTCCTGGCGGCGGGCGCCGCGATGGCGGCGATGCCGCTGCGGGCGTGGAGCGAAGCGATGGAGAAGGCGAACGAGGTGCCGTGGCTCGCGGAGGTGCAGACTCCGCCGGCCAAGCTGCCGGCCGACGCGCCGAAGCTGGCGCCGCTGCTCGCCGACGAGGCGGGGCGGCGGATCGAGTCGCTCGACGGCTAGAAGGCGCGGCGAGCGGAATTGCTGAAGGCCTGGACCGCCTTCCTCGGCACGCTGAAGGCTGAACGCCCCCGCCCGAAGCTCGAGGTGGCCGAAGAGGACCGGCCCGAAGGGTGCATCCGCCAACTGGTCCGCTACGAGGCCGAGCCCGGCATCCCCGTCGAAGGCTATTTGCTCAAGCCTGCGAAGGGGGACGGCCCGCGGCCGGGCGTGGTGGCGCTCCACTCGACGACGAAGAACACAATCCGCCAACCCGCGGGGCTGGCCGGCGAGCCCGAGAAGGCGTTCGGCCTCAAGCTCGCCCAGCGCGGCTGCGTGGCCTTCTGCCCAACTTGCTTTCTGTGGGTGGGGGAGGGGAGCTATGAGGCCCACGTGGCCGCCTTCCAGAAGCGCCACCCGGGCGCCAAGGGCATGGCGAAGATGCTCTGGGACGCCGTCCGCGCGCTCGACGTATTGGAGTCGCTGCCCGAGGTTGACGCTCGGCGGCTGGGCGCGGTGGGCCACTCGCTCGGGGGCAAGGAGGCCCTTTACCTCGCGGCCTTCGACGAGCGGGTGCGGGCCACCGTGTCGAGCGAGGGCGGCATAGGCATCGCGTTCTCGAACTGGGATGCCCCCTGGTATCTGGGCAAGGAGGTGCACGACAAGGCGTTCGCCCGCAGCCACCACGAGCTGTTGGGCCTGGTGGCCCCGCGGGCGTTCCTGCTCCTGGGCGGGGATTCGGCGGACGGCGCGCGGAGCTGGCCCTACATCGAGGCGGCGCTGCCCGTCTACCGCCTCTACGGCGGCATGGCGCGGGTGGGCCTGCTCAACCACGGCAAGGGCCACAGCGTGCCGCCCGAGGCCGAGGAGCGCCTCTACCAGTGGCTCGCCGCGTATCTGTAGTCTAGGGAAAGACGGCCTCCTGCAGAACCGCGTCTGGCGGTGATGCAGGCTGGGACCTCTCAAGAGGGTGGGGCATGTCAGGAGGACCCCGCCGCAAGCTCCTGGGGAGATGGCTCTGGTCAATCGCTCTAAATAACTCGCCACGATTTCGACTCGATATTCGCAAATCGTGAGCTGGCAATGTGTTGTGGAGCCGTGTAGAATT
>Ga0194125_10008207_pt1 | contig 14805 bp, 10 predicted proteins | sample TA2KigC250mmetaG_FD_148626 | JGI IMG/M metagenome (GOLD analysis project Ga0194125, IMG submission 148626) | Freshwater microbial communities from Lake Tanganyika, Tanzania - TA2015034 Kigoma Deep Cast 250m | ecosystem: Environmental > Aquatic > Freshwater > Lake | place: Tanzania: Lake... | reverse complement strand
CCTCATGCTCTGCGCGATCACGCGCGACCTGTACATGAACGCGCTGTCCAAGGTCGACAGCCCCGAGTACCGCCTGGCCATCGCGGACGCCAAGAAGTTCCTGCGATACGCCGTGGCACGCTGGGGTTACTCCACCAGCGTGGCCGCATGGGAGTACTGGAATGAGATGGACCCGGGCAAACCGACGGACCGCTTCTATGCCGAGGTCGGCGACTACCTGGCGCAGATCGATATCTACAATCATTTGCGGACCACCAGCACCTGGCACCCGTCCGCGCGGGACTGCCGTCACCCGCAGATCGACATCGCCCAGACCCACCACTACATGCGGCCCGACAACGACGATTTCAAAGACGAGGTCGAGTCCATCGTCCGCCAGACGCGGTTCCTCCGCGAAAACGCGCCGGCCAAACCGGCCCTGATCGGCGAGTTCGGCCTGGCCACGCCGAAGTGGGGCCTGAGCGAGCACATGAAACAGGACCGCGAAGGCGTGCATTTCCACAACTGCCTGTGGGCCTCCGCCTTCGCCGGCAGCTCGGGCACCGCCCTGTTCTGGTGGTGGGAGCTGTTGGACCAGCAGGACGCCTATCGGCACTACAAGCCGCTGGCCGCGTTCCTGGCCGGGATTGCGCCGGCGGGCTTGCAGCCCACCACGGCCACCACGGCGCACCCGCGTCTGCGCCTCCTGGGACATCAGGCCAACGACCGCGCCTACCTGTGGCTGGCGAATCGGCAGTCCATCTGGTGGAACCTGGTCGTGGATCAGCGAACGCCGGAGCCGATCGACTCCGCCACGATCACAATCGACAATCTCGACCCCCGCGACTACGTCGTCCTGTGGTGGGATCCGCAGGAAGGCGCGCCGGTGAGCCGGCACATCGTGAAAGCCGACCAGGGCCGCCTCGAATTGGCGGTCCCGCCCTTCACGCGGGACCTCGCCTGCAAGATCACGCCCGCCTCATTCGCGGAGTGACGCCCCGGCGTGCGGCACGCGGCTTCGCGACTCGCAATGGCATGCGGGGAATTGCCTTGACGACTCTGTGTTCACCCTGGCGGACGGGTTTTTCCGGCTTGACGTGCCTCGATGAGAGTGGTACGCTTGAGAGGTATGAGCAGACGGCGAGAACAGACGACGAGAAGGAAATGGATCGGCATGGCCTTCTGCCGATGGCACAGACGGATGGCGACCATTGAGAGGAGCGTTCGACCATGAGTACCGTGATCCCCCTCCAAGCCCCGGGCACCAATCTGACGTACCTGCACCGCTGCGGCGCCGATGGTGTCTTCGTGGTGGACCCCAATGACGCCGCCACGGTCCTGCGGGCCCTGCAACAGCACGATCTGTCGCTGGCGGCCATTCTCGCGACGCACCATCACTGGGATCACGTCGCGGGCGTGGCGGATCTCCAGGCGCAGACCGGCTGCCGGTTCATCGGCGTGGATCGCGCGCTGGTGCCCGCGCCCGATCGGATTGCCGCCCACGGCAGCGTCCTGACGATCGGCGACGCCACGATCCACGTCATCGCCACACCCGGACACACCCGCAATTCGGTCTGTTACTACGTCCCCGCCCAAGGCGACGAGAGCCCGGTTGTGTACACGGGAGACACGCTCTTCGTCGGCGGCTGCGGCCGGCTGCTCGAAGGCGACGCGGCCGTGATGTGGCAGTCTTTGCAGAAACTGGCGGCCCTGCCGGACGCGACCCTCGTCTGCTGCGGCCACGACTACACCCTGGAGAACTACGAGTTCGCGGCCACGATCGACCCAGGCAACCGGCGTTTCCAGGAGCGTCTGACCGAAGTCTGCAAAGCCCTCGAGTACGGCCGCCTGACGGTCCCCTCCACGATCGCCCAGGAGCGGACCACGAACGTTTTCCTGCTGGCCGATACGCCGTCGCTGAAAGACGCCCTCGGCATGGCCGCCGCCCCGCCGGAGGAGGTCTTCGCGGAATTGCGCCGGCGCAAAGACCTCTTCGGCTGATCTTGCCTTCCGGGGCAATTGCATGTGAGCGTGAACTTCCCCGTTTGGAGTTCCGCCTTATGAGTCTTGACGAGCAAGTTCGGTAATCAGAGCCCGGCCACGGGCGCTCTTCGTAGGGCGAGCGTCCCCGCTCGCCGAAGAGGGTGTGTGAGAACCCAGCTCAGTAATGGGTGGCAGCGGCAAGCGGAGTCTTCGGAGCTTGCCGATGGTTTCGTCCATCCGCCATCGGCAAGGCCTGCGCAAAGCCTACGGCCTTGCCGCTGCCACCCGTCGCCCTGGACCAGCCCCAAGCCAAGGCTTCTCACACACCCTCGAAGAGGTCGTGCGAGGACGCACGACCTACACGGAGAGCGGTTCGCGCGACCATTACCGAGCTTGCTCGTCAGAACTCGTTAGCCGAAACTCCGAACGCTCGTCTGTCCGGCCGCATTCTTGACGACACGGGCGTCGAAGCCGGGTAGAATGCACGGCAATGAAAAACAAGATGCAGATGACTATACCCTTCTTTCTCGTACCGCTTTTCGGTCTTATCCTGATGGGCTGCGGCTCCCGCCGGGGAACAGACCCGGGTCCGGCCTATTCGGTTTCTCCGGCCGTCGCGGCGTCCGCCGACGCGGCGGGAACGACCGGCCCGGCCGCCGACCGACGTACGGCGGCGGTCGTGTTTGTGGAATACGTGACGACGCCCCAGGACGTGGTCGAGCGGATGCTGGAGCTGGCGGCGGTCACAAAGGAGGACGTGGTCTACGATCTGGGTTGCGGCGACGGGCGGATCGTCGTTACCGCCGCCCGGCGGTACGGCTGCCGGGCCGTGGGGTACGACCTGGACCTCCTGCGCGTCCGCGAGGCGCGCCAGAACGCCGCCGAGCAAGGGGTCGCCCACCTGGTCACCATCGAGCAGCAGGACGTGCTCAAGGTCGATCTGCAGGACGCCACGGTCGTCGCTCTCTACATGGGCGCCGAGCTGAATGCCCGGCTGATCCCGCAATTGCGGAAACTGCGGCCCGGCGCGCGGATCGTCTCCCACGAGTTCCCCATCGGCGCTTTGCCGCCGGAACGTACCGTCCGGATGAGCTCCCGCCTCACCGGCCGGCGGCACACGATCTATCTCTGGACCTGCCCCCTTCCACCGCCCAGCCACTGAGCAAACAACGCCCGGCACGGCAATCTCAGAACGTGTGTGAAAACCGCCATCTGTCGTGTCGCGGACATCTTGTCCGCGTGTGTCGAGGGCCTCTGGCCCTCGAATCGAAGGCGCTCGCGCCTTCGACACGCGCGGGCGCTCGCGCCCGCGACACGTTTTCATACACGTTCTCAGAGAGTGTATGAGAACCCATCTCAGTCATGGGTGGCAGCGGCAAGCGGAGTCTTCGGAGCTTGCCGATGGCGGATTCCCCGTGCGCCGGACCATCGCCAAGGCCTACCGGCCTTGACGATGCCACCCTTTTCACACACCCTCTCGGGCCTTGCCGATGGCTTTCTCGCGTGCGGTCGAGGCACCGTCGCGGGCATCCGCCCTCGTCAAAGGCAGAGCCTTCGGTGAGGCTATCCTCGGCAACAAGACCAAGATGTGCAGGACAATGAGGCGTGCCGCCGCAGAATTCTGTTGCCGGCGGCGCGGAACTTCACTATCGTTTTCCCGGTTCCGATCCAGGTAGACATGGGTGGGTATTGGGGGTTCCGGAACAAGACGGACGGGGATTGTGTTCTCGGACAGATTGCGCCGACGTACCGCGCATCCCCGGTTCCCTGAGGGTGGATGGCCGAGGTTGGCCCTCCGCCGCACTTCATCCATCATCCCGGATCGATTCACAGGCCATCGCGCAAAGCAGGAAAGGGCTGTCGATGTTGACAAGAAGATGGGTCGTGGCGCTGGCGGCTGCCGTAATCATCATGGGTGTGCTGGGTCCGTCGGAAGCGGCATCGGCGCGGGAGCGGCTGGAGCTGGCCTTCGACCGGGTCCGCCGGGTTCAGGAGCATTACACGCACAAGATGATGGCCCGACAGGGCATCGTCGGCACCGCGGTCGGCCTGGACGAAAAAGGCGACCCCAGCGTTCTCGTTCTCCTGGAAAGCAAGCAGGTGTCCGACATTCCGAAGGACCTGGAGGGCGTCCCGGTCCAACCGATCATCACCGGCAAGATCTACGCTCTCACGATGTCGCGGCCGCCGGGACCCGAGCTCTCTGCCGTGCGGCATCTGACCCCTCCGGCCGCCCCGCTGGGTCTGACGGCCGAAGCCCTCAGCAGCAGCCAGATCCACCTGAGATGGATCGCCAACCGCGAGATCGACATGGATCGCTACGAGGTGTATCGCGCCGCCCGGTCTATCGGACCGTACGCCAGGATCGCCTCGGTTCCCCATGAGTCTTCGCCGGCCTACACGGACGGCGGTCTGAGGCCCGGTACGGCGTTCTACTACGTGGTGACCGCCGTGGATCGGGCCGCGAACCAGTCCCGCCGCTCCAATATCGCGGGAACCATCACGCCGCTTGAGACCCAGGAGGCCCCGATCGGGTCGCGACCCGCGCCGCTGGGCGTCTCGACCGGACACCCCCACACCACGGCGGGCACGATCGGCTGCCGCGTCTACAAGGAGGTCGCCGGAGTCCGCGAGTACTATGCGCTCAGCAACAACCACGTGTATGCCAATGAGGACGAGGCCACCCTCGGCGACAGCATATTGCAGCCCGGTCCCTATGACAACGGCCGCGACCCGCGCGACAGGATCGGGGTTCTCGCCGACTTCCAGGAGATCGTCTTCTCGAGGAATGCCGCCAATCAAATCGATGCCGCCCTCGCCCTATGCGCGCCCGAGACGCTCGGCAACAGCGCCCCCGGCGGCAGCTTCACGCCGAGCAGGACCCCCGCTGCCGCCACGGTCGGCCTGGCGGTCAAGAAGCACGGCCGAACGACGGGTCTGACGCATGGCTATGTGTATGCCGTCAACGCGTCGGTCGATGTTACCTACGACTCCGGCACCGCCCGTTTCGTCCGCCAGATCGTCATCACCCCGGCCACCTTCAGCGCCGGCGGCAATTCCGGCTCGCTGATCGTGACCGCGGACGGAAACCATCCCGTGGGTCTGCTGTTCACCGGCGGCGACACGTTCACCATCGCCAACCCCATCGACCTGGTCCTGAGCCGCTTCGGCGTGGCCATCGACGGGAAATAATTGCGGGGATTCCGTCGCACACGACGATCCGGGCGCCCCACCGGCCGGCCGAAGAGCCGCCGCGCGGAGGGTCGCTCCCGACGACGGGACCGGCCCTCCTCTTTTCCCAGTTTTTTTCTTGGCAAAGGCACGGATCTGTGCTACCCTTTCTTTGGTTGGTGTCCGCATACATCGATGCTGACAATATAGGGGAAATGCCGATACCATCGGAGCGGCGTCGTCGCTACAGATGAAGCCAAGGGCTCTTTTCCAGGGTCGTTCACACATTCTCGCGGAAGAATCCAGAAGAAAGGGGTGAAACATGTCAAGGCGAAAATGGATCCAAATGCTCGTCGTTACCGCAGTTACCGCGTGCCTGCTGCTCTTCTCCGGACTCTTATCGGCCCAAGGCAATAGCGAACAGGCCTTCGAGCGGGTCAGGGAGGTCCAGGAACGGAACACCGCCTGGCTGATGGCCCTGCCCGGGGTGGTGGGCACGGCCATCGGCGAGGACGAGAGCGCCCGGCCGATCGTCCTGCTTCTGCTGGAACATGGTGCCGTTGCCGGCATCCCGCCACAACTCGACGGCGTACTCGTGCGCCCTCTGGTCACCGGAAAGATCGTGGCGCTGCAAAAAGGCAAGCCCGGCGGCGGATCGGAGCCCAGTCCGACTTCGCGCTGGCCGCGACCCGTGCCGATCGGCGTTTCGACAGGGAATGCCAACGAGAACTCCGCCGGGACCATCGGCTGCCGCGTCAAGGACGGTTCCGGAAATCTCTATGCCCTGAGCAACAATCACGTCTACGCGCGCGAGAACAACGCCGCGAGCGGTGAAGAGGTTCTCCAGCCGGGGCGCTACGATGGTGGCAAGCCGGGTGAGGATCATCTGGGAAATCTGTCGGTGTACGTCCCCATCGTTTTCTCGACGAGCGCAGAGAATACCGTCGATGCCGCCATCGCTCTGACCACTGCGGACCTTCTGCGGACCAGCACGCCTGCCAATGGGTATGGCACCCCGAACTCCGGCACGACCGTCGCGTCCCTGAACCAGAAGGTTCAAAAGTATGGCCGCACCACGGGCCTGACCAAGGGAAGCATCAACGGTATCAATGCCACCGTCAATGTGGGCTATTCTTCGGGCACGGCCCGTTTCGTAAACCAGATCATCGTGTACTCGCGGACGTCGGCATTCATCAAGGCGGGCGATTCGGGCTCCCTGTTGGTGACGGATAACGCCAACAACTCGCCGGTTGGCCTGCTCTTTGCCGGCGACAGCAGCGGGAAATACGGCATCGCCAACCCCATCGTCCCGGTGCTGAATGCGTTCGGCGTGACCATCGACGGGAAATAGCCGGCGCGACACGCGACGCGGTGCCGGCCGACGGCGGGAATCGCGACCTGATGGATTTTGACGAACCAGAAACGCAGGAGGCTTTATCCCGGCGCGGCCGTAGTTTCTCTTCTTCGGGATACCGCCTGTTTTTCCCTGCGGGCTGGATAGAGGACCCGCCGCCATCCGGACGACCCGCGGTCAGATCCGCCGGCGCAGTCCCACGCTGAACCCAAAATCCGGAGCGCCGTCGGTCAATCCGAACTCCATCATGGCGTCCAGACGCAGGTCGGGCCGGAACTTGTACTGCCCCACCAGCAGGATCGAAAGCGGATCCTCGTTCCCGGGAAAGATGGCGGTGCGACCGTCGAGATAGCTGCTGAGGGTCGTCTTGGCGTCGAGCTCATATGCCAGCCCCAGGCTGTAGAGCCACCGGTTCCGCGCATCAAGACCCGCCGGGCGGCCGACCAACGTATAGCCCAACTCCGCCAGGGCCACCCAGGGACTGTCGCCCAAGCGCCACGCCAATTCGGTCAGGATCGTGAAATCGAACTCGCCGGTCCCGAGTCCCTTGTCTCTCGCGGCCGTGGGGAACTTGAGGCTCCCGACCAGATCGATGAACGGCAGCAGCCCCGCCTGCTCGACGGCATAGTACCGGCCCTTGAGGAGAATATCGCCCAGCCCCGAGCCGCCCCCGCCAGTCCCAGTCGCCTCCAGTTCGCCCCCCACGAACGTCACCCCCTCGGTCGGCATCTTCAGGTAGGGAATCGTCACCGTGAGATCCCCACGGGTGAAGTAGCGTTTCACCGTCAGGGCCGTGTAGTAGATCTCGCTGTCCTGCTCCTGGCCGTAGTCGCCCCGGAGGTAGGAGAAGGACCCGCCGCCTTCCCAAGAGTAAGTCGCGCCGGCGAACGACACGTCCGCCGACCCGATCAGTACGATGCCCATCCACAGCGCCAACGAAAGCCCATCTCTCATAGGTATTTCAGGCCAATCTGAACCAAGTCAGGAGCGCTATCGCTACGGACCTCTCCCTGGTCTCTCCGGCCTAGCCGGCCTCTCGGGCTTCTCAAGTCGCTCGGGCCTCTCAAGTCGCTCGGGCCGACCGGCGCGTTCCGGTCGAAACGGACGTTCCGGCTTCTCGCCCTTGAGCGCCAGGAGTCTGGCCTCTTCACTGATGCCTCTTTCGGATGGAGGTTCCACCCTCTCGTCCTTGAGCGCCCCGGCCGACGCCCGCAATTCCGCAACCCCGGCCGGCTTGCCCGGCGCCTCCTCTTTCAAGGCCTTCGCCGACTTCTCCAACTCGTCCACCCCTTCGGGTCGCGCGGGCCTGTCGTCCGCCCGACCCAGGCCGAAAAACCGCCCGAGACGCGCCAGGAAACCCGGCTTCTTCTGCTCGGCGGTGGTGGTCTGGACCCGCTGGCGGGCCTGTTGTCGTGCCGCGGAACCTTGTGCACCGGCCTGGGCCGCCTTCTCGTTGGCGACCAGCTCGCCGATCTTCAGATTGTTCTCGCTCGCGATCTCGCCAAAGCCTTTGCCCTCCGCCCGCGCGGCCAGCACCTGTGCCAGGGCTGCATCGAATTCCAGCGCCTCACTGTCGGCAGCCATCTGCTCTGCCAGGCGGATCGCGATCCGGATCTCGCCCCAGCCCATGCCCTCGGCTCGCATCGCCTCCAATTGCCCCTCCGGCAGTTCGACCCGCTCCACAAGATCGACGATATAGGCTGGCGGATGCGTCACCTCCGGGGCCGGAGGCTCCGGTGGCTGACCCAGTGCCAGTCCTGTCCCCACGTAGCACACGCCGGCAATCACCGCCAAAACCGCGTACGTCACCCCAATTTTCATCGCACCCATAGGACTGCTCCTTGCGAGAATGTTCAAAAACCCCTTTTCCAACGATCATCCCTGCGCGACCGGGGCCGACCACCTTGCGTCGACCCCCATCGCCTCCCTCACCATAATATAACACTCCCTCGTAAGAAGTCAAGCCAGAAAAAACTCGGCGGTCCTGCCGTCTCGTCGGCCTCTCGTTTTCCCCCATTTTCCCCAATTTTTCTCTTGCCAAAATCGTCCCCCTGTGGTACTCTACTATGCCTCGTTGCCAGCGACGTAGGCAAAATACCGATATCACCGAATCGGCACGGCTGATACAGGTGATATCACTGGCATTCTCGTTGCAGTCGTTCACAGACGCGCGTGAAGACAACCTGGAAAGGGGCGGAACATGTCAAGGCGAAGATTTCTCCAATCGTTGATGGTAGCGGTACTGACGGCCTGCATCCTCGGCCAGCCCGCCGTCCTGAACGCCCAGCCCGGCAACGGGGCGGAGCTGGTCCCGGTCCTGATCGGCTTTCGGGACACCCCGGGCGCCAGCCAACAGGCCCTGGTGCGTGCCTACGGCGGTGACATCAAGTACAGTTACTGGCTCGTGCCCGCCATCGCGGCCTCAATCCCGGCACAGGCCGTCCAAGCCCTCTCGGCCAATCCCTCCGTAGTCCTCATTGAGCCGGACATTGAGGTCTATGCCATCGGCGACCCAGATTATGCCGGAGAACTCAATAACACCTGGGGCGTGAAGCGCATTGGGGCCGGGGAAGTCCATACAAATGGAGGTTTCGGCGCTGGTGTGAAGGTCGCAGTCATCGACTCGGGCGTGGACGGTACCCACAGCGATCTGGTTGTCGCAGGTGGTTGGGATTTCGTCAACAAGGACGATGACCCCATGGACGACAATGGACATGGCACCCACGTGGCCGGTACCGTTGCGGCCGTACGAAATGGCATAGGTGTCGTGGGCGCTGCCCCCGAGGCGGAGATCTACGCCCTCAAGGTTCTCGGGGCGAACGGCAGCGGCAATTACAGTGATGTGATTGCCGCTCTCCAATGGTGCGTTGACAACGGAATAGAGGTAACCAACAACAGCTACGGAAGCTCCGGCGACCCTGGAACGTTGGTCAAGGCAGCATTTGACAATTCCTATGCTGCTGGTGTGCTCCATGTAGGCGCCGCCGGTAATTCCGGCAACCCTGCCGGCAAGGGCGACAACGTCATCTATCCGGCAAGGTGGGGATCGGTTATTGCTGTAGCAGCAACAGGGACAAACGATAAGCGAGCGAGTTGGTCCAGCACCGGTCCCGATGTCGAGCTTTCGGCCCCGGGCGTGAGCATCAATTCTACACTGAAGGGTGGCGGATACGGTACTATGAGCGGCACGTCGATGGCCTCGCCGCATGTCGCAGGTGCTGCGGCCCTCGTCTGGGCAACAGACCCTGCCTTGACTAATGACGCAGTGAGGCTTGCTCTGGCAAGTACAGCGCAAGACCTGGGCTCTGCTGGGCGGGACAACCTCTACGGCTATGGCCTCGTCCGCGCCGACTCGGCCGTGGCAGCGGTGACCCCGGTGGCCCCAGCCATAATCGTTACGGTAACTACGGACAAAGACTCTTATGTGATTGGCACAGCGACAGCCACGGTTGGCGTAATGGTGACCGATGAACACGGAGAGCCCATAGCCGGGCTTGATTCTTCCGCGTTCGAAGCTGAGCTTGATGGCACGTCTGTGGAAATAACGTTTGACCCGATGCTAGGAGAACCTGGATGCTATATTGGCTCGTTGGACATTACCGAACTTGCTGAAGGCCACCATACGATTCAAGTCACTGTGACTGACGGAGGGCTATCCGGGACTGATTCGTTTGTTTTCAGCATCGCGCCTGAGTTGGAGGCGGGTGTCATCGAGCTAACAGCTACCGCCTACAAGGTCAAAGGGTTGCAGAAGGTAGATCTTATCTGGACCGGCGCAACAGGAACGAATGTCTATCTGTACCGCAACGGCACAGAGTTCACAATCCCGAACACTGGTTCCTACACCGATAATATCGATAAGAAAGGTGGTGGATCCTATACCTATAAGATTGTCGACGAAACTAACACCAGTTCCAACGAGGTTACAGTGACGTTCTAGGCGGGTTGGAACGCGGGGTTTTCGGATATCTTTTGATTGATGCGGAGCAAGTTTTTCCCGTACGGTCGTGTGTATCGACGTACGCTGGTGACTTCGCAAGCACATTGAAGCAAGCCTATCGCCCGAGGGGCGGATGTTTCGGGTACGACTGGCAGGCGCCTCGCCTCTACGACCGGATCACCAGCTAGTGGCAGACCCATAGTATCGCAGCGTTGCGAGGCAGTTCTATGCCTGGCAGTGTGTGCCTGCAGAGAGAAACTGCGGCGATGGATCATCCGATGTCAAGACGCAGGCTGCGCATATGTGTCATTGTCGTAGGCGTTGCGGGCAGTTTGGGCTGTCGCCAAGAGCTCGCGGGATTGGAGCAGGCGAGACCTATGGCCGGCAGGACAATCGAGCAGGTTCAGGAAGCTTATACGGACCAGTGGATGGCGCTTCCCGGCGTCGTCGGCACGGCGATCGGCCGGTGCGAAGGCCGGCCGTGCATCCTGGTCTTCGCCGCCTCCGACGCCGAGCGCATCAAACAGAAGATTCCCTCCATGGTCGAGGGCTATCCGGTCGTCGTGCAATACACCGGCGAGTTTCGCGCGCTGGACGAATAGCCGTCGCACGTCCTGCGCAGCCGTGCCCATCGGCGGTGGCGGTGCCGTTCTGTTCCTTCCCCCGGAGCGAACTCTCCCGTCGGCGTCCGCAAGAACATGCCCACCCGTGCACGATGGACGCATTTGGCCTGAGCGCGGTTACTTCATAGGTTTTGCACAGGGGGCTGATGGCCGGTCCCCAACCACGGCCTGCCGTATGTGGGGCGCCATTGTTCCCTGTTTTGAAGGATTGTATGGCATTGGCGATAGAGACCATTGCGGTAACGACCGGCGTGCTGGCCGCCATTCGGTTCCTGCACGTGCATGGCCTTTCGAATCTTCAGTGGATTGCCATTCCGAGCATGCTGGTGGCGGGGGCACTGGTCCCGGCGTGGATTGCCAAACGGGACTTCCCGCGCATCGGTCTCGCTCTGGATCACACCAGTCTCGTGGCGGGGACCGTCGGATGGGTATGCCTTTGCGTCTTCCCGGCCGTCTTTTTCGGTCTGTGGGTGCTGACCCTGTTGAATCTGCCGCTGCCGCTGCCGCCGGTCATTCCGCCGCGCCAGGGGTGGCCGGCTTGGCTGCTCTACCAGTTCTTCTACGTGGCCGTCGCGGAAGAAATCTTCTTTCGCGGGTACGTGCAGGCCAACATCGCTCAATGGCTGCGCCGCCTCCCGCGCCTGCCCCGGTGTACTCCCTCCGGCATCGCGATGGTCGTCTCCGCCGCCTGCTTCGCGCTGGCGCACGTCATTGTGCAGAGTCAGATAACATCCCTTCTCACCTTCCTGCCGGGTCTGGTTCTCGCCTGGCTGTTCTTTCGGACAGGCTCGCTCTTGGCTCCCATTCTGTTTCACGGCCTGGCCAATGTCTCCTACGCCGTCATGGCCATGGCGCTGGTGTAGCACACCCCGACGTCGAATACGGCGCGGGAGAATCTCATAGCCCCATAAGAGGCAGGTTTCGGCATTGCCAACTATTTTTCTGGGCGAACCCGGACGTTCGGGCCGATAGACATCAAGTGCCGGGTGCCTTGCGACGATAGCAACACAAGGACCAAGGTATATGGGGTGGTCAATAGAATGGATGACAAACGCTTCGTGCGGCTCCTAGGGATAGCCAAAGCCGCTCTGGTTGCCATACTGGTTTACGTGGGTTTCGAGGTGGCGACGAACCGCCTGCCCCTGGACGCCATGTTCGATCCGGGCACCGCGCGCGGGGAACGGCCCGTGGGCGCGGAGCCGACCGCGTCGCCTCCCCCGCGTGAGATCTCGGATTACACCGCGATTGTCCGGCGCAACCTCTTCTCCGGCACCGATAGCACCGACAACACGCGGACGGACGAGACTCGTGTTCCGGCGCTCGAGTCGCCGGCCGCGGTGGAAGAGCTGGGTCTGCGGCTGGTCGGGACGATCGCCGGCGGCCCGCTGGCGTCGCGCGCAATCATTCAGAACACCACTACCACCAACAGCAGCGGCTCCTACCGGATCGGAGACGCGGTCGCTTCGGCCACCGTGGAGGCCATCCAGCGGGACGCTGTCGTCCTGCGGCATCAAGGCCGACCGGTCGTGCTGAGGTTATCCTCCGGCACAGCGGCCGGCGGCCCGTCAAAGGCTCCCCTGCCGGAGAACAGGAGCGGTCCGCGCCAGGCGCCGCGGCTCGGGGCCAAGGAGATCGGCAGGGATATCGACATGGCAACGCCGCCGCCCGGGCGCGCGGAATACGTTACGGAGGTCTTTCGCCGGGCCACGGTGGAGCCCTACGTGAAGGACGATCAGACCATCGGACTGAAGATCACCGGCCTGGACCAGTTCCCGATGGCTGGGGTGTTCGGTTTCAAGGACGGCGACATCGTGCAGACTGTCAACGGACAGCAGTTGACCAGCAAGCAGAAGGCCTTTCAGATCCTCATGAAGGCCAAGACCCAGCCGCGGGTGGATATTCAACTGCTGCGCGACGGCAAGAGCAAAGAACTGTCTTTCGATCTGTAGCAGAGACCCCAACGCGTTCTCGCGCCTTGGGCCAGGGGGCCAGGGCTTCCACCGGTAATTTATTGCCGGCCGGAACCCGGATTTTTCACAAAGAGGTACCTTGAAAGCAGAGCGATATTATATCCCGGGATCCCAGAGCAATAGCTCCCCATCCAGGATTCGAAACGGCCCCCGCCCGCGCGGAGGGGTTTCGGTCGTTGGGGTTTGGGAGGGGGCGCGGGGGATTTCGCGTTGGTCTTGTCTTGCCGCCGCGCGGGCGGTGCTGCTGCTGGTGCTGGTCAGTCCGGGCTTGGCGGCGGGGTCAGCCTCGATGCCGCGGGTGGGGGCCGAGATGGCTGAGGAGATGGTCTCGGTCAATTTCGAGAATGTCGAGATCCGCACGGTCCTCAAGACCATCGGCGAGATCACCGGGATCAACTTCATTCCGCACGCCGGCGTCCAGGGGACCGTCACCGTCATGTCGCCGACGCCCATTCGGTTGGGCGAGATCTATCCGTTTTTGCAGTCGATCCTGGACGTGTACGGCTTTGCCACGATCGAGACGGCCCACGCCGTCAAGGTCGTGCCCAAGGCCGAGGCCGCCCGGAGCGACCGCGACGTGCGGGTCGGGTCCGATCCGAACGAGATTCCCCGGACCGACACCCTCATCCGCCAGATCCTGCCGCTGAAGTACGCCCAGGCCGCCGAGATCGCCGAGATCGTCCAGCCGATCCTGTCGGCCGGGGCCCAGATGGCGACCTATCCCCGGACCAATTCCTTGGTGATCACGGACACCTCGGCCAATATCCATCACATCGCCCGGGTGATCCGGCAACTCGATGTCGAAGGCGCCCGGGAGAAGGTCCTGTTGTATCCGCTGGCCCACGCCTCGGCGCAGGTGCTCAGCGAGCAGGTCCTGCGGATCTGGGAGAAGAATCGGGCCTCCGGTCCGCCCGTGGGCCGGATGCAAACCGCCGCGGCCGCCGGCAATAGCCCGCGGGTGTTGCCGGACGAGAGGACCAACTCTCTGATCGTGATCGCCAGCGACCAGGACGCGGAGATCGTCGGCTCGCTCGTCCGCCAGCTCGATATCGCCCGGCCGGTGGGCACCAACAATGTCCACGTGGTCTATCTCAAGAACGCCGACGCCAACGAGGTCTCCGGCGCCCTGGAGCGGGCCCTGACCAGTATGAAGCTGACGGGAGCCCCTTCCCCGACGCCGCCGATCCAGATCACGCCCGAGCCCAGCACCAATGCTTTGGTGATCGTGGCGCCGCCGTCGGACTTCGAGGTGATCGCCCAGATCGTCGACAAGCTCGATATCGTCCGCGAGCAGGTGCTGGTGGAGATGCTGATCCTGGAAGTCAGCGACGAATCGCTCCGGGAGATCGGGATCGACTGGGCGACGCTCGATGACGCCGTGACCGACGGCGTGCGGGGCTTTGGCCTGACCAACTTCGGCCCGCGGCTGAACTTCCTGACCGGCACGGCCGAAGGGCTGTCGGTCGGGGCCTGGAAGGCGGGCGCTTCGGGCGTGCGGATCGGGGCGATCCTCCAGGCCATGGAAAAGCAGTCCGGCGTCAATATCCTCTCGACGCCGCACATCCTGGCCTCCAACCACCGCAAGGCCCGGATCGTCGTGGGCGAGAACCGCGCGTTCGTGACCCAGTCGCGGATCACCGAGACGACCGATCCGATCACCCCGACCGTGATCAAGAGCTTCGAGTACAAGGACGTGGGCATCACGCTGGATATCACGCCCCACGTCAGCCAGGGCGGCCTGATCCGCCTGGAACTGCAGAGCGAGTTCACCAAGCTGATCGAGGA
>Ga0194125_10008194_pt1 | contig 14819 bp, 18 predicted proteins | sample TA2KigC250mmetaG_FD_148626 | JGI IMG/M metagenome (GOLD analysis project Ga0194125, IMG submission 148626) | Freshwater microbial communities from Lake Tanganyika, Tanzania - TA2015034 Kigoma Deep Cast 250m | ecosystem: Environmental > Aquatic > Freshwater > Lake | place: Tanzania: Lake... | reverse complement strand
TTGGTTCGCCATAGACAAAAAGAATTGCCTCGACAGCGCCGATTAAATTATTTGATTTCTCGCCTTGAATTTCCGCAGTTTGTTTTGTGTTTTCCATAACGAAATCAGACCTAATGTTTTTTTATAACCATTTCATCAAACCTGTTTTTTTGTTCAATTCGTATCAGCTGGTTAGCCAATAAGTGCAATATCGCCAAGAATAAAACAATGATTTCTGAGCGGCTTTTTTCAGCGGTTAATTCCCCGAATTTAAAACCGCCGGTTGACATTTTTTTTATTCGACCAATGATTTCTTCTGTTTTTTGTTCCAGTGTGATTAGAGACGACCTAATAGTTTCCGTCGGCGGCGCTTCTAAAAATGTTTCCAGCGCCGCTTTGATTGCCTTACATAACGCATCAATTTTAACATTTTCCGAAGGATAAAAAAAAGTTTGTCTGCCGGCAAAAAAGGGTCGGGAAATTAAAATGTTCTTTTGCTCCGAAAATTGCTTTAAATAATTCATTGCCGGTTTAAACTGCCGATAAAACAGCAGGCGGTTTTCCAAATCTTTTATTTTTTCTTCCTCTTCGGGATTTAGTTTTATATCAGGCAAAAGGTTTTTTGATTTTATCAAAAGCAGCTGCGATGCCACGGCGATAAAATCCGCCAACAGCCTTGGCTCAACCGCTTCAATTTTTTTCAGGTAATCCAGAAATTCAGCCGTTACCGCCGCCAAACTGAATTCGGTAATTTCCAGCTTTTTTTCTTCAATTAACTCCAAAAGCTTTTCTATTGGCCCGGAGAACCGTTCAAGTTTTAATTCGTAATTCATCGTTGTTTCATATAACGCCTTGCGGAGGCGTTATATTCATAATTCGGGTTTTTTTATGAACAAAAATTCTATTGGATTTAAATATCCGTATTTAGGAGGATAATCAGGAACATAGCCGTAATATAATCCCCTGCCCTCGGGATTTTCCAAAACAGACGCGGTTTTGATTTCAAAATGAAGATGGATATCCGGCGGCGCTTGGCTTTCACAACCATCCTCGCCGATCCGCCAGTAGTTCCGACAGCCAAAGCCGCTATTGCCTGCTTCGCCGATTGTTTCTCCTTTTTTAATGAGAGCGCCTTCCGTTAATTCCGGTTTAATATAATCAAGATGAGCGTAAAGAGAATAAATTTTTTTTAGCGATAATTGGTGTTCGATAATTATCGTATTGCCCAAACCGTGATCGTTGCCGTCATTTAATTGAATTTCAGCAATTTTCCCGTCGGCAATGGCGTAAATTGATTGCGGGCTATCGGTCGTCGGCCTGAAATCAACCCCGGTATGCTGATAATAATCTTCATTCAAAATGCTTGTTCCGCTGAAAAAAAATGATTTGCGGTAGGGGCTTAAAAATCTTCTCTGGATAAAAAATTTTTCCTGGTCAACCGGCGAAGAAAACTCCGCTTTAATTTCTAAGTCCTCAAATGTTTTATAAATCAGTATCTGGTCCCCGCTATTTAAAAAATCATAAACTTCCTTGGCGAAATCGTTTTGCAGGCGCAGACAGCCGCCGGTAAATTGCGAAGAGACCTCGTTTCCGTTCCGGTAATAAGGGATGCCGTGAATAAAAAAGTCTTCGTAATACTGAATTGAATACGGCATCACCACCGGAAAAAGCGAGGAGAGATGCTTTTGTTTTTTAACGCCGGCGCGGAAATAACCGCTGGGCGCCTGAAACCACTTTTCTTCCGGCGACTGATAAGCCAAGGGAAGAATCTTGATTAATTTGTTTTGGTCATAAAACAAAACTTTGTGGCCGGTCAAATCAACCGCCAAGCCCCGGTTTTCTATCAACTTTGGCGCTTGCAGACAGAATCTGGCGTCATCTTCGTTTAAAAAGTTAATTTCTTCGGCGCAAAAAGAAATTGGCGGGGTTGAGGTTGGCTGATTCGGGCTGACGATATTAGAAACAATCCGCGCTTCGCCTAATTCGTTCAAACCAACGCTTACTTGTTCCTTATTTGAAAATAAAAAAAGACCGAGTTGAAATCCGGCAAAAAAAAGAACCGCGAATAAAATCAATCCGAAAAAACCGGCAAGATAGCGCATAATCCCAACTAAATGCCAAAACAATTACAGAACAATTACAGCACTTCCAGTTCGCTTATTTTCCAGCCGAATTTTAACGCCTCTTCTTTGGCGGAGAACCAGACATCCACCCGATCGTTGTAATCTTTGTGGAGGCGGTCTTCAACAATAAAGATTTGGTCGCCGAAAATTTTCGGCAGGCGGACGCGGGTGCCGAATGGCAAAAAATTCGCCGCTAACACTCCGGGCCTGACATGGCTTCCCGAAGCGGTAATAAACGGCGTGTCATCCGTCTCTTCCGGCGAACTGGAATAAGCGGTTATCAGAATTCTAATTATCTCTTTTGGTTTTTCTTCCGAGTTAGCTTTCAGCAAGGGAGAGTTTTGAGATAAAAGATCAGCGCTTTCAATTGGATTATTAAATTGTTGGATTGGGCTGGCGGCTGTTGATTCGCGAGTGATAATTGGTTCAATTATTGCGATGCTGGTTATAAAAAAAGGCAGTATTAAAACCGCGATTTTACTCATATGTTTTAAGTATAGTCAGGCGGGAAAAAATGTCAAGAACTTGAAAATAAAAGCTAAAACCTTTAAAATTTAAACATTAGAATAATTTTAAGCAAGATGGCGTTAGCAATTTATCGTAAATATCGTCCTAAAACCTTAGCCGATGTTCTCGGTCAGGAGGCGGTGGCGGAGATTCTAAAAAATGCCGCCCGTTTTGACCGTTTGGCTCATGCTTATTTATTTTACGGTCCGAAGGGCAGCGGCAAGACCACGACCGCCAGAATTATCGCCAAGATCGCCAATTGCGAAAAACGGCAAAGCGACCCGGAATTCAAAAAACTGGGCGAACCCTGCAATCAGTGCCGGTCTTGCGTGGAAATCGACAAAGGGGTGGCTATGGATGTCATTGAAATTGACGCCGCTTCCAATCGCGGCATTGATGAAATCAGAAACTTGAAAGAAAGCATCCGCGTCTCCCCTGCCGCCTGTAAATACAAAGTATTTATTATTGATGAAAGTCACCAATTAACGCGGGACGCTTTTAACGCCCTGCTGAAAACATTGGAAGAGCCGCCGGCGCACGCCATTTTGATTTTGGTCACCACAGAAGCCGAGAAAATGCCGGCCACAATTGTTTCCCGTACGCAGAGGTTTCAATTCCGCAGATTGCCGCTTCACAAAATAACCGAAAAATTAAAGAGCATCGCCGAGACGGAAAAAATTGAAATTGACCAACCGGCGCTGGAATTAATTGCTTCGGTGGCCGGCGGCAGTTTTCGGGACGCCGAATCTTTGCTGGACCAATTGGTTTCTTTGGAAAAACAATCTAAAGATTCAACGCCCGGCAAAATTGAGGCAAAAGACGTAGAAAGGGTTTTGGGCCAAACCGCCTTTAAAAGAGTTTCAGAATTGGCGGAATTATTGATAAAAAACGAACTGCCGGAGAGTTTGCAATATCTTTCTCAAATTAATGAAGAGGGCTATAATCCGGCGCAATTCAACAAGGATTTAATTCATTATTTGCGGCGGGTTTTGGCTTTAAGATTTGGCCCCAATTTAGAAACTTATTTTGCCCGAGAGCTGACCGACCATGAATTAAAAACCATTAAAAAGCATAGCCAGATGATTCAGCCGGAAAAAACGATTAAATTGATTAAATCGCTGATTGAGGCTTATACGGAAATGCGGTATTCGCCTTTTGCGATGGTGCCGCTGGAAGTGGCTATTATAGAAAACTTAAAAAACTAAAAACCGAAAACTAAATACATCTTATGAACGAGTTTAGATTTTTAGTTTAGTTAGTTTTCAGTTATAAGTTTTAAGTTTAAATTGCCGGGTCGTCTAAAGGTAGGACAGTGGCCTTTGAAGCCATTAATCTAGGTTCGATTCCTAGCCCGGCAGCTTCAGTCAACGCGGTTCCGAGAGACCCGAGAGGATCTAAATTTTATCAGTATTTTTTAATTTGAAATATTATAACCCTTCATGCCCAAACAAGATCAAACAAAAGTAATAAGCGCTAAGGATTTAGGCGGACTAGTATTAGCTGATTTTTGCCCCCGTTGTTTTTGGATAGAAAGGCATTTTGGTAAATCCCCTTCTCATTTCCCAGGGATCTTTAGTACTTTGGATAGTCTAAGCAAAAAAAGTGTTAGGCGTTCATTTTCTGAAAGAAACCACCATCCCGACTGGTTGCCAATCAAAAATGTGAAAAAACACATAGAGCCGCCGAGAATAAGTGTTTCTGTCCCAGAGTATGACTGGATTTTAACTGGCAATCCCGATGATATTTTTCAACTAAAAGATAGTTCTCATCATATTGTTGATTATAAAACCGCTAAATTTACACCCAAACAAGACTCTTTATTTCCTATGTATGAAGTTCAGTTAAATGCATACGCTTATGCAGCTCCACATCATGGTTTTCATCCGGTTTCTAGATTGTCATTGATTTATTGTGAACCGCAAGAAAACCTCGATAATGATTTGGATTTCAAATTAAGTTTTACAACTCATGTGTCTGAAGTCGATCTTAAACAAAATATTGTTCCGATGTTATTAAAAAAAGCTAGGGAAATTATTGATAGCAAATACCCTCCCGAAGCAATTCTCGAATGTAAGGGCATATGTTCTTGGATTATTAATTTTCCAGGAAAATTAATTTAATTTATCATCACCTAAAACATAGGCACCAAAAGGCCGATATATTTTATTAATATTTTAAATATGAAAAATAAAGACAAAGACATCAAAGCTCTTGAACAAAAAGGAGAAGATACTGCTGATGAGTTATGGAATGAGGGACTTTGCTTATACTGTCGCGAACCTAATGACCGTAAAGCTGACAGGTTTCGTATTTGTAGTAAATGCGATAAAAAGGAAAATTAAAATTTTCTAAAATAAATATTAAAAACACATAAACAAAGCCGATATTTTTAGGTGTAAAAAGTCTTATACGTCTCAAATGGCTAACCAAGAGTCGCGAGGTATCGAGAGGTCGAAACGCTTCAAAAATTAAATTATTCTTCGCGCGAGTATTTTTGTTTTATTTCTTCAAAAGTATTTTCTGTATTCTGTAAGCGTTCTTTACATTTCTTAACAAGTTCCATTCCTCTTTTGTATTTCTTTAACGCCTCATCCAAATCTATATCCTCTTTTTGAAACCATTTATTAATTTCCTCTATTTCCTGATAAGCTTTTGTAAAATTGAATTTTTCTTCTGCCATATTGTTAAACCCTTTTAACTTCGGAATAAATTTGACCTTTATAAAATTTTGTCTTAATTGTTTGTGAAATTTTTAATTTTGCCGGGTCTTTTATTATTTGTCCAAGTTCATCCACGGTCATTGTATAGCCTTGCTTAAGTTTTAAAACCGGATTTGAAAGACCTAATTTTTCTTCTTCCTGCTTTAAGATTTTTTTAATTTGTTCTACCCAATAATCTTTATCTCTGATTAAATTTTGAAATAACCTGTCAATTTTTATATTTTGGCTACCCAGAACAGACTTAAATTTGAAAATTAGATCTTTTTCAAAAGACTCAGCCTTTTCTTTAACATATTTAAATAATTTAATAATTGAAGAAATTAGATGTTTTTCGAATCCATTAATTTGCGCAGTTACTAAACGCCAAGGATCGCTCAAGATTCTGGCGGCATCAGTGGGCGTAGAAGCTCTTACATCAGATACATAGTCAGCAATTGTTTCATCCGTTTCGTGTCCTACGCCGCAAATTATAGGAATTTTAGAACTATAAATAGCTTTGGCCACTATCTCCGAATTAAAAGCCCGTAGGCTTTCCCAATTTCCGCCTCCTCTAACCAAAACCAAAACATCAATATCCGGCATATTCTCATTTAACCAACGAATAGCTTCTGTTATATCATCTATTGCCGTAAGTCCTTCTACCCTGGCATCATAAACATAAATTTGAAATCCATATCCGCCAAGGTGTTTTTTAAAATCAGGCAAAGCGCCTCTTCCATATTGAGAAGTAATTACTCCTATTTTCTGACAAAATCTCGGAAGGGGCTTTTTTCTCGTTATGTCAAAAAAGCCGGCTTGAAATAGTTTCTTTTTTAACGCCTCAAATGCCTGTTTTAAAATGCCTTCCCCAACTAAACCAATTTTTTCTACATGAAAGGTAAAATCTCCTCTTTTTTTGACAAGCTCTGGGAAACCTCCAACTTTTATTTCCAGGCCCGGCTTCAATTCAACTCCAAGGGCATCTAATTTATTATTCCAAATAAAACATTTAAACATAGCCTCCTGTTCCTTGTCTAATAAGTAAAAAATGTTGTAATTGGGATAGCAACTAATTTTTTCTCCGATTTCTCCTTGAACAATGGCTTTTTGAGTAATCAAAAAGTTGTTAATTGAGTTTACGAATTCAAAAACCGTAAATATTTTTTCTGTTTCTGACATAGATTTATTTAACTTTTGGTATCCGATATTTTTCTTCAATTTCTTTTAAACGATAAGGTTCAAATCTACGGAGATGATTCACAACTAATTTAATATGATCTTTTACATCGCTTTCGACATGGGAGTATGTCCATGACTCACTATTCAGCCGACCAGTGATAGAATTAAGTATTTTTGCGAGAACTTCGAATAGGGTCCTTATTTCTTCGCCTGTAATAGACGGCAAGTTTGGTTTCCTTTTATCATCGTGCGTCCGCCGTATGCTCTTTTTTATTGACCGCGATTTTGTTCTTCAAACATGCAATTTTCTTCGGCTATGTTGTGGGCTTTTCTATAATCTTCCCATAAACCAAGATACGCTCGCGTAATTCGCGGCCGATCCGCAAGGCGATACTCATCAAGATACTTATTTATTATCTCCGGCTCTCCTTCAAACTCCACAAAAAAACCAAAAGGAAGTTCGTCAAAAGAAATAACCATATTATCCTTAAAAATATTCTTTCGTTTCTTCTCAAAAACAATTTCCTTGTTAAAACCCAGAGATTTGAGTATCGCCCTCAAAGTTTCAATGTCTGTTCCTTCTTGAATTTTTGTCTCCATTTCTTCTCGTTCAAAAAAATGAGCATTATCTTTTACTTTTCTTTTTACGGTCAAGATAATCTCTTTTTTCTTGTCGGGATGTTCCACATATTTTATTCTTGGGAAAATTCCCTCTTTGATGTTTGAAAAATCTTCTTTGAAATAGCCAAACGTCCTTTCAAAATGAAAACCGCTAAAACCCTCCGTAAAGGCGTTAAATTCTTCCGGCGTTAATTCAATTTTAACTTCTATTTCTTTTTTCATTTTTTTCTTCGTCTTCGTGGTCGTAATATGTTGGATATTTTTCAGACATCGGGAATCTATATTTTGTCGGGTCTTCTACACCCGCCTCTTTGTATCCTCTGCGCCTGTCCCAACAGGTAGGGCAATCGCCGCATTCAATATCAAAAGACTTAACGCAAGTTCGCGCCTTATGTAATGGTATGTCATTATCGTAAGCCCACTTTATAAAAACATCTTTGTCAAAATGGTTGCCAAATTCCGTTTCTATGGGCAACGATATAAACTGCCAGGCCCAATCGTTCAATATTTGGCAAAATAGAATATTCATTAACCGAACCCACGTTTGAGAACAATGATACGAAAAGTCAGAACTCATATTAGAGGCGAATACTGTTTTTATTTCAACGCCTTCTGCTAATAGAGAATATCCGTATTCCATTCCTGTTAAAAACACAATCGGGCCTCTTGCGGGATAAGACACGTTGTGCCTCAACGGAATATTGTCTACCATTCTTTTTGCTTTTCTCAACAAATCTTTGTATTCCGCACCCGGCGTCATAACGGTTATCTCTTTGTAGTTGTGATAAAGTTTTGGAAATTTCTCTTTATAGAATCGGTCAAAGTAATCCACCGCTTCCTTTTCATATATATAATTAGATTGCCCCCTGTTTATAAAAAATGGATAAACATTCAGCCCAAACTCTTTTAGCAAAATTCCTATGTTGGCGACTGAGTCTTGCCCGCCAGATAAACAAGCGACAACGTTGTCGCCCTTTTGTGGTATTTTAACTACATATCCTCTTTTATCTTTCAGAATATTGCTAAAAATTTTTAGTAAATTAACATCTTCGTTTACTTTGTCCTCAATTTTTATCTTTCCTTGTTTACTCAATATTTTGCTCATAGTGTTTGTATAATCTAATTACCTCTTTTGCTTCTTCTAAGGTCTCTTGATAAATATGCGCGTCCGTTAAAAAACCATCAAGAGGCCCGCTCCAAACATTGGTATTAAGATTTTTGGCCAATCTTTCAGAAACCTCTTTTGATAAAAGAGCAATGGCGGCGAAATTTCCACCGGCTTTCTGATGCGCGTCTATGGAACGGGCGTTAAATATCGTATTCATGTGGTAACCTCTTTCATTATCAATTTTAATAAGCCGGAATTGGACGGTTGTTATACATGGCAAATAGTCGTCTTTAGGCCGTTCAAGTGTTCTTTTGTAATCCTCCTGACGCACAAAGCTCATGATTGCTTTTTTAGATTCTGGAATTTCCGTAAGTCTGGCAACAACGAAATCTAACATGCTCCAATCTTTTATTCTGGCGCAATAACTTTTACTACCAGGGCTAAAAGAGGGCACGACATCAAAATCATGCATTATTTCTTTGTTAAAAGTAAGATTTATTATTTCTTCAACATTCTTTTTGTTACCATATTTATCCATGAGGGGATCGGGAAATAATTGGGTCGTAGACTTAATACGAATATTCTGTAGGCTCAATCTTTGTCTTCCCTCGTCGTTGGTGACGATCCCGTTTTTAATAACTGCTTCAACCAAACTTAACCAGGCGCTTCCAATTGTTTCGCCGAAAACGTTGTACCCGAATGGTTCTAGTTTGACGTACATATATACAATACTGTCACACCTTGCCGTTTTTGTAAATCTTTTTCATAAGCGAGCGGGCAAAAATTGGGGGAGTTTGAGGGAGGAATTTTTGCCCGGGAGTCGTTCCCCCGCCCCGCGCGTAGCGCGGAGCCGAGCAGAAAAATTGCCTCATCATTTTTTGATTTTGCGCGCGCCGATTTTTTCTTAAAAGAAAGGCAATTTTTCTGCGAGGCAGGCCGCCGCTTTGCGGCGGCTGGCGGCGGGTCAGCGTAGGTTTCGTTTCTTGGAGTTGTGGATTAAATTCGGCAGAATAATATTAAAGGTTTGTTGATGTTTTAATTCGGCAGCCAGTAAGGAAAAGTCAATGCCTCGCCTCGCCTGCGGCGGGGCTCGGCAACCAAATTGAACCGAATTTTGGGCTCAAAAATCAATTGGCGGTTTTGTCTAAGTAAAAGAAAATTTTTCATTATTTTCCGGTTTGTAAGAAACTGGCGCGTGGTGCGAGATAGCCCGTCAAGACAGCGAGACGTAAAACGGACTGCGCCACTTAAGTCCTGACCGTAGAAATAGGCAGGCAGTGGAAGGAGGTGGAAATGAAGTTTGTATTTGAAGGGTCGGTTAACACCGGCGAGAAGCTGTATCCTCAACCTCTGCCAGGAGAGATCGCACGAATCACTCTGAACGAGTGTTCGGGGCGCGACCTTGGCGGTTGCGTGTCCCCTGATGTCGTGGGGCTCCTTCTGTTGAAGACGGCAGAGGGTTATGAGATTCGCCGCTTCCGGTTCAAAACCCACCGCCAGTGGGATATGCAAGACAGTTGGGCGGTTATCAGGGAAAACTTTATTGATGAACCGATGAAGTTTTCCAAAATGCCCGCCTTCATCTGGCGGGAAGTTTTTTCCGGTTATCATTTTGACCATGATTCGGCAGTAGCCGAAGTCGAGGTGATTGATGACCCCACTCCGGAACAGCTCGTCGCCGAAATGAACTGGGACGAAGACCGCAAGAAGTTTGCGGAAATCGTCTTGGCCGATCTCGAGAAGTTAACGCTCGAATCATTGGCCGAGAAAGAGCCTGTTTGCCCGTCGCTTAAGGGGGTTTGGCTCGAGCGGTCCCAGTTGGACATTCGCTCTCTTGCCGCAAAACGGTACGAGAAGCGGATGGTAAGAGAGTTTTTCTGCGACCCCCGGCCGCCGGTCGTCAAGGAAGAGGTTGATTGGTTTCGCCAAACCAAAAACACCTCTTACCGGGTAGTCTATATTCACGACCGCCCGGTAGCGAAAATTCCGCTTTCCCAGTGGAATACATGGAAGCGGGCATTCGCTGATGACCATAAAAAAAGGAGAAACAGGCGCTCCTAAACAAAACGCCTTTCACATATACGAGGCAGGAATTCACTCTTCCTGCCTTTTTCTTTTCCAAAAATTTGCCGCCAAAGGTAAAATCTGATAAAATTTTACTAGCGAGCGAAGCTCGCTGAAAAACTTGAAATTGTCAATGAACGCGGCGAAGCCTGAATTAAATTTTTGGGGGCTTGCCATCGCCCCGAGCGAAGCGAGGGGCGAAATGCGTCCGAACTATTTTCAGTATACACAGCCTTTTCGTAAAGCATGCCCCGTTGGGAACTTGTTCTCCTTCGAGGTTTCCGTTTCCCGCCTCGCTCTCCCGCCTTGGCGGGATCCATTCGGCGCCTGCCTGCCGGCAAGGCAGGGACGAATTTTCAAGCAATTTCCTTAAAAAATCCTCAAATTGAGGTTTTTTTGTTTTTGGGATAAGATGTAATTAGGCGGAATACAAAGCCCGACCATTGATACCGTTCAAAAAACCTGCCCCGTAGTTCCGCCTAAGGCAGGCGACCCCGAACCATCGCAAGATGATTTAGAAATTACCAAACGCCTCATTGAAGCCGGCAAAATAATGGGCATAGACGTCTTAGACCACATCATAATCGCCAAAAACATCGCCAAAAACAAAGTTTTTAGTTTTAAAGAAAGAAGATTAATCCCTTAGAGTTATACACAGGTGGCTAATTGACTAATTTATAGCGTTTTGGTAAATTGACAATATGGTCAAATTAGTGAATCAGACAATTTTCGCCGCTAAAACAAAGGCAAAAAAGTTGTTTATTTTTACCGCAACCGATGTTCGCGCGCTTTTTGGAGTATCCCGCGTTGCAGCCATCGGTTTGCTTCATCGATACAAAAAACGAGATTTCATTGTGCAAATTAAACGCGGCTTGTATGTTTTTCCTGATAATTTACCGCCGGATGTTTATATTGCCAATAAACTTTACAGCCCTTCATATATATCGCTTGAATTCGCATTATCATACCACGGAATTATTCCGGAGAATGTCTACGAAATAACTTCAGTTACCACAAAAGCAACACGCCGATTCAAAGCGCTGGGTAAAATTTTTTCTTTTCGTAAAATAAAAAAAGCCGCTTACACGGGTTATGAAATTCAAAAACAAAAAGGATTAAATTTCCATATCGCCGATGCCGAAAAAGCTTTTGTTGATGCAAATTATTTAAGAATGAAAAATAAACAAAAACCGATTTCCCGTTTTAATAAAGAAAAAATTAATTCAGTAAAAGCACTGCGTTATGCAAAATTATTTGATAATCCAAAACTTATAAGCATTATCAAAACTACATTATTATGATTACCCACGAAGCGCTTGAAAAACTGGCGCGGCAAAATCAAACAGGAATATTTCCTAATATTGTCCGCGAATATTTTCAGCATATATTTTTAACAGAACTTTATAAATTGCCTGAAGCTGAGAAAATACTTTTCAAAGGCGGCACCGCTTTGCGTATGATTTATGGCAGTCCGCGTTTTTCAGAGGACTTGGATTTTTCGCTGTTTGGAATTCCGCCGTCTCAAACCAAAACTTTTATTGAAGGGTTATTTGTGAAAGTCCTGGCAGAAATGGAGCGGATTGGAATTAGGGTTGAATTAGGTGTGAAATTAGACGCCACCACCGGAGGATATTTTGGCGTGGCTACTTTTAAAATTCTTGACTATCAGCCGGTCGGCGTTGAAATTAATGTTTCAAGCCGTAATAGCCGAGAAATACGGGGTGAAGTAGACAGCGTGGCAAATGACCTTGTCGCAACATATACATTAATTCATTTACCAGAAAATGAATTAGTAGAAGAAAAGATTTTCGGTGCGCTACGTGAACGCAAGAAGCCGCGCGACTTCTATGACTTATATTTTATAATGCGCAAGGGAATTCTTTCACCAGACCAGAAAAAACGTTTAGCCGCGATAAAAGATGAAATTATCGCAGATGCAAAAAAAATGGATTTTCGAGCCGAACTTGGCGTATTTTTACCGGCTGACCAACAAGCAATTATCCGCGATTTTCCAGCCATTCTTAAGCGCGAATTAAATCGGCAATTAAGCAATTTATAAATATGTCAAAACCATTTTACAAACCCAAAAAAGAAGAAATAAGCGAACCGATTTGTCATTTATTGCTAAATAAACCACCCGGGTGGTTTATTTAGCAAAAAGTCGCCGCCCATAAAATGGGTGAGCCTCGCCCAAAATTGGGCGGGAGCCCCGGTATTAGAATAAATTCAGTACGGGGCAAGGAATTAATTGAGGGATAAATTTATGGAAGATTTTCCAAAACCGATTAAGGTTAAAATTTTTTTTGGGCTTTTATTAAACGACAAAAGACCAAACTATAATGATATTCTAAAAGATGGAGACGAGATTAAATTAATGGATTGCCGAGGAACGTAAAAACTATGCCAAAACAACCAGCTTTAGTGGGAATTGTGCCAAGAAAAAATCTTTGGCCAGTTATTCAGGGGGAGAAGTGGTATCATATTCCGGTTGAATCAGCGCCCCGAAATGCGCGTTACGTTGAATATATTGCTTTCTACTTCCCGGCTGATTTTGGCGATAAATTACGGCACAAAGTTGTTTATTATGGCGAAGTTAAAAAAGTCAGCGTGGTTAAAAGAATTGAACTTTTTCCCGATGAAATTAAACACGAGAAAGCCGGCAGTGATTATTTTCAGTTTCATTTGAGCGGAATCAAAAAACTTCCCCGACCAATTCCGAGCAAGAGATGGCGGAGAATCGTTCATATCCCAACCAGTTTGGAAAAATTGTTAAGCGCCCAAGAAATCAATGATTTATGGGAAACCAGCCCCTTGGAAGAGAAAATGTATTTAGAAATGAAAAAGCGAGCAATAGAAGCAGAAAGACAATTATATGTTAAAGTTGATAATCAGTTTTATTGTTTAGATTTCGGCGTGTTCTGTCGGAAAGGAAACATTGATATTGAGTGCGACGGAGAAAGATATCATATTCTTCCCGACGCCCTAAGCCGAGATAGAAAACGGAACAATGAATTAACCAGCTACGGCTGGCACGTTTTAAGATTTTTCGGCAAAGAAATCAACCGCAACCTCCGGCATTGCTTCAAAACAATTGAAAGAACCATTAATAATTTAGGCGGCTTGACTCGAGCCGTCCATCATTGACAAATTAAATTATTGAATTAAAATGAAATAAAATCGGCAAGTCAGGCGATTACCCGCCAAAATTTTGCGAAGCAAAACTTAGGCGGGAGGAAAGTCCGGACACTCCGGCCCGCTAATAGGCAGGCAGTAAAAAGGTACGGGCTAACGGCCCGCCGTCGTAAGACGAGAGGTGCGAACAGTGACGTCCCGAAGCGAAAGCCGAGGGAAGGCCCAATCCCAAGCTAGTTGGCCTAACTCTGCTCTAGGGATAAAAAAGCAGAGGTGAAACGGCTCCGACGTTTTTGTCGGAGCTCCGATCTCGCAAGAGCGTCGGATGCTAAATCCTTACCGGGTGCAAGGTTGTGCCCCGATTAAAATCGGGGAATACCGCTAGAGCCTGAGAGCAATCGATGGCCCAGATAAATTATCGCTTTACCCGCCAACAGGCGGGTGAATACAGAATCCGGCTTACGACTTGCCGGTTTTTTATTTACCAAAAAAGATTAAAACAAAGAAGACCCTTGCGCATCCAATTCTTTATTAACCAGCCTGTCTGCCTTTTTGTTTTCTTCGCGCGCCACTTGAACAAATTTTACTTTTCCGAAATCCTGTTTCAAATTCCAAATTTCAATAAAAAACGGCGTGAGGCTCTTTTCTTTTATTTTATATCGGCCTTTTAATTGATTTATCAAAAGTTCGCTGTCCGAGCGGATTTCAACTTCCGCGCTCTTGCTTTTTTCTCTGCCGATCAATTGTTTAATTTTTTTTAAGGCGAAAATTGCGGCCTGATACTCGGCTCCGTTATTGGTGGCTTGGCCGATAAATTTGCTGTATTCCCCCATTCCTATTTCTTTCCCGCTTTTTTCAAAAATTACGCCGATGGCCGCCGGTCCCGGATTGTTTCTCGCTCCGCCGTCAATATAGGCGATTATTTTATCCATTTTTATTCGTGTCCGTTAATTTTAAAAAAACCTTATAAGCGGTGCGGGCATCGTCTAACGCCGAATGGGGCCTTTCCTGCACGATGCCAAAATGCTTTGCCATTTCTGATAAAGATAAATTTTTCAAATTTGGCAAATGGCGCAATTTTTGCCAGCCAAGCGAAAAAGTATCCAGCCCCTTATAATGAAAAGTCGGCTGAAGTTTGCATTCCGCCAGAGCTTGATTAATGTAAAACCAGTCAAAAAGCAGATTGTGGCCAACCAAAATCGTCTTGGCGGTTTTTTCCAGAAACATCTTTATGGCGCTTTCTAAATCCATTGCCTCGCGCCAATCCTCTTCGCTATAGCGAACAATAGCGAGAGATTCGCGGTCGGCTAACTCAATTCGCCGGGGTTTAATTTTTGCTTCCCACTCTTCTAAAATCGCGAAATTATAACTGCTGACTTTGATCGCCGCCATTTCAATCAATTCATG
>Ga0194125_10008189_pt1 | contig 14824 bp, 11 predicted proteins | sample TA2KigC250mmetaG_FD_148626 | JGI IMG/M metagenome (GOLD analysis project Ga0194125, IMG submission 148626) | Freshwater microbial communities from Lake Tanganyika, Tanzania - TA2015034 Kigoma Deep Cast 250m | ecosystem: Environmental > Aquatic > Freshwater > Lake | place: Tanzania: Lake... | reverse complement strand
AAAGAGACCACCGGTCCAAATGTTTCTGTATGGATAATTTCCATTGAAGGACGGACATTATCTAAAATGGTAGGCTCAATATATTTTCCTTCTCTTTTGCCTCCATAAACAATTCTTGCTTCTTGGGCCTTTGCCAAAAGAATGCGTTTTTCTATCTCGTCGGCTGCAGCATCGGAAATAACAGGGCCAAGATTGTTTTCAGGAATTCTCGGGTCACCCATTTTGATTAATTCTTTTGTTCTTTCTACGACTTTTGGCAAGACTTTATCTATCGTTGGATCCAGTCCCAATACATATTTTATTGCCGTGCAGCGCTGGCCTGAATAAGAAAAGGCTCCCTTGACAATTTCCGCTGCTGTTGCTTCCATATCCGCATCAGGCAATATAATCGCTGGATTGTTACCTCCACATTCAAAAAGAATTGGAATCATGCCAATTTTTTCCGCAATATGTTTTCCAACTAAAGAAGAACCGGTAAATGTCACCATATCTACTTGCGGATGAGTACAAAGATAGTCTCCAATATCACTGCCGCCGCCGGTAAGTGTCACTATTGTTCCGTCCGGCACTCCGGCGATACGAAAAATCTCTGTCAAATAAAGTGAGGAAATAGCTCCTTGTGTCGGGGGTTTAAATACAATACTATTGCCTGTGATCAAAGCTGGTGTAATTTTTGAAACCGAAAGATTGACCGGATAATTGAAAGGGGCAATAGCTAAAATCACTCCCAGAGGCACTCTTTCAATAATAGCCATCTTTGTCTGGTCATACCCTGGGAATACCTCTCCGGAAAGTTCTTCTCCCCGCAGATTCAGTCCTTCATTGGCAAAATAGTCAATCATATCCGCGCTTCTTAGAATCTCATCCTTTGCTTCGGCCGTGGTTTTGCCGATTTCTTTAATAAGCAAGGTCGTCAGATAATACTCGTGGTGCCTTATCCAATCAGCAGCCAGATGAAGTATTTTTCCCCGTTGTATCATGGGGATTGCCTGCCAGTTTTTTTGTGCTTGTCTGGCTTTCATTATTGCTCTGTCAATTTCAGAAAAAGTCACCAGCTGTATCCTGCCGATAATATTTCCGTTTATAGGAGAGGTAACATCAACAGTTTTTCCGCTCGTCGAGGCAGTCCATTTTTCTCCGTCAAAAAAGTTGTATGTAGGAGGAGACTTTTGATCTGAAAGCTGGGCAAAATAATCCTTGGGCATTAATAAAAATTATAATTGAGACTGGTGTCAACAACAAGAGGTTGTTTTACTCTGGCTTTTGCTCCCCTTGGCCTGAGTTCGCCGAAAGCAAAAAGCGAAAAGTAGAGAGCATAAAGTTAAAAGTCTTTTCAAAGATCTCCCTTTTGTTTATCCCATCAGAAACAGGAGGATAATAAAGATGTATACTATAAACAGTTTCTCCGTGAGAGAAAAAATAGATCTTCGTTTCTTCACCCAATGGACCAGGTAAATCCCATTTAGCGAGAATCCCTCTGTTGTTGCCAATCACAATATTTTCTAAAAATTCTGGTGGTGAAGGTGCGCAACCTTCCTTACACTTATATTTTTCATCAAACCATTCCTTTAGAGGTAATCTATTTTTGTTTTTATCGATTGTTATTTCCATGAGACTGGGAAATAACTCTTCTTCTGGAGGACAACCTCCCTAATCAAGACTCGGAAAATTTCCGAGACGAACCATTTTATAACCCTCCTCTAAATATTCTTTATCCTTAAAGAACCAATGTGGAGGGTATTTAATAGAAAAACCAAAATCTTGATTTATGTAAGTTTTCCAGTTGGTGGTTACGTCTGTTTGCGCTTGATCGAGGAATTTGAAGGTGGAAAGCATGAGGTTAAGAACAGTATTATAATTTTTATTTTCCTCTTGTTCAAAAGACGGCAAAAAGCTTAGAAATTTATAATTCTTTCCCTCTACAGGCAAAATTACTATTGTCTCGTTCATTAATCCTTCCTTATTGTAACCACTTATTTTTACGGCAGACAGGGAGTCTCCAACTGTTATATTTTCCTTCTTGTAGTTATCATAATATTCTGGCTGATAATTTATTTCTGGATTCTCTTTAGAGTAATCAATAATAATCGGAGCTCGTGCTCCTGTTTGTGGCGGTGGCCAACCAACGTCACTAAACCATGTTTGATCAATCATTGATTGATATGTTTGATTTGGAACCTCTAAATATTCCCAGCCGTCTGGATATTTTATCGAGTACCCATATTTTGTATTCTTATATGTTTTCCAGTTGGCAGTTTCGTCTTTGGCAGCTTGAGTCGGGCAGGAAGCAAATTCGCAATTAGGGCCAGTTCTTCCGACTGCAGAGCCATCTGGACAAATCTTTGCTTCTGTACTACAAGCTCTTTCTTTAGGACTAGTTTGACTACCAATTCTAAATACGGCAAAAACCAATCCTCCCACTAAAACCAATCCTAAAACCGTAAATAGAACAATTTTAAACCAAGGTTTTTTTGCTTGATTCTGATGTCCGACTATTTGGTCTTGAGAAATATTTTCCTCCATTGCTTTCAATTATGCCATTTTTTAGAGAATTATTTTTTTGTAAGAAATTATTATGTCCTTTCTTTTGAAAATTTTTTCCTCTCCCCAGTGAACAATGACTGCTTTTTTAGCTCTATATTTTGTTAAAAAGGCAAGTATGTTTTTGCCTACTGTTCCAACTTCAACCCTGGCATTTTTTACCTCAATTGGTAAAATCCCGCCTTTTTCCTGTAGAATAAAATCTACTTCGGTGCTGGTTTCGGTTCGCCAGAACCAAACGCCAAACATTGGCGCTTTGTCTAAAATTTGGCGGAAAACAAAATTTTCAAAAATTTTGCCCCGGTCGTCTCTTTGGAAAAAAGAGTTCAAACGACTAATCATAAAGTTACGCAATCCCAAATCCAAAAAATAAACTTTAGGAGTTTTGACCAGTTCCTTGGTTGGGTTTTTATAAAAAGGCCTGACAATCTTTATGACATATGTTTTCTCCAATAAAAAAAGATACCGGTTTAGGGTCTTGATATTTAGTCCCAAATTACGGCTTACTTCTGACTTCTTAAAAAGAGAACCTGCCTCTCCGGCTAAATATTTTAAAAGATGCTGATAGATTAAATCTTTTTCCACCCCCAAAAGGGCTTTAACATCTTTCTCCAAATAACTTGAATAAATTTCCTGTAAAACTTCTTGTTTTTCGGAAGTTGTTTTCGCCAGGACCACTTTTGGGTAGCCACCAAAAACTAAATATTCGTCCAAAAGCCTTTCCGCCCCGTTTTTATTAAATTGATAAAAACGAAGGAAATCTTTAAGTTTCTTTGCGGTTTTGTAATTAAAAAATTCCTCAAAAGAGAGAGGGTAAAGATAAAAGACCTTTTTTCGGCCGGTTAAAGGCTCAACAATATTTTCTTTAAGCTCCAGTGAGCCGGAACCGGTAACAATAAATTTATGAGGCGAAAGATAATCAAAAAGTCCTTTAAGGAAAAGCCCGGCATTTTTTAGTCTTTGAATTTCATCAATGAAGACAAAAATTTTTTCTTCGCCAAATTCAAATTTAATTTTCTCAAGTAGGTTTTTTTGTGTTGCAAAAAGCTCTAAATCCTCAAGTCTGTCCAGATTATAATAGGCAGTCCTTTTGCCTTGCTTTTCTAACTCCTCCTTGAGCTTCAAAATCAAGGTGGTCTTACCAGATTGCCTCGGACCCAAAATTAGACTGATTTCTTTTTGACTTAAGTGTCTTTTTAATTGGTCTAGAGCATTCCGCTGAATATACATATCGCTACCATTTTACCCTGGGGTAAAATAGTAGTCAAGAGGCAATTTTCCTAGTCAGCCGGAGGCAAAAAGCGGAACGTGGAGAAAGCGGGCAAAATTAAAAATAAAAAAATTGAAATTAGTTAATAAAGCGGAAAGTGGAGAGGACAAGGAGCTTTGTCAAGTTCAGCTTTAAGAATTTTAAGCAATGAAATCTAAATAATTTTCCTGATTAATAATTTGGTATTTTGAACCGGCGTAAGTTTCCAGAAAATCATTTGGCCTTTTGGTTTTCCTTTGTCCCCATTTCATTTCAAAGCCAAAGAGTTTTCCTCCTCTTTCTTCCACTAGATCAATCTCTTTTCTGTCATAAGTCCGCCAGTAAAAATAATTGGCAAAAATATCTTTGTATTTATTCCGTTTGATTCTCTCGCTGACACAATAATTTTCCCAAAGCTGGCCGGTATCATCGCGCAGGCTTAAAGAATTAAAATTAGAAATTAAAATGTTTCTTACTCCGTTATCCCAAAAATAATACCGTGGGGTTTTAGTATATTCTTTGCGTAAATTCCGGCTGAAGCCCGGCAAAGGAAAAATGACAAAAGCTTTCTCCAAAAGCTCTAGATAGCGCCGGACAGTTTTGGGATGAGAATTTAAATTCTGCGCCAATTCCGCATACGAAACATCATGACCGATTTGAAAGGCGATTTGCCGCAGGAGATTAAAAATAAACAAAGAGTTTTTTAGATTATCCAAAGAAAGAATATCTTTCAGCAAATAGCCATCGCGCAGATTTTCCAGAAGTTTCCTTTTCTCTTTATCTGTTTGGGCGGTGACAACTTCCGGATAGGAGCCGAAAATCAGGCGTAACTCCAGTTGATTTTTAGTTTCTAACATATTCTCTTGACCAGAAAACTCTAATTGGGTCACAGGATAAAGCGATAGGAAAATACTTCGTCCTACCAGCGGTTCGCCGATTTGGTTTTTCAAATCAAAAGAAGATGAACCGGTAATGAAAACAGTCATATCGGCAATAGTGTCTGTAATCAATTTAAGATTGACACCAATATTAGGAATATATTGTGCTTCATCAATAAAAAGATGGCTGTGGCCGCGCAAAAAATTCTTTAAAGTTCCGGTTCTTTTGCTTGAAAGAATTTCCTGAACAGTCAAATCTTGACCGTAAACAACCAAGACTTTCTTGTTTTTTTTTGTAATCTCTTCTTTAATTATGTTAAGAAGTACGGTTTTCCCCGTCCGTCTTGCCCCAAATAAACAGACTACTTTCCCCGGTTTCAATTCTAGCACTATCCGCTTTTCTATAAATCGAGATATCATGGTGTCTGTATTTTACTAAATATGGCTATTCTTGTCAAGGGCCGAGCCTAGCTCGGTCAAGGGCCCGAGGTTTATTCCAAAAAGCGGAAAGTGGAGAGGATAAGGTTAAAAGTTTCGTGTGCTGGCTTATCGGGTTCATCCCACCAACTAAAGATATTAAGTGCTCCTTTATGAAAGGTTGTACCAAAAATTCTCCAATAAAGCTTGCCGTCAGTAAATTTCATAAGACCTTCCGAGAGTTCTATATTCTGATTGTTTACTGTTCTTACTGTTGTAATTGGATGTCCCTTCTCCCATCTCCCATATCTCCAAACCGCCCGATCCTTCTATGCCCCGTTCCATGAAGCCCGGGTATGACCTAACCGAAAAATTATGAAGGGGGTAAATATCCAAATTTTCCCTGACTGATGAAACTGATGAAGGAGTAGTAACTCCCGAAACCCTTTCGGGACCAATCAGCACCCAAGTCGGGGGATAAGCAAATTGGTAGCTGTAAGATTCGCTCATATAAGTCTTCCAGTTAGCGGTTTCGTTTTGGACAACTTGAGTTGGACAGGGAGCAAATTCGCAATTAGGGCCAGTTCTTCCTACTGCAGAACCATCGGGACAGATTTTTGCTTCTGTACTACAAGCTCTTTCCCGAGGCTTAGTGGGAACACCAATCTTAAGTGCGGCAAAAACCAGACCGGCGGCTAATAATACTCCTAAAAATGAGAATAGGGCAATCTTTAGCCATGGTCTGGCTTGTTTCGGTTCGGTTTCCATTACCGGTTGGGCTGGCAAAAGATTTTCTTCCATCAAATTCTATTATATATATTCTTTTTTAATTAACCACTTCCAAAGCGGAATTATCTTTATTTTTTTATCTCCAATTAATTCCTCTCTTTCTTCCTCCTCGGTAATAACTATGCCTTCGCTCAATTCTAGCTCCTTCAGCGCTTTAAGCAAACCTTTAAGTTCGCGGCTGGTTGTTTTTGGATCTTCCATTTGCCAACAAACCTGTATCGCTTTGGTTGCTTTTAACCCTTCTTTAATAATAAAATCAACCTCTTGCCCTTTTTCATCTTTCCAATAATAAATTTCCGCCAGCGTACTACGCAAAGCTAAGGACACCAGATTCTCTGCCAGCCTACCCCAATTCTCGCTAAACTGAAACCCAACAGTATTGGCTAATCCCGTATCTATCGCATAGACCTTGCGTGGGCTTTTTTCTTGTTCCCGAGTTTTATAGGAAAATCTTTTAAGAAAAATGGTTAAATAGGCATTTTCCAAGTAACCAGAAAATTTCTCGATAGTATCGGCGGTCAGCCCTAAAGATTTCTCCAGGGCATTAAAAGTAATCGGTGAAGCAAAATTGCTCAAATAGAATTTAGCCAATTGTCTTAATTTCTCCGTCTTGATAATTTTATATCTTTTAGCCAGATCGCGTAATGAAATGTCTTCAAAATAAGTCAACAGAATTTCTTTTTTTGGTTCTCTTAAGACAACTTCCGGAAAACCGCCCCAGGTAAGATATTCCCGCAAAAGTCCTTTTACGATTATTTCCTTGGTAAGCAAATCTTGTTCTTTCTCGATAGTTACTCCCCGGAAAGATAAAAACTCGTCGAAAGCCAAAGGATAAACCGTTATGTCTAAATGGCGGCCGGTTAAGAGCGTCCCTAATTCACGGCTTAAGATTTGACTGTTAGAGCCGGAAATGACAATTTTGGCCGCCTGTCTTTCTTGGATACTTCTTACCCAGCTTTCCCATCCCTTCACCTTTTGAACCTCATCCAAAAAAATGTAGGGTTTTCTGGCTGGTCTTAAAATCTCAAGATAGGCCTCGTAAATTTTGGAAAGAAGGTTAACGTTGAGGTCAATAAACCGCGGGTCCTCAAAATTTATTATTAATATTTCTTCCTTCTTGACCCCCTCCTCTGTCAGCGATTTTGCTAACTGTCTCATTAAAAAAGACTTGCCGGACCGCCTGACTCCGGTGATAACCAAAACATTACTGGTTGGCAGTAAGCGCCGCAAGGAAGAAAGATAGAGGTTCCGGGTTATCCCGGTCTCCATCTCTTGGAACCAAAAATTCCAGTCTCTTAAGATGGCAAAAATCTCGTTTTTACCCATTTCTAAAGTCAACATTCGGCAAAAATAACAAATTTTACCGAATCTGCACTAATATATTAGGCAAAACTGACGGTTTTGTCAAGGCGTAATTTACTCCAAAAAGCGGAAAGTGGAGAGGATTAACTTAAGTGTGTTGGCAAGTAATTCGGTGTTGATCTCGGCACTTGAACTCTCAGTGTAAATGCCGAACTCATAGATGAACCTATTATCTTTTGAGAAGAAATAGGCCGAACTGCCAAAGTCCGCCGCTGTGACTCCGCCTACGGTAATCTTTTTTATATCACTACAGGGCTGACATCGCTCCTCTAATGATAGATACGACGTACCATCTGGCCGAGCATTGTTGACAAGATTAAAAATCAAGTACAACAGAGTAGTATTTATTGGGCCCACAAATTTTTGAAAAAGGGCTAGTTTGACTCCATGATTTTCAGAATTACTAGGCATAGGCGAAAGATAGTTTGGATATCTAAACTCAAAACCATACTGAATATTCGTATAAGTCTTCCAGTCGGCGGTCTCATCTGGCAAAGGAGTAGTCTCTGGCGGAAGAATTGGAGTTGAAGTTGCTACCGGTGCTTGGGTTGGAGTTAGTTTTGCTTGCCCCGCGAAGCCTTGGCGAAGTGGGGCGATTTGAGATTTGACATTTGAGATTTTGTAAATCTGAATCCCTACAAAAACTGCGCCTCCCACCAAAACCATCCCCAACACCGAAAACAGGGCGAATTTAAGCCAGGGTTTATCTTGAACCACTGGAATTTCAATTATTTGGTTTTGAGCAGTATTTTCTTCCATTATTTTCAGTATACTATTTTTCTGCAGTCAATATTATTTCTTTATTAAGCTTCTGATGGCGATTGCCACCCAGACGATATTCAAAGCCACGAAAGGTATCGCTCCTTTATAGTAAGCATTGATAATCAAAGCAATTGCTCCAATTAAATTTATCAGTTGATAAAGGTATGAGTCTCCGCTCGCTTTCTTGGCAGAGATCAAATAATAGGCACCCAATATTAACCCTGCTCCCAACCAACCGATGAAATCAATCAACATATATTTAGTATTAAGTATTAGGTATCACGTATTATGTATAAGATGAAGATAAATATACTTAATACTTACTACTTAATACGTAATACTTCTTACAACCCATGGGTATCCAACATTATCGTTACCGGTCCATCGTTGACTATCTCCACAGTCATATAGGCTCCAAACTCCCCGGTTTGGACATTTTTTACTCCCAGCTGTTTAAGTTTATCAACAAAATATAGATAGAGTTTATTGGCGGTGTCCGGTCTGGCAGCATTGATAAATGACGGTCTACGACCTCCTGTAATATCTGCATAAAGCGTGAATTGAGAAATAACCAATATTTCTCCATCGGCATCTTTTATTGAAAGATTCATTTTATCGTTTTGGTCGCTCATTACCCGTAAATTTACCGTTTTTTCGGCTAATAATTTTGCTTCTTTTTCACTATCCCCAACTTTAACTCCCACAAGAATCACATAGCCTTTGCTGATTTTTCCTATAACTTTTCCGTTGGAAGTGACTTTCCCCGATGTAACTCGCTGAATTAATGCGCGCATAATTTACTTAAGTGACTTAAGTAACCTATTAATCCGTAAACTCCTGTACAAACATCTCTCCATAGATTCCTCCATCTATTACTCCAACACCTACTTTGGCAAAGTCAGCAGATAAGATATTGGCTCTATGTCCAGGTGAGCTCATTAAACCCTGATGGGCTAAATGCACATTGGGAGCCAAGGCTAGATTTTCCCCTCCGGCAATAAATTTAACTCCTGCTTTTTCCATCCTGTCAAAAGGAGACAAACCTTCCGGATTATAATGAGAAAAATAACCACGGGCCATCATATCACGGGCTGTTTCTCTTGCCAGATCCCGCAATTCCCAGGAAAGTGACAGGTGCAGTAAGCCTGCCTTGACTCTTTCTTGATTAATAAGTATCAACATCGTCTGTTCTGCTGCCTCATCTATCTTTACATTGGTTTGTGTAAAGCGCAAATCCACCCATTCATTCGAAACAGGGCTGGGGTTTATGGTTAAAAAAGTCAGGGTTTCATTGACTGCCTCCCCAAAAATGAGATTCAGCTGTCTTTCGATTCCCTGTGTATTGGCAATTAGCGGACTACCGACAAAAGAAGAGATAATATCATTTTTGATTGCTCCCTGTATGGGCAGAGTAACAAGCAGCGTTAGAATAAATGCAGTAAAGATAATTGCCTCGCCCAATGCCGGAATAAAACCCAAAATCTTATCAAAACGTAAAAGAGAGAAAGCCGCATTGTTTGATTTTCGTTTTATCAAAATGGTCTGATAAAATTTCCCTACTAGATAGTTTGTTACAAGCGAAAAAACTATTTCCGCCAGAATACCTCCCAAAAGGAAGCCGCAGGCATTGGCAATACCTTTAGGCAGAGAAAAATTTGCTGCCAGCAGTGAACCCAAAAATGAATAAGAGCGTAAAGCAGTAAAAAAAGAAAGCAAAAAGCCTGCAAGATCCAAAATTCCGAAAATTAAACCTCTGCCCCAGCCGTTCCAGAGATAGAATAATAAAAGCAGAATGATTAACAAATCAACCCAGTTATAATTTACTAGTTGGAAATCCATTGATATAAGAAATTAGTAATCAGTTAATAGAAATTAAGGACGTGGTTGTACTTACTTTCCAATTTCCTAATTACTTGAGGGTGGGACATTATTCCCACCCTCATCCTGAAGCCCGCAAGCTGAAGGATCTACTAAGATACGAGATCCTTCGACTCCCCCGCCTCTGGCGGGGTCGCTCAGGATGAAGCTGGGGCAATTATGCCCCACCTTCAATTACTTCATTTCTTGCTTATTATTGTATAATAAAGAGCCTCCTATGAAAAATAAGAAAAAGTTAGTTCCCCGACCAAAACATAAATTGTATTTTAATATAAGAATTTGTCTAATTTTAAGTTTTATTTTTTTGCTTTTTACTATTTTCTATCTACTATTTACCATTTTCAGCGATCTGCCCTCGCCCGCTAAACTTGCTTCTTACGAAATTCCTCAAACCACAAAAATATTTGACAGGAGTGAGAAATTGCTTTACGAAATCTATACCGACCAAAATCGCACCCTGGTAAAATTAACTGATATGCCTATCTATCTTCGCCAGGCAACTATCGCTATTGAGGATAAGGATTTTTACCGTCACCAGGGAATAAATCCTGTTGGCGGGATTCTTCGGGCAGTAAAAGAAACGCTCCTCAGACAAAAACTCCAGGGAGGTTCAACCATCACCCAACAGTTAGTCAAAACAGCGCTGCTTACTCCGCAGCGGACTATTACCAGAAAATTAAAAGAGATAATACTGGCCTTTTGGACAGAACGGATCTACACCAAAGACCAAATCCTGGAAATGTATTTAAATCAGGTTCCTTATGGAGGCACTGCCTGGGGGATTGAAGCAGCCGTCGAAACCTATTTCGGGAAAAAAGTCACCCATCTTAGCTTGGCTGAGGCAGCGCTGCTTGCCGGTTTACCGGCTGCACCTACCTTATATTCTCCGTTTGGTGCCCATCCGCAACTGGCGCAAACACGCCAAGCGGATGTTTTGCAAAGAATGGTGGAAGATGGATATATCACTGAAGGTCAAAAATCAGAAGCCGAGAGTCAAAAGCTGGAATTTAGACCGCAAAGAACAAATATTTCAGCACCTCATTTTGTCATGTATGTCAAGGAAAAATTGGTGGAAAAATACGGAGAAAGAAAAGTTGAGCAGGGAGGATTGAGGGTAACCACCAGCCTGGATTACTCAATTCAGGAAATGGCAGAACAAACGGTTGCTTCAGAGATTGCCAAGCTAAAGAATTTAAAAGTCAGCAACGGCGCAGCTCTGGTCATCAGACCTCCTACCGGCGAGATTTTGGCCATGATAGGCTCAAGGGATTATTTTGCCACTGAATCCGGTAATTTCAATGTCACTGCTTCACTAAGACAACCTGGCTCGGCAATTAAACCTCTCAACTATGCGGTTGGACTGGAAACAAAAAAAGTTACTCCGGCTACCCTTTTTTTGGATACGCCAACCTGTTTTTTTGTTGCCGGACAAAAATCATACTGCCCGGTTAACTATGACGGTCAATACCATGGTCCGCAGCAGCTACGGTTTGCTTTGGGTAATTCCTTTAATATTCCTGCAGTGAAGATGATGGCAGCAAATGGAGTCGAAAGCGTTATTGCCACTGCATCGGCTATGGGAATTGCTTCTTTTAAAGATCCTTCGCAATACGGCCTGTCTTTAACTTTAGGCGGCGGGGAGGTAACCATGCTTGATATGGCTACCGCTTTTGCCGTTTTTGCCAACTCTGGCATCAGGCGGAATTTAGTCTGGCTCCTTAGGGTTGAAGACAATGATGGAAAAATTTTAGAAGAATTCAAGGACCCGAATTTTGCTGCCGATGTAAACCGGCCGCTTTCCTACCCTTCTTCTCTCCTTATTACCGGTCCAAGAGTCATAAGCAGCGAAACAGCATACCTAATCTCTCATATCCTTTTGGATAATAACGCCCGCCAACAAATGTTTGGCGCTTCCTCATTTCTGGTGATTCCCAATCGGGCTGTTTCTGTCAAAACCGGAACTACCGATGACAAAAGAGATAACTGGACCATTGGTTACACCCCCAACTTTCTGACAGTTGTCTGGGTAGGCAACAATGACAATACTCCCATGCATCCGTACCTGACCTCCGGAGTTACCGGAGCAGCGCCAATCTGGAATAAAATCACCGGCATTATTCTTCAAAACCAGCCGGATGTCTGGCCGAAACAGCCGCCTGGAATAGTTGGCGCCCAGATCTGCAGTCTGTCTGGAAAATCTCCTCCAAACCCAGACCCAAATGCTTCCGACCGCGGTTGTTCACCCCGCTATGAATACTTTATTGCCGGAACAGTTCCTAAAGAACCTGAAGCGCTTAAACAGACTATTGCCATTGATAAAACTACCAATAAAATGGCTAAGCCGGGACAAACGGAGAATATTGAAATGAAAGAACAGCAGGTTGTTTCTGACATGTTTGGCTCTTACTGTCTTGACTGCTCTCACGAGGGCGGAGATCCGGCTACCGTGATCAAACTCTAACTATAGCGAAACAAAATAAAAAATACGCATATTTTTATTTTGAACGCTATTATGGAGTGCAAATTTGAATGCGCATATTCAAATTTGTTTCTCCATATTCCCCCTTCACAAAACCTATAATATATGGTATAGTTCATCCCCAAATGGGAAGAAAAACAGAAAGTCCATACTCTAATATTCTTCTGGACATTATTGCTTTATTGCTTATTGCTCCATTGATTGTCCTAAAATGGATCGGTGATGTTATTTTGGTGATCGGAAAAATCATTATTTTTCTGATGTTAAAAACCCATAATTTTTTCTTGAGGATTTACTTTATTCTTAAATCCTTCCTAAATCGCATCTACCTGTCTTTTCTTAACCTCTACAAAACAATCACTTTATTTTATAAAAAACTATTATCCTTTCTAAAATTATCCGATAACTTAAGAATTATTTTGCCTGATTTTCTAAAAAGACTGCCCCATCCATCTTTTCCAACCGTAAAACTTGCCGGTATTCCTGCTTCTCTCCAATTATTTATTCTAAAAATAAAATATTTTCTCCTTGGAGTTATCCTTACTGGTATCATTGCCTTAATCTATCAGTTGAATACTTTTGTTGCTTCTCTGCCTAATCCTGCCTATTTATCTTTACGTGATATTGCTGCCACTACAAAAATCTACGACAGAAACGGCAATTTGCTTTATGAAGTTTATGCTGAAGAAAATCGTACTCCAATTAGATTAGCAAATATTCCAGAAATAGTAAAACAGGCAACTATTGCAATCGAAGATAAGGAATTTCTAAATCACCGTGGTTTCTCTATCCGCGGAATAGTAAGAGCAATTGTCCATAACCTTCAGTCTTCCTCCCTTGAGGGAGGATCAACTATTACCCAACAGTTGATAAGAAGCGCTCTGCTTACCCCGGAAAAGACACTCTTGCGTAAAGTCAGAGAGATTATTTTATCTGTCCGGACGGAACAAATTTATAGCAAAGACCAAATCCTGGAAATGTATTTAAATCAGGTTCCTTATGGAGGCACTGCCTGGGGGATTGAAGCAGCAGCCCAAACATATTTTGGCAAAAGCACATCCAATTTGAGTTTGGCTGAAGCTGCTGTCCTGGCCGGGCTTCCTGCCGCCCCGTCCCGTTTTTCTCCTTTCGGCACTCATCCTGAATTGGCAAAAATAAGACAGCAAGAAGTTTTAGGAAGAATGCTTGAAGACGGCTATATCTCACAAAAGCAAATGGAGGAAGCCAAAAATCAACCTTTATCCTTTAAACGTCCTTCCGTCCCGATTAATGCTCCTCATTTTGTCATGTATACAAAAGATTTGCTGGAGCAGTTATACGGTTCAAGAGTTGTGGAAAAAGGAGGACTCAAGGTAATCACATCCCTTGATCTGACCATGCAGGAAATGGCCCAAAAGATAATTTCAGATCAGGTGGAAAATTTGCGTCCTCTTCAGGTGGGTAACGGTGCTGCTTTAATTACCAATCCCAAAACAGGTGAAATTTTGGCTATGGTAGGATCAACCGATTATTTTGACAAACAAAAGCAGGGCAATGTCAATGTCACTTTGTCACAAAGACAACCGGGCTCTTCAATAAAAGCAGTCACCTATACAACGGCACTGATTTCAGGACTTACGGCGGCAACTATTTTGGATGATTCACCGATAACTTATTATGTTGCCGGACAGCCTCCTTATTCGCCGGTAAATTATGATGGCAGATTTCACGGACGCATCCCGCTTAGGGTTGCCTTTGCCTCTTCCTATAATGTCCCGGCGGTAAAAACTTTGGCAAAAATTGGCATAGAAACCATGATCGACCAGGGGAAGCTGATGGGCATAACTTCCTGGGAAGATAAAAACCGCTTTGGCCTATCTTTAACTTTGGGCGGGGGTGAAGTCACTATGCTGGATATGGCTGAAGTTTATGGAGTATTGGCTGCCGGTGGAGTACGGCATAATCTTAATCCTTTTACCAATATCACCAATATCCGCGGGGAAACATTATCTCTGCCGGTATTTAAAAGTAAAACCCAGGCAGTTCCTCCCGGTATTGCTTTTATTATAAGCAGTATTCTTTCTGATAATATCGCCCGGACTCCTGCCTTTGGAGCCAATTCAGCTTTGGCAATACCCGGAAAAACGGTGGCGGTAAAAACCGGAACCAGCGATAACAAACGTGACAACTGGACGATTGGATATACACCAGACTATGTCGTGGTTGTTTGGGTGGGCAACAATGATAATACTCCCATGCATCCGTATCTGACTTCCGGAGTTACCGGAGCAGCGCCGATTTGGCATGAAATTATGGAAAATTTGCTGAAAAATAAAGAGGATAAACCGTTTCTGCCGCCTGTTGATGTTGTTAGTATGCCCTGTTATGGCAGGACAGAATATTTTATCCAAGGGACAGAACCCAAAGGCGGCTGTCCCCGTCTGCCCACCAGCACTCCCCCACCGACAAGTTAATCTGTTTTGCCAGAAG
>Ga0194125_10008187_pt1 | contig 14826 bp, 8 predicted proteins | sample TA2KigC250mmetaG_FD_148626 | JGI IMG/M metagenome (GOLD analysis project Ga0194125, IMG submission 148626) | Freshwater microbial communities from Lake Tanganyika, Tanzania - TA2015034 Kigoma Deep Cast 250m | ecosystem: Environmental > Aquatic > Freshwater > Lake | place: Tanzania: Lake... | reverse complement strand
CCTCGTTGAAGAAGCGGTCGCCCCAGGCGGTGAACGCCCGCGTGACGTTGTTGCCGTCGAGGATGGTCAGGCCCGGACCCGCCCCCCGGTAGGTGACGCCGTCTTTGAGGGCGATCTGGGTCCTCATGACGTACGTCCCGGCCGCGATTTCCACCGTGTCGCCGGCCTGAGCGAGGGCGCTGGCCGCGGCGATGTCTTCGCCCGGATTCACCTTGATGGTGGTACTGGCCTGCAGCGCGAAGATGCTCAGCGCGTCGAATCCGGGCGCGCTGATCCGGATGCCCTTGACTGGAACGTCCGTGGTGAACACCGTGCCGAAGGCGTTCTGGCCGCTGACGCCGACCTTCGTGTCGGCCCAGGGTCCGCCGCCGGCCGCGTTCTTGAACGCCACTTCCGGCCCCAGGGAACCATCCGCAAGGATCGCCTGGAACTTGCCCGTATCATTGCCGCCGCGCTCGAACACGAAGATTGTCTTCGTCGGTGCGGCAAAGACGGTCTCCAGATAGTTGATCCCGTCGATCGAGCAGATGCCGCCCGCGGCTCCCGAGGTTGCGAAGATCCAATCGTCGGCGTGCGCGCCTATGTCGGCTCTCTTGGGATCGGAACTGCCGGGCACCGTCGCCGCGGGGGCCGGGTCCCCGTCCTTCCAAAGAGTCGCCACCCCGGTGGCGGCCGGAATGTACCACCGCGTGGTGGTGCCCAGCATGAGATCGCCGTTGGCCACCACATACTCGGTCCCGCCGTACCGCAGGCTGGCGAGCGTATTGCCGGCCATGGTGATATCCGAGAACCCTGTCAAGGTGTCTGCTTGGACGCACGTCACCAGGAACACCAGCGAAAGACTGATGACACAAACCAGTTTACTGTACATGATTGTCCTCCTACATAGGGGTGGGATTGCGTTCCTCCGAGTGGCATGTCAAAGCCGCCGCCGGCGGTCCGGGGCCGGAGGCATGGGCAAGAGGGGCCCGGGGTAGGGACTCTCCGGGACCGCCCCTCCTTCGGTCCGCCGAGATAAGGACTCCGCCGGTATGTGGAAGTCCACGATGGAACACCCGACACTCCTTCACTGCGTGATTCGGAGAACCATAGGACAGACATCCCTATTTCTACCCGTTTCCGCCGTTCGGGTCAAGGAAAATCCGGAAATAACGGGGCGCGGGAAGCCGAGGGAACGGGGAAGAAGGAGGCGGGACTCCCATGAGCCGCATGACCGCGACCCATCTGTGCGGTTGCAGGGGCAAGCAGCGGACGGATATGCGCTACAGGAATCCTCGACTCACTTGCGCAGTGTCGTCTGGGCTTTCAGTTCTTCGAGCATCTTGACCGCGGCTTGGACGAGCATCTCCCCGGCGCCCTCGCCGCAGCGGGCGCTGACGACCTCGTAGTTGCCCTCGGGATAGGCGGAACGGTTGGGGATGTAGCCGACGGAGCCGTTGGCGAGCTCGGCGATGTGGGTCTGGGCGAAGGGAGAGGCCGCCTTGATGCTCAGGCCCAGCTCGACGAAGATCTCGCCTGGCAGGGACACCCAGGCGAGCGTCTCACCCATCGTGATGACCTGGACTTCCACCTCCAGCGGCGTGCCGGCCCGTCGGTCCACGTCGAGGACCTTGAAGGCCCGGACCTGCTCCATGAACGTGGCCTTGTCCTTTTTCTCGACGATGGCCTTGGCCTCCTGCAGGTCTTCCGGCGTGATCTTGGCCAAAGGCAGTCGGAGGACCTGGCTGCGGACCCGCAGGGCCGTGTCGCGGACGGGCTGGAGGTCCATGTAGGCCTTCAGGACCGCCCCGGCCAGGATCGTGCCCAGCCGGTTCGCCTCCGCGGGACTGGTCTGGGGTTGGCCCCAGTTGACGTTCAGATGATTGAGGTTGCCGCAGGCGCCGTTGGCGAAGATCGTCACCATGTCCGGGCCTTTGTACTCGGCCAGCCGCCGGGCCAGGGCGCCGGGGTAGTCCGCCGAGATCTTCGTCCCGCCGGTGGTGTCGGTGTGCAAAGCGTAGTTCACATAGGTCAGCAGCGGTTTCTTGTCGGTCGTCTCGCAATAGACGACGCCGACCTCCGGATCGATGGGACTGACCGGGCGGATGACATTCGGGTTCCGTTTGCCCGGGTTCCAGCCGACGGTGCCGTCCTTCATCCAGAACCGCCGGCAGAAGGCCAGCCGGTCCTCGTGCTCGCAGGCGTAGGAAACGGTCACGGCTTGAAGCTTGCCGTTCGCCTCGGCCACCGCCTGGGCAATCCGCTGGGGCAGCTCCCGCGCGTAGGTCTGGGCGGGGTTGCTGCTGCCGCCGTCCTGGTTGTCGCGGGCGGAATCCCGCGGGAGCGTCGGCCCGGTGTGCGTGTGCGTGGCGGAGATCATCACGTGGCCGCCGGGGATGCCGGTCTGCTGCTCGATGAGCTGTCGGGCGTCCTGCACGATGCTCCGGGGCAGGCTGATGATGTCGCAGACCACCAGGGCCGCCTTCGTAGTCCCATCATCCAGCACGGCGGCCTTGGCGAAGAGGTCATCGAGCACCTCCTGGCTCCCGCGGGCGTAATAATAGCCCGCCATCGGCGTTCCGGTCGGCGGGGTGATCTTCACCATCGTGACGCCCACGCGCAGCTCGGCTTGGGCCGAGCTCAGGCTGATCAGAAAGACCACGACCGATACGACAGTGCGGATGAGTTTGTGACGTTTCATTTCCGCATCGCTCCTTTTCTCACGAATACAAGCCAAGGCAAACACAGAGTCGCGCGACACTGCGAGCAGCAGCGTCAAGCCCGTTTGTAGTGACGCCGTAAGGCGTTATCTTTATGCTCTTACGAGCACACTACAAACCTTGGCGATGCCACCCGTCGTGGCAGGGGCGGCTTGTCGCTGCCAGCCGTTGTTTCTCCACGGGCGCTCGCGCCCATGACACTCATGGGCAGGATGCCCATGCTACGGTTCTTCCATGGGCGGGACGCCCATGCTACGGCGCTGCGGGGCCCGGGGCGAGGTCCGGGGTCTTTTCCAGACCGGGGGCCGGGCGTTCCGCCGGCTCGAGCTTGTCGTACCAGGTGAACTTGAGGATCACCGAGGTCGCGACGAACACGATTCCGCAGATCCAGGTCTTGCGGGCCTGCTGGAGCACCAGGAAGATCGGCAGGGCGACCATGCTCATCTCCCAGACGAGTCCCACCGCGATATTGAACCAGTCCCGCCAGAAGTCCCGGTTGGGCTGGATCGTCGGGTCTTCGGCCCGGCACTTCTCGTAGATCGGCCGCCAGAAACCCCACGGCCGGACCGTGCGGTAGAAACGCATGAGCACCGCGTCCTCCTCGGGCCTCGTCAGCAGGCAGACGCCGACCGAGGCGATCGTGCTCAGGACCATGATGATCGGGAACACGACGTAGACCGGATGCAGGCGAATCGGCGCCAGGCCCAGCGCCGCCATCCACTCCGGCTTGCCGACAAACAGCAGCACCAGCGCCGAGAGCGTCCCCGCCACCATGCCGGCGAAGAACCCGTAGCCGTTGAAGCGCCACCAGTGCCACTTGATCACGTTCGGGATCACGAAAGCCGGCACAATGACCGAGACGAGCACCTCCGTGATCGAGTGCACGGACTTCGTCGCGAAGCCGAAGGCGATCCCCAGGACGATGATCGCGGTCGAGCAGACGTAGCTGAGCAGGACGTACCGGCGGGCCGACGCCCGCGGATTGATGTAGCGCTTGTAGATGTCATTGACGACATACGCGGCCCCGGAGTTGACGGTCGAGTCGAACGTGCTCATGAACGCCGCCAGCAGGGCCGCGAGGATCAGGCCCTTGGCCCCGATCGGCAGATAGCGGTTCACCACGCTGGGCAGGATCTGCTCGAAATCGATCTTGCCGCCGGCGCCCATCGCCTGCAGCTCGGGCCCGAAAAAGACGATGCCCAGCGTGCCGATTCCCGCGATCAGCAGGAACCGCGGGGCCAGCGAGGCGACGGCCATCATCAGGTTCTCCAGGGCCGCCTCGCGCGGGTTGCGGGTCGAGAGGATGTGCTGGATCGCGTAGTTGGGCGTCGGCCCGGCCATGCTGACGAGCACGCCCTTGAAAAAGATCATCAGGATGAACAGGCCGAAGATCGAGTAGCCGTCGCCGCCGGCGGCAACCGGGTTATGGAGCTTGTCGTTCAGTTGCGGGATGGCGCGGGTGGACCAGTCGAGGTCGAGCCGCCAGCCGAAGAACATCCGGTCCCAGCCCTCGGGCACGGCGCTCAGGATGTCCTGCGAAGCGGTGGCGTGCATGGCGATCCCGCCGATGATGACCGCGGCGATGACGATCAGGAAGAACTGGATCACGTCGTTCAGCACGACGCTGTACATGCCGCCCATGACGCAGTAGAGGCCCCCGACGAGCATGATGATCATGGCGAAGACGTCCGCGGGTGTCATGTTGCCCGGCAGGGACGCGGCGGACAGGCCCAGGGTCTCGATGGGCAGGAACGAGGCGGTGAACTTGCCGATCCCGATGTAGGCCATGCTCAGGAACCCAACGACGCTCACGATCGCGTAGACCACGATGCTCAGGTAGGCCAGCTCGGAGCCGCGGGTACGGCCGAAGCGCGTGTACATCCACTCGGCGCCGGTCAGGACGTTCGACCGGCGGACCCAGGCCCCCAGGTACACCATGCGAAAGACCACGTTGAACAGGGGCCAGACCCACAGCAGCCAGACCCCCTTGACGCCGTAGACGAACAGCACCATGACGAACCACATCGTGCCGGAGATATCGATGCCGCTGGAGCCGTGCGCGACGCCGATCATCCACCACGGCAGGCTCTTGCCCGCCAGGAAGTATGACTCCGGGTTCTTCGCCGCCAGCTTCGCCACCACCCAGCCGACGGCGAGCATCAGCAGGAGGTACAGGACGATGATTGTGATATCCAACGCGTGCATCAGAGACTCCCCGTTCGTGAAATCCGAAATTCGAATCTCGAAATCCGAAACAAATTCAAAGCTCCAAATTCAAATGACAGAAACGCTGGCGCCGGCCGCTGGTCCCGTCTTGAATTTTGGATTTGGGTCATTCGTGCTTGTTTCGGATTTCGAAATTCGAATTTCGTGCTTGTCTTCCCTAGGCTGGACACTTTCGCAAATGATCGACCAACTCACCAAGCCGGCACGTCGCGACGGCGCAGTATTTGTCTCCTCCGCCGTAGTAGACGAAGAGCGTGCCGTCGAGGACGACCGCGCCGCAGGGGAAGCACACGCCGCGATAGAAGCCCTCGATCTCATAGTCCTCCTCCGGCTGCAACAGCCAATCGGGCGTGCGGTGCCGGAGGAGGCTGGGGTCGTCGAGGTCCAGCAGCACGGCCCCCAGGCGGTAATACTTGTCGGGGCCCACCGCGTGGTAGATCGTCAGCCAGCCGTGCTCGGTCCTGATCGGCGGCGTGTTGACGCCCATTTTGGCCGTCTCCCACGGGTACTTGTTCGTCAGCAGCAGCTTGCTTTGGCGAAAGCCCATCAGGTCGTCGGCGAAGGAGATCCATGCGCTGGCCTGCTCGACACCATACTGGGGACCGACCCACTCCAGCGGCCGGTGCATCATGACGAACTTGCCGCCCACCTTCTCGGGAAACAGGACCACGTCTCGATCGTCCAGCAGGGGGTCCGTCAGCCAGCCGGCCCGAATCCACGTCTTGAAGTCCTTCGTCAGCGCCAGGCCGGTGAGCGTCGCGTTGATCCGCAGGTAGCGGGGGAAGCAGTCGGTACATTCGGCCGGGGTGAGATACTTGTCCCGCCCGCCGGGCACCCAGAACTGCCCGAACGGATAGTGCCGGCAGGCGTACGTGACATAGTACCAGTCACCCATTTTGACGATCCGCGGGTCCTGGATGGTCGCCCCGTCGAAACCCTCGACACTGGGACTGAGCGCCGGCTGATCCGAGACCCGCTCGAAGTGGTACCCATCCCGGCTCTTGGCCAGGCCGAAATAGCATTTATACTCCGGTCCCGACTCGGCGGCCCGGTACAGCAGCAGGACCTCTTTCGTCGCCTTGTCGTACCACGCGGCCGGATTGAAGACGGCCAAATCCTCCCACGGGTGGTCCGGATGGGGCGACAAAATCGGGTTGCCGGCATAGCGCTGTAGCTTCATGGGCCATCTTTCAAAAGGCACACACGGTGGCGATCGGCACGCCGTGCCGGGCACACCAGTGTACGACGCGCGTCAAGATACCCGATATCGCCCGGCTTCTCAAGGGGCTCGCAGTGTGTCCGTCCGGGCATCGTGGCATGGACGCGAGCGTCTCGTTATTCCGCCCATCTCGCCATGGTAGAGCCAATGGGGTGGCATCGTCAGGCGTTGATCTTCTGGAGCAGCCAGGCCATGTTCCGGCCGAGGACTTGCATGATGCGCAGACCCTCTTCGTCCTGCTCAACTTCGCCTTTGGCCAATCCGAATCCCATGTTCCAGTAGATCGAGCCCGGGATGATCATCTGGCTGATGAGGAAGAAGTGGTTGAGGGTGTCGAAGGCGTGGATCGAGCCGGCCCGGCGGACCGCGATCACGGCGGCGCCGACCTTGCGTTGGAACATGTCGCCGTTGCCTCGCGCGACGAAGCCGGCCCGGTCGATCAGGGCCTTGATCTCGGTCGAGACATCCGCGAAATAGGTCGGCGAGGCCAGGATGATGCCGTCGGCGGCCCGCATCTTCTCGATGCAGGCGTTGGCGACGTCGTCATCCAGCGCACACCGCTGATTCTTATTCTTGAAGCACTGGCCGCAGGCGGTGCAGCCGTGGATCGGCTGGCCCGCCAGTTGGACCAACTCGGTCTCGATCCCTTCCTTCTCGAGTTCCGCAAAGACCCGCCGGACCAGGATCGCGGTGTTGCCATCCTGGCGGGCACTGCCGTTGAACGCGACGACCTTCATAACGGATTCCTCCAAAGGGCCGGGGGAATGCTACATCATGATAGGGGCTCTGGCAAGGGGGCTTGGCGGTGGAGTCGGGGCAGTCGCAACTTAACCTCCCTGGCAGAGGCTGGTTCGTTGTGAGGCCGGGAGGCGTTTCCCGTAGCATGGGCATCTTGCCCATGAGTCCCAGGGCCATCTTGGCCCTGTCCACACGGGCGCTCGCGCCCGTGATACCCATGGGCGGGACGCCCATGCTACGGACGGGCGAGACGCCCGTGATACCCATGGGCGGGACGCCCATGCTACGGAACCCGATCACCGCGGTGTTCTCACAGTATGAAGGTCGCGAAACGGGCCGGAGTTTCACGGCAAAAGGACAAAATTCCGGAAATCGATGACCCGGGCGCAATAAACGTTACCGGTTTGCGACCAATCCAGTGTGGCCGGTTTGCGGCCGGGAAAAGTCCATAGTGGGGAATCCAATGTTTAAGGAGCAGTACTATGATTCTCAGATGGGTAAAATGGGGCGTGATGGGAACGGTTGGAATTGGCCTGTTGGGCGGCATGCTGTTCGGCAAAGACCTGATCAGCTATGCCCGGAGCTCGGCGAAGGGGGTCCGGACCGCGGTCAAAGACTCGGTTCCGACCGAATTTGAGTTGCGGCGGGCTCGGGACCTCCTGGAAGAGATCATTCCGGAGATGCAGGCGAACATCCGGGTGATTGCCCAGGAAGAGGTGGAAGTGGCGGCTCTCAAGGGCGAAATCGCCAAGCAGCGCGAGGCCCTGAACGACGAGCAGTCCAAGATCAGGGTTCTGCGGGTGGCGCTGGAGCAGCCGCGGGCCCAGTATGCCTTCGCCGGCCGGAATTACAGCCATGACGAGGTGAAGCACGACCTGGCCGCACGCTTTGCGCGGTTCAAGGAGAGCGAGATCGTCGTGGCGAGCAAGGTCAAGGTGCTCGAGTCGCGCGCGAGATCGCTGGACGCTGCCCGGGAGCAGTTGGCCAAGACCGGCAGCCAGAAGCGGCTCCTCGAGAGTCAGATCGAGGCCCTGACCGGCCGGTATCGGCTCGTCAGAGCCGCCTCCGCCGGGTCCAAGCTGCAAATGGACGACAGCAAGCTGGCCCAGACGGAGAAACTGATCGCCCAGATTCAGAAGCGCCTGGATGTCGCCGAGCGCGTGCTGGCCGCCGAGAGCAAGTTTGTCCAGTCGATCCCGGTGGAGGACACCGTGGTCGAGGCGGACCTGGTCGCCCAGGTGGACGAGTACTTCGATTCCCGGAATCAAACGCCGAAGTCCGATAGAGACACCTCTGCGGTCACGATGGTCCAGCCGCAGGGATCGGCCCTGTAAGATTGATAGTTGATGATGGATAACGGATGATTGGCCGTCAATAATCAATAGTCAATCATCAGTAATCGATGATAGGGTCTTGCCGTGTTGATCCTGCGAATCAGACAAGCTGAGTGTGCGTTGGCCGACGGCCGGCTCGATGAAGCGTTCGAGATCGCCCAGGCGGAGGACATCCGCCGCCATCATCACGGTCAGAGGCTCATCGGCCGGCTGGCTCGGGCCATGATCCAGCGCGGGCAGGAGAACCTGGCGGCCAACCGGTTCCAGCCGGCCCTGACCGACTGCAACAAGGCCGAGAAACTGGGCGGCAACCTGCCCGAGATCACGCAACTGCGGGCGGCGATCTGCGACGCGATCGTCAAGGACCAGAAGGCCCGGCAGCAGGAGGCGCTACGGCTGGCCCAGGCCAAGCAGCACATCCAGGACGGCTGGCTCTCGGTCGGCGGACGCCTCCTGGAAGAGGCCCCGCCGGACGACGGGCACGTCAATCTCGTCCGGCAGGAATTGGCGGCGGCCCGGCTCCAGGCCGGCGATGCCGTCGCCAAGGCCCAGCAGGCGCTGGGCCAGGGCGACATCGAAGAAGCGATTCACATTATCCAGGAGGCCCGGATCGGGCAATGCAAGAGCGGCGGGGCGGGGGACCTCCTCCGCCAGGTCCGGGGCCAGGCGATTCAGCGGGTCCGTGCCGATCTCGAACAGGGTCGCATCGACCGGGCCCAGGCGTTCTTGCAGAAGATCCTGCCGCTGGGAAAGGATGGGACCGAGGTCGCCGAGTTGACCGAGGCCCTGGCCTGGTGCCGCCAGGCGGCCCAGCACGTGGCCGCCGGCCAGCCCGGCGCTGCTCTGCCGCTGCTGCGGAAGGTCAAGGCGGTCTGCCCCTTGGCCCGGTGGTTGGACGCAGCGGTCGCCGATGCCAAACGGGCGGCCGAAGCCTATGAAGAACTGGACGCCGGTCCCCTGGGGCTGAGTATGACGGATGAGACACCAAGCCAAGGCCGACGGGTGGCAGCGCCAAGGCCCCAAGACAGGTTCGTAGTGTGCTCGTCAGAGCATATCAACATAGCGTCTGACGACGCCACTACAAACGGGCTTGGCGAGGCCGGCGGCTCTTTGCCTGCGCGATTCGTCGTGCAGGTGGACGGCGTCGGCAGTTTTCTCGTTTTTCGGGACACGCGGATCACGGTGGGACCGATAAGCTCTTCGGTGCGGCCGATGGTGAACGTGCTGGCCGACCCCCATACGCCGGTCGTGATGATCGAGCGAATGGAAGGCGACTACTTCCTCCGGTCGCAGACGCCTGTCGAGGTGAACGGCCAGTCCGCCACGGAGAGGCTGCTCGCCGACGGGGATCGCATCGTCCTGTCGCCGCGGTGCAGCATCCGGTTCCACCTGCCGAACCCGGCGAGCACGACGGCCCTGCTGACGATCGCCGGCGCCCGGCTGAATCGGCCCGACATCAAGCAACTGATCCTGATGGATCGCGATATCCTGATCGGGCCGTACGCCAACGATCATATTCGCACGGAACACGTGAAGGACCCGGTGGCGTTGTTTGCACAAAATGGCCGGCTGCTTTGCCGGACCAAAGAGAGTATACTCGTGGACGGGCATAGCTTCGACCCAACTGTGGGCCTGGCCTTGGGCAAACGCATCGAGATCGGCAAGCTCTCGATGGTTGTCGCGAGGCTCGGGGAGTAAGTAGATAACGTGTTATTCTAATCCGGCAGAACGACCATGGACACGTATCAGTACAAATATGGAGATCGGCCGCTGGAGGGTTACACGATCCAGCGCGCGGCAGGGCGGGGCGGCTTCGGCGAGGTCTACTACGCCCTCAGCGACAGCGGCCGCCAGGTCGCGCTCAAGGTGATCCAGAGCTACGAGCAGATCGAGCTGCGCGGCATCAGCCAGTGCATGAACCTCAAGAGCCCGCACCTGGTCAGCGTCTTTGACGTCAAGCACAACGACCAAGGCAAGCCCTTCGTCATCATGGAATACGTCTCGGGCCCCTCGCTGGCGGACCTGTTGAAGGAGTCGCCCGGCGGTTTGGGCCCCCAGAAGGCGGCCTTTTTCCTGCGCGAGATCGGCAAGGGGCTGTCCTTCCTACACGAGTGCGGGATCGTCCACCGCGACCTCAAGCCGGGCAACATCTTCTATGAGAACGGCTACGTCAAGATCGGCGACTACGGCCTGACCAAGGCCATCAGCACCAGCCATCACGTCAGTCATACCATCACGGTGGGCACGGTCCACTACATGGCTCCGGAGATCGGGGCCGGCCGTTACGATCGCAGCATCGACATCTACGCGATGGGCGTGCTGCTCTATGAGATGCTGACGGGCCAGGTTCCCTTCCTGGGCTCCAGCCCCGCCGAGATCCTGATGAAGCACATGACCGCGGCGCCGGATTTGGCCAATATCGAAGAGCCGTTTGCCCGCGTCATCCGCAAGGCCCTGGCCAAAGATCCGGCCGAGCGGTACGGGAGCGTGCAGGAGATGGTGGAGGATGTCTTCGGCACCGAGCACGTCCGCAACAGCGTCTCCCAGTTCGCGCCGGAAGAGCTGTCCGTGGTGGCCGAGCATATTGCTCAGAAGATCCGCGGCGCGCAACCGCAGACGCCGGGACGGACGCCGGCACCGGGCGCTGCCGAGAAAGATTTCAGCAAGGAGATCGGCAAGAAAGCGGAGCTCTTCGCCAAAAAAGCCGAGGAATTCGCCAAGAAAGCGGAAGTCATCGGTACGCAATTTGCCGAAAAGATCAAGACCGCCAAGGAACGAACGAAGCGGGTCGGTCAATCGCAGATTGCCGATCCGCTGAATCGTCATCAGCGCCGCAAGCTGGAGTGGATCGCCATTGCCGCCACGGCCCTGGGGGCCGGCTTCCTCAGCGGCCAAGGCGAGAGAGGCATGTTCCCGACGGCAGTTGTCGTTGGCATGATGATCGTGGTTGCATCGCGGATCATCCTGCGTGCCCGCCAGCAGTGGTGGCCCGGCCTGGACCAGGAGTCGAGAGGCTGGGGCCGGTTGGGCACGTGCTTCTTCGCGGCGTTCCTCGCCGCCCTGGTCGGCACCGCGGTCGGCACGGCCCTGGGGGTCATGCCTTCGATCGCCACACGGGATAGCCATTGGCCCATGCCTCGGTTCATGCCGTTCCCGATGCGCGGGTTCTGGTTTGGAACGGTCTTCGCCCTGGGTTTGCCGATGCTGCTGGTGGACTGGTGGAAACTCACCGATCCGCAGCGGCCGCGCCGCGTCGTGCTGGGCCACGCGATAGGCGTTGGCATCCTCGGCCTCATCGCCGGCGGGATCTTCGGCCTGAACCCGGTCGTCACGGCGTGCACGCTGGCCGGGATCGTCCTGGTCGTCCAGACAGCCAGTCCCTGGGGCCAGGTGATCGCACAGGGCCCGGCGGTTGAGGGACCCGACGGCGCTGCTCAAGTTCGTAGTGTGCCCGCAAGGGCATATCCAGAAGCGCCTCACGGCGTCACTCCGAACGGGCGGGCGGAGGCCGCTCGTGGCGCGAGCGCAAGCCGGTCGGGTCCGGCGGTCCGGGAGATCCCGGGCTACGTTCACGCGATCTGGTTCATGGGCTGGCTCATCTGCCTGGGCGTCGGTTTGATGGGGGTGATCACCGCCGGGACCAGCAGGCACTCCTACGACTTCGGGCCTTTCGTGACGTTGGGCGTCGACGCGTTCCTCGTCTCGATTTTGTGCTTTATCATGATGTTCCGCCGGACGTTTGCGGGGTGGTATCGCTACCTGATTCGCCCGGTGTTGCTGACCGTTTGCATCGGCGCCATCGTGACCTCGTCCATCTGGCTCGGCACCGAAACGCGTCTGCACGGTGACGACATAGCGATTGGCCTGTTCTTCATCATCTTCCCGGCCATCCTGTTCCTGGTGTTCCTGTTCACGCCGGCCCGCCTCTTCGGCGCCGGAAGCGGCGCGGGGTCCCGCCCGCCGGTGCAGGTTCGGGAAACTCCGTTCGGACCGGCTTCCCCGGCCAAACGCTTCCCCGCGCTGATGCTGGCGGTGATCGGTCCCGTGTTCGGCTTGTCCGGCCTGCATCGGTTCTACGCCGGCAAGACGGGTACCGGCATTATCTGGTTGTGTACCTGGGGCCTGGCCGGGATCGGGCAACTGATCGACATCATCCTGATCGCGGTGGGCCGGTTCAAGGATCGCAATGAGCTTCCGTTGGTGATCTGGCACGACCAGAGCGAGATAGCAGCGGCGGCCCCATCCAGTGGAGTCCAGGTGGTACCGTCGCCCGCGCCGGCGCCACAGGTCGAAGAGGTCAAGGCTGCCATGGAAGTCCCGCAGCCGCAACCCCAGCCGGCGGCGCACCAGCCGCCGTCCTGGCCGTCCTATCCGAGTGCGGGCGGCTCTCTGTACGAGCCCTGGGACCCGATCAGCGGATTGTTCGCGGCAGTGGGGCACATCCTTGCCTTCGCGGCCCTTGTCCTAGGCCTGACGATCGGGCTGCACCTGCCGTCTGTAGCTGCCGCCGTGTGGCCGGAGGCCGATCCGGTGCGGGAGATGGCGCGCCTTCTCGGCTCCGGCTGGCCGTCTGCGGTCGAGCAGGCCGGAGTCCTGTTGACTGCCGCTTTGCTGTTCTTGGCCGCCGTCCTGATGATGATCGGCCGCCGCCGCTTTGGGCCGGCACATCTGATCCGGGCCTTGGCCGGCTTGGGCGGGTTCTTCTTTGCAGTTCAGATGTTCCGGGACGGAGCGATCTCGAAGGTCACCCTCACGAGAATGATTGAAATGGTCCAGCAGAATCAGGTCGGCTCGGCCCTCGAGATCTTGTTCAGTGCTCTCAGCAAGGATCAGAGCATCATGGCAGGCGTGATCATGCTGGTTTCGGTTCTGATCCTGTCCTGGCCGCCGCGTAGACGGACGCCGGTCTTTGCACCGATGCCGCCTCAGGGAGTTGTCCTATGAGTTCTTCAGCCCAGATCGTACCGGCGATCATTCTGTCGCTGTCGTTCCTTTTCGTCCTGTTGATCATCCTGATGGTCAAGACGCCCAAGGTGGGCGTGTGGGTCGTGGGAGGGCTGATTCTTGTGGCTCCCCTCCTGTTGTATCGCCTCGCGAGGGCTGGCTTGTCCGCGCAGCCGGACGCGGCGATGTTGATCGTCCTGCCCGCCGCGTTCCTGTTCGTTCTGCTGATCATCCTGCTGACCAAAGCCCCGAAAGCGGGGGCCGGAATCATCGCGGCCCTCGTGGTCATGGGGCTATGCGGCGCGCTCCTGGTGGTGCGGGTCTCAGTCCCAAGAGCGGCTCAGACCGCGACGGTGTACCCGCCGGAACAGATGGGACGGGACGCTCGGCAGCAGACGGGTTCTGGGGCGGGGAGTGCCGTCGTCCACCAGGAGTTCGAGAGGGCGTTCGCGGATTCTGTGAGCCCGCCTTCCCGTGGGGCTCGCCTGCCCGCGCCGGCCCCGATCTGGTCGGCGGGCATCGAAGCGGAAATGCGTGCGGATATCTATCCATCCAAGCTGGCGGCCGCCCGTGCCGCAGGCGAGCCCTTGGGCCAGTCGATCCGCGAACTTGCCGGGGATGTGAACACGCCGCCCCGCGTAGTGATCTTCCAGGAAGCCCACGAGTACCGGTTGATCGCGGAGCTGCGGGACGCCGTTCGGCGGGCACTCCCGGAGTTCGCCTGTGACGTCGAAGCTCAGAACAGGCCCGCCAATGCGAACGAACTGATCGTTGCGCTCCACCTTGGGGAGTTGGATGCGCGTCCAGCACCTTGGGCTGGGCCGCGCGAGATTCCGGTGCAACGCGGCACAGGACTCGTTCAATATGTGCCGGTCGAGTCCGCCGAGACGACTGCCGTGGCCAGCGGACAACTGGACATAAACCTCTCCGGACGCACCGGCAGGGTGCACATCCCCGTTCGGTTCACCGAGAAGCCCTGGCTGGAGGACTTCGCCACCTTCGCCAGCACCCGGCCTCAGCGGGCCTTCATCATCGCCCGCTCGCTCCGGACGTGCACCAGCGAGGGCGAGGCGCATCAGCAGGCCCTGGACGATGCCCGGGCCCGGCTGACCGAGGCCATCCGCCAGCGCACCCAGTGGATCACCGACAGGCTTCCCCAACCCGAGATCACCACGACGGACGTGCTCCAGGGCGGCTTTGTCGTGGACCGCTTCGCCCAGAGCTTCGAGGGCACCGTGGGCAAAGTCTGGCGGCAGGCGCTGCTGCTCGACGTCTCCGGCCCGAAGCTGGCCCAACTGGCCGGCCAGAAGGCCCGCGAGTTCCGCCAGGTGAAGATGACGTGGGCCCGCATGGGCTTCTCCGTCATCGGCGTGGTGGTGCTGATCGGCGTGATTTATTTCTTCCTCAACATGGCCACGAGGGGGTATTATGAGTGGTCGTTGAGGATCGCGTGCGTGGTCCTGGCGGTTGTCGGAGTGCTCTCGATCCTCATGGTTGTGCACTGAATGGAATGATGGAATAGTGGAACATTGGAATATTGGGTGCACAAGGGCGTTTGCCCATTATTCCATCATTCCAATATTCCATGATTCCAGGGTCTCATGGGCGTCACCAAGGGTGAACAGTACTACGTAGACAAGATTCGTCAGGGCGATGGGCAGGCGTG
>Ga0194125_10008183_pt1 | contig 14826 bp, 11 predicted proteins | sample TA2KigC250mmetaG_FD_148626 | JGI IMG/M metagenome (GOLD analysis project Ga0194125, IMG submission 148626) | Freshwater microbial communities from Lake Tanganyika, Tanzania - TA2015034 Kigoma Deep Cast 250m | ecosystem: Environmental > Aquatic > Freshwater > Lake | place: Tanzania: Lake... | reverse complement strand
CTGATGATGGGTAAGAAAAATATTTTACATTTTCAAATTCCGTTTAGAAATGTTGGCGGAAGAAAATGGCAGAGTCAGATAAAGATGAAAAGAATTGACCATGCTGTCTGTAATTCTTGCTTTACGAAAAGATTTATCGACCAAGAATTCGGGGTTAATTCGCGAGTAATATATCCGCCAGTGGATATCGCCCAATTGAAGCCGAAGGTAAAAGAGAATATAATTTTGGCGGTTGGCCGGTTCTCGCAGCTGCTGCAGGCAAAAAGGCAAGATATTCTAATACACGAATTTAAACAAATGATAAAAACGAATTTAAACGAATACCTAAGGGGATGGAAGCTGGTTTTGGCGGGAGGCACGGATGTGGGCGGGAAAGAATACTTTAATAAATTAAAGAGGGGGGCGGGAGATTATCCGATTGAGTTTTTTGAGAACCCGAGTTTCAGCGCGCTAAAAGGCCTTTATGGTCGAGCTAAGATCTTTTGGTCAGCAGCGGGTTTTGGCATAGACGAGGATAAAGAACCGGAGAGGGTAGAGCATTTTGGGATAACGACGGTTGAAGCGATGGCGGCTGGATGCGTGCCTATCGTTGTCGGAAAGGGCGGGCCTAAAGAGGTTGTTAGCGCCGGGAAAAATGGTTTTTTCTGGGACACGATTGAGGATTTAGGGCAAGCCACTATTCGTTTGGCAAGCGAGAAGGATTTAATCGAAAGAATATCCCAGAGCGCGAGAGAATCGAGCAGGAAATTTTCTGAAGCTATGTTTAGAAAAAAATTCGATGAAATTATTGGTTAGGATTACAAAATCTTGGTGGTTTCCCTGGGTCTTGAGCGGGCTGGCTATCCGGTTAATCTTAATGCCGATCACATTGCATCCTGATCTTTGGGGACATTCCTTCAGTGCCTATTATTTCGCCTATGAAGGGAAGCTTAACCTCTATGATACTTTAGCCAGTTTGCCCCAGTCGTACCCCTTGGTCAAAAATTTTGGAGTCGAGGATATTTTTATTTACCCCCCCCTTGCTTATTACACCCTGGGCCTTTTTAGGTTAATTATTAAGCCCCTTGCTGACCCAAATTTTATCCCATGGTTAATGGAAAATCTCGGCGCGGCTCATTCTTATCCTCGTCTTTTTGAACACCTCTTTCTTTTTAAGTTTCCTTATCTTTTTTTCGATTTTGCCCTAGCTTTTCTTCTGGCCGATCTTTTTGCTGAACAGAGAAAGCGTAAAATGGTCCTTATTCTTTGGTTGTTTAATCCGTTGACCCTATACGCGACTTTTATGATGGGCCAACTCGATCTTCTCCCGACTTTTTTCGTGGTTCTGTCTCTCTTTCTTAATCGGAGAGGAAAGGGCGAACTAGCTCTTGTTTCCTTAGGGGTTGGTGGAAGCTATAAGCTCTTTCCACTGTTTCTTATCTTTCCCTTAGCATTCGCATTGGAGAAGAGCTTTTTACGGAGGACGAGGTTAGTATTCCTCGGGTTTCTCCCGTTTCTTATTTCTATCGCCCCCTTTTTATCTTCAAAAGCATTTAGATCAATGGTTCTCTTTACCCCTAAGTCCCAAAAAATGCTCTTTATGGGTTGGCCAGTGTCGGGCGCCGAGGTTGTCTATCCGTTTGTCATTGGAATTTTTCTAATCTATTTTTTGGCCTATTATGCTAAGAAACGTATACCAATCTGCGTTTATTTCCTATCCATACTATTGCTTACTTTTTCCGTAACCCATTATCATCCCCAATGGTTTTTGTGGATAACCCCACTCTTAATCTGGGAACTTGTGGAGAATAACTTTAAACACCTGTTGCTAGTTGTTAGCCTTTCTGTTTGTTGGTTAGCGATAACCCTCCTTTTTGAGCCGTCTCTTTCTTACGGCTTGTTTAATCCTCTCTGGCCACAACTGGATAACGCTCCTGCGCTGGCTACCACTCTTGGTAAATACACAGATGTTTTTCAGGCCAAAAGCATAATCAGAAGTGTTTTTGCCGCTTCTGCCCTATTCTTTGGGCTTCAGCTTTCTTCCCTTAAAAAAAGAAATGCCTAAAAAAGCAGATTTATTTTTTTGGCCACTTTTGTTACCTGCTCTTTTAACTTTCATTCTCTTCTATGATTTTTTGGTAAAGGGTCTTGTGCTCATGCCGGCTGACATTACCGTTGGTCTTTATTCCCCCTGGCTTGATTATAAGTGGGGATACGCTGTAGGCGTGCCGGTTAAGAACCCTCTCCTGTCAGACATTCCCTCGCTTCTTTATCCCTGGCGCTCGTTTGCTATTGACCAATTAAAAGCCGGACAAATTCCTCTCTGGAACCCCTTTTATTTTATGGGTATGCCTCTTTTGGCCAATTTCCAGGTTGCGGTATTTTCCTACGCCAATCTCTTTTTCCTTATTTTGCCAAAGGCTGCAGCTTGGAGTGCCGGCATTGTCATTCAGCTATTTCTGACAATTTTCTTTTGTTATCTCTTTTTGAAAAATAGAAATTTAAGCCGAGCTTCTTCGCTTTTAGGCGGGATTGTTTTTTCTCTTTGTGGGTTTTCAATTTCTTGGCTTGAGTATAATGTTCATGGTCACACCGCGCTCTTCTTCCCTCTCTTACTTTTTCTAGTCGATAAGTATTTTCAAGAAGAGAGACTGTTTTGGCTATTAAGCATCAGCCTTGCCATCGCCCTGCAAATTTTTGCTGGCTACGTGCCGATTGTTATCTATAATTACCTAATTCTGGGCCTGTATATTTTATTTTTTTATGGGAGTAAACTGGCCAAACTAGCCAAACTGGGATTTTTTTGTATATTGGGATGGGGAATAGCGGCCGCCCAAACTTTGCCCGGGATTGAACTAGTCAATCTTTCCGTTAGGAATATTGATCCAATCGTAAAAAGTAATGCCTCGTTTCTGCCCCTTTCTCATTTAGCTACCCTAATTGCTCCTGATTTTTTTGGCAATCCGGCGACAGGGAATTATTGGGGACAGGCCTTTTATGATAATTTCGCCTTTTGGGTCGGCGTGCCGGCACTTATTTTGGTGTTTATCGTATTGTTTAATACATTAAAAAGTCGCTTTATCAAGTTCTGGATAATAATTTTACTCTTTTCCTTCATTTTGATAACTCAAAATCAATTGGGCATTCTTTTGCAGAAAATTTTTTGGCTGCAAGGAGGAGTGGCCGCCCGTGCCTTGTTTATGACCGACTTCTCTCTAGCGGTGTTAGCTGCCGGCGGATTGGAAGTCTTGATTAGAGATAGAAAGAGGAGTCTTGGAAAACTTCTCCTTTCCTTACTCTTTACGGGATTAAGTTTGGCGATTTTGGGAGTTTTAGGATCCAGGATTACTGATCCAGTCCGTCGCCTAATTGTCATGAGAAATTTGGTAATTCCTTTCGCGATCTTTCTTGCTTCTCTCCCTCTCCTTTTAATTATAGTTTTAAGTATGAGAAAACTACTCGCCTATTGCTCTACTGGCTTATTTATCTTTTTAATTTCTTTCAGTCTTTTATACCAAGCTAAAAAATATTTGCCATTTTCAAAATCAGAGCTTGTTTTTCCCACTACGCCGGTAGTGGAGTTCTTGCAAAAGCAGAAGCAGCCATATCGTTTCGAGCCAGGGGATGTCATACCCCAAAATATGTGGATGCCCTATGGACTTGAGGCGGCCAGTGGTTCCGATGCGCTTTTACCAAAGAGGGCGGGAGAGTTCTTAACAGCCCTGGAAACAGGTAAAATTCAGAAAAACATTTCCCGGGTACACCTGATTCAGAATTACGACTCACCGCTTTATCCGCTCTTGAACGCAAAATATGTTTTGGCTAAAAAGCAAACCGAAGAAGGGATTTATTCACTCGAGGGCCAACCTCCCGGAAAATTCTTGGATAAAAGTAGGTACAGGCTGGTTTTTGAAGATAAAACCGTTCAGATTTATGAAGACTTAAAGGCCTTGCCTCGAGCTTTTTGGGTTTACGATTTTGAGGTTTTAAGTGATGATAAGGAAATTGTTGACCGGCTTCAAACCCAAGACTTCGAGTTAAAGAATAAAATAATTCTTGAAGAAAATCCCAATTTTACTCCTCTTCCAAAAAAGGCTAGAGAGCGAGAAATAAAATGGCTTGAATACAAACCAGAGAAATTAAAGATGGTAGTTGATTCCGACCAGCCCGGTTTTATCTTTTTGGCCAATAATTTTTATCCGGGGTGGCGAGCCTTCATTGACGATGAGGAAGCGAAAATTTACCGAGCGAATTACACTTTCCAGGCAATTAGAATTTGCGAGGGGAGACATTTGGTGGAGTTTTTTTATCAACCAAAAAAATTTCTCTTGGGAGGACTAATATCCGGTTTTTCTCTAGCCAATTTGATGTTAGTGGCCAGTCTAGGTGCAATTAGAAATTTATGGGCAAGAAAATACAAGCGATAATCTTTACAAGTACACCGGCCCTCGTGATTTTGTTGTTAGCAGCGATTTTATTTCGACCATTTTTTCTGACAGGCCAGGTACCAATTCCCGGCGATATTCTTATCGGCCATTATCACCCTTGGGCAGACGAAATATGGGAAGAAAGAGTTGCTGGTTATCCAATCAAAAATTTCAGTTTATTTGATGGCGTTCGTCAGACCTTGCCCTGGCGACTTTTGGCAATCGAGCAAATGAAATTAGGTAAGCCGCCTCTTTGGAATCCCTACATTTTTTCCGGAATGCCTCTTTTAGGAAACCTGCAGGTCGCGGCGTTTTATCCCCTTAATATGCTATTTTTTATTTTTTCAGGCCTAAATGCCTGGACAATTTATATTTTTTGTCAGCCTGTTTTGGCGGCTTTCTTCACATACTTTTTTTTAAGAACAATTGGTAGGTCGCGCGAGGCATCTTTATTTGCGGGAATTACTTATGGATTTTCTTTAATTATGATGAATCATTTGGAATTTGGAATTGATGGTCATACCGCCCTTTGGCTACCCTTAGGTTTAGGAGCAATCAACAAAATTCAAAACCAGGGACAATGGCGGTGGGCGGTTATTTTTACAATTTCAGTGGGGATGAGTCTCTTGGGGGGTTATCCTCCACCATTAATCTACAATTTAATTATTCTTTGTGCTTATGCCTTGTTTAGAATTCGCCCGTTGATCTCCTCAAAAATTTTGATAGTTATTTTGGGTATATCTCTTGCATTTTTATTGACTGCCAGCCAAATTTTACCAGCTTTTGACTTGGCACAAAGAGTGACGCGGGAAGAGACTCAATTTGGAGTTTTAAGTAAAGAGCCGTATTTTTTCCCTTGGGAAAATTTGATTATGATCCTTGCTCCGGATTTTTTTGGCCACCCGGCGACTGGCAACTTCTCTTCGCGGATATTTTTTCCTGATAATCCATCAATCGGTATAATAGGTTTCTTGTTTGTCGCTTACTCCTTCTTGCGTATTTTTAGGAAAAAAGAGATTGCCTTTTGGGCATTTTTTGTGATTTATCCAACGCTTCTCATGCTGGGAACGCCTCTTGGGCAAGCACTAAGATTATTGCCTATCCCTGCACTTTCTTTAGTGACGCCAATCAAAATGATCTGGGTTGTTGCCTTTTCTTTGAGTGTTTTAGCAGGGATTGGAATGGATGTAGTTTCGGAATTGATTAGGAAAGATTGGTCCTGGCGATTTTTTTCGCCGATGGTTATAGTTTGGGAAATTATTTTCTTGGTCTGGATCGCCGGCTTCTTAATTCCCGCAGGAGAACAAATTAGAGTGGCCCAAAGAAATTTATTTTTGCCCACACTCTTTTTAGCTACAGGCTCCGGGTTTATAGCTATTTCGTTATTTCTCCCAAAATTTTGGCCGTTTATTGCGAGTCTTATTATTGGGCTTTCAGGAACTGAACTCGTTCATCAGGGTATAAAATACAATCCATTTATCAATAAAGGTTTAGTGTTTCCCCAAACCGAAATTTTTAAAAGAATCTGTGAGAAAGGAGATACTTGGCGGGCAATGATTGTCCATCCTGAGCTGTTACCGGTAAACAGTAATATTCCTTATCGAATCTCAATGATTGATGGTTATGCCTCGATGTACGATGGCCGATACGGTCGGCTGGTAAGGCTGGCTAACGCCACTCTGCCCATTAGAGAAATAGGGGGGTATCCGAGAATAGTTTTTCAGACTGAATATAATTCGCCGATTATTGATCTTTTGAATGTAAGGTGGGTACTTTCTCTTTCCGAATTAAAAAATCCGAAATTAAAATTAGTAGCCAGGGAAGGTCAGACCGCGCTTTATGAAAACATAAATGCAGGACCGAAAGTTTTCCTTGCCCGGCAGTTTTATGTTGAAAAAAACGATTTGACAATCGCCCAAAAGATGTTGGAAATTGATTTGAGCAAAGAGGTGGTCTTGGAAGAGCACCCCAATTTAATGGCAATAGCTGAAGATAAGTCTTTGTCGGAAGGAAAAGCGGAGATAATTGCCTATCAGCCAGGGAAAGTGATAGTGAAAACTCAAACATCAACCGCCGGCATTTTGGTTTTGACCGATACCTATGATTCTGGATGGAAAGCCTTTGTAGGGAGAAAAGCGACAAAAGTTTTTCGAGCTGATTATGATTTAAGAGCGGTAGAGGTTCCTGCTGGAGAACATGAGGTTGAGTTTGTCTACGACCCTCTTTCTTTTAAGATTGGCCTAGGAATTTCTCTATTGACAGTTAGCAGCCTTTTAATTGGCGCATTTCTTTTCCGGATCAAAAATTTAAATTTGGTAGGCGGTCTAAGGCAACGAGAACATTAACAAATTTACCTTCATTGGCTTTGTAATACGCGGCGATCCCAATCATAGCGGCGTTATCGGTGTCAAGATTTTTAGAGTAGGGAAGGAAAGGAGACAGGTGATATTTTTTCGCCACTTTTCTTACCCCTGTTCTTAGTTTTAGATTATTCACTACTCCTCCCCCCAAAACGATTTGCTTTGGATGATAACGCTGAATTGCCATTTCGAGTTTTATCATTAAGGCGGCAACTAACGATTTTTCGAAAGAGGCACAAATATCATAATGGTAATTTTTAATTCCCTTCTCATTTAACTGTTTAATTAAATAAAGTGCGGCTGTCTTGAGCCCAGAGAAAGAGAAATTCAAATCCTTTGACTTCTGCATCGGTATCGGTAACGGATATTTATTTGGGTCTCCTTTTTTAGCTAGTTCTGAAACAATTGGCCCGCCCGGATAACCAAGGTCAAGCATTTTGGCCAACTTATCAAATGCTTCTCCGGCGGCATCATCCAGGGTTTCACCTAATAGCTTGAATTGGCAGAAGTCTTTCATTAGCACTAACTGGGTGTGACCGCCAGAAACAAGGAGTCCCAAAATGGGAAATTTGGGCTTGATCACCGAGAAGGGACCATTGCCTTTTGCGTTTTTGGCAAAAGAAGATAAAAGATGGCCCTCCATGTGGTTGACGGCGATCAGGGGCTTTTGAGTCTTGCGGGATAATTCTTTGGCTTTGGCAATGCCTATCTCAAGGGCAATGGCTAGGCCGGGACCCTGGGTAACGGCGATGGCGTCAATAGTATCTGGTATGTGGTATGTAGTATTTAGTATTTTAGGGAACGCCCTTTTGAGGGCTTCCTGGATTACCGGGCCGACTCTTTCACGGTGGGCCCTTTGGGCGATTATTGGGACGACGCCGCCGTATTTACGGTGAAGCTCAACTTGCGAAGAAACGACATTAGAAATTACTCGATCATCTGCAGTAACTGCCGCCGCGGTTTCATCGCAGGAAGTATCAATCGCTAAAATAATGAAATTTTTCTTCATCTTGTGATATATTATACCCTTAATGAGGGATTGCATTTTTTGTAAGATCGTTAAAGGTGAAATTCCTTGCCACAAGATTTACGAGGACAAAAACTTTTTGGCCTTTTTGGACATTGCTCCTTTCGTAAAAGGACATACTCTAGTCATTCCTAAGAAACACTACCGTTGGGTTTGGGATATACCGAATTTAGAGGCCTATCTTTCGGTGACTGGAAGGGTAATTAATCACTATAGAAAGGTTTTAAAAGATAAATTTGTCGCTAGTATAGTTTGGGGAATGCTGATTCATCATGCCCACATTCAAATACTTCCGTGTCCTCGCGAACTCCATTTGAATTGGGAACGAAGTAAGCTCGAAGACAGAGAAGGAAAAGGGCTGGCCTCAAAACTTAGACTTCCGTAAAATTCAAACTCTGTATTTTATTTTCCTCTTCGTTTCTGAAATAGTTTCAATAGTGACCCAGATGATTTTTGCTTTCCTCTTTTGGCTGAGATTTTCCAAAATATTTTTAACTTTTTGTAACCATTCGATAACGATGACATTGCCTGGCTTAAGCATTTCCTTAAAGCCGATTTCCCATAATTCCTTGCCTTCTTGCATCCGCCAGGTATCGAGATGGTATAAAGCTCCAGAGACGCAAAGAGGCAGACCTGCCTGCCGGCAAGGCAGGGATGTAAAGATTTTGGGAGGGTTGCTAAGATTGAAGGGATATTCACGAGCGAGGACGAAAGTGGGGGAAGAGATGTTCTCCTTAATTCCCAGCGCTTTTCCTATTCCCTTGGCGAATTGCGTTTTGCCCGAACCAAGTTCGCCCTGGAGGGCAAAGACAAGTGGTTGATGGTTAGCCCGCCCTCCGATGCGGAGGGCGAGGCAGGTAGCTGTTAGCTGATAGCTGAGAATTCTTGAAGCGATACTCTGAGTTTCTGCCTCACTTTTGGAAATGAATACTTGGCCGGCCGCGGACGGGATTCTTATTTCTCCCTGGCGCAGAATTTCTGGTTCGTTTAGGAGCGTATTGACAACCGTCGAGGGTGGATTCTCGGGTAGAGTGCCAGCGTCAAGAAAAAGATCGATTAGTGCTCGCTGCTTTTTAGTGGCGTTTTCGAGAACATCTTTTAAAGAATAGGGCGTTTTCTTGCCGGCCACGTTGGCTGAAGTGCTGGTGATTGGTTTCCCGAGTTTTTTGATAAGCTCTAAGACGAAAGGATAACGAGGTATTCTTATGCCCAAGGTGCCGTCTTCTGCCTCAAGGCCAGTGGCAACTTTATTTTTGCTTTTCGAAACGACGGTTAAAGGACCAGGCAAAAAATTTCGGTAGAGATTTCTTGCTGTCTCGTTGAAGATAACATATTTTTTTGCCATTTCCTGGTTGGCAACGGCAATTGAGATCGCCTTTCCTTCTTTTCGGCGCTTATAAAGCAAGAGCCTACTGACGGCTTGTTTGTTGGTCGCATCTACACCGAGACCGTAACAGGTTTCGGTGGGGTAAATAACTAAACCGCCAGTTTCAAGGGCGCGGATGGCCGCCCGCATGGCTTTATCTTTGTCGCGAATTTTGCTAGTATTCATCTTGTATATTTTACCCTAGATGAAGGTTTGTTGTTTGGCTGTCGGTCAATTGGCCACTAATTGTTATCTGGCAGTGGATGAGAAAACACGCAAGGCAATAATTATTGATCCCGGTGACGACGGCGGATTTATCATCCAGAAAATTCTTGACTTAAGGCTTGAGCCGGTGTCCATTGTCGCAACCCACGGCCATTTTGACCACGTTCTCGCGGCAACCGAGTTAAAGCTTGCCTTTAGCATTCCGTTTTTTCTTCACCACAAAGACGAGCCGATTCTTAAACGTAGCCAAAAGACAGCAGGATATTTTACCGGCTTATCCGCTGATCCCCCTCCCAAGATTGACCAGTTTTTGGAAGAAGGGGATTGCCTGGAATTTGGGAAGGAGAAGCTCTTTGTCATCGAAACGCCTGGCCATACACCGGGCGGAATTTGTCTTTGTGATAGAAAGCAAATTCTTTTTTCCGGCGACACCCTTTTTGCCGACGGTCAAGTTGGCCGAACTGATTTTGGCGGCAGCGAAAAAGAGCTTTCTTTTTCAATTAAAGACAAGCTTTTAGTACTCCCGGGGGTAACAATTGTCTATCCGGGCCATGGCCGCCAGACGACGATTGGAGAAGAAAAGGAAAATCTGCTAAAATCAGGCCTGCATGGATTTCTCGATCGTTATCCCTAATTGGAACGGAGAAAAACTTTTACGAAAGAATTTGCCAAAGGTTTTGGCCGCACACGCAAATGAGGTTGTTGTGGTTGACGACGGGTCAACTGACGGAAGCACAGAGTTCCTCAAAAAGATTTCCCCAAAAGAAGCAAAACTTCGAATTTTAGGGCTAAAAAAAAATTACGGATTCGTTTACGCCTGTAATTTAGGGATGAAAGAAGCCAGGAGTGAGGCGGTTGTCCTTTTAAACAACGATGTCATCCCCCAAGAAGATTTTTTGCGTTACATCTCGTCCCACTTTCAGGATCCGAATCTTTTTGCCGTTTCTCTTCATGAACCGAATTGGTCATGGGCAAAGATTGAGTGGAAGCGAGGTTTTTTCGATCATTCACCGGGGATAAAAAGTAGGGTTGCTCATGTTTCTGGCTGGGCCTCGGGGGGAAGCGCTGTTTTTAGAAAATCAATTTGGGAAAAATTAGGCGGATTCGACCAGATTTATCACCCTTTTTATTGGGAGGATATTGATCTTTCATATCGGGCCTGGAAAAGAGGATACAAGATTATCTGGGAACCCAAGGCAATTGTTCATCATGAGCACGAACAGACAGTCAGTCGATTTTCCCCCGATTACGTGAGAAGAATTTCTGAACGCAATCAACTTTTGTTTATTTGGAAGAATATTAGCGATCCCAAGATGATACTCGAGCATAAATTTTTTTTGGGCAGAAGATTGATGTTTTATCCTGGTTATTGGCGACCGTTTTTAGCAGCGCTAGCAAAGTTTCCGCAAGTATTGCCCAGGTGGCTTAGGGAGCGGAAAGAAAAAAAAGTTGCAGATAGAGAAATTTTTGTTGAATTTACTTGAAGGCCAACTGGAATGAAAAAATCGTTTTTTGGGGTCTTATTATTAATACTCTTGGGCCTATTAGTCAGAGCTTTCTTATCACCGCTCTTCGTAAAAGGAGATTTGCTTGTTTTCAAAGAATGGAGTGTTTCCCTCTACGACGAGGGCCTAGCCGGTTCCTATTTTCGGGAGGGATGGATTTACTCGGTTCCTACACAACCCCCCCTGATGATGCTTATGCTTTGGATTTCTCGGTGGCTGTACGAACATTTATATTTATTGGCCCAGGCGCACAATATTTTTAGGGTACCACCCGGCTTTGTCTTATTATGGCTGAAAGAAAACGGAATGATTTTTTTCCTGCGATGTTGGTCTTTTGTTGCCGAAGTAGGGGGGGGAGCGCTTTCGTATTTAATAATAAAAGAAATAACGCGTCGAGAAAAATATGCTTTTTTTGGGCTAGCTTTTTTCTTGTTCAACCCCGTTACGCTTTTTGATGGGTCAATTTGGGGCCAGCCCGACCTGCTGTCTCCGCTATTAGTCATATTGTCATTTTTAGTTTTCCGAAAGAGTTATGGGCAATTTTTATCGCCTATTTTTTTCTCCCTGGGTTTGCTAATAAAACCAACAGTAGCAATTTTTATCCCATTTTATTTTGTGTTCGTTTTAAGGGATACCCTGTCTTCTGAGACAAGAAATATAAAGAAGTCACTGGCCACGTTATTTCTGGGGAGCGTAATTAGCCTTATGTTAGCGCTCTTGATTTTTCTGCCTTTCTATGACCGTTCGACTAACTTTTTCTCCTTTATGGTAAATGTGATATCTACACGAATTTTGCCTTCAGCCAAGGGGATAACCCATGCGTCAAACTCCGCCTTTAATCTTTACACTCTTTTTTTTACTATTGACGAAACCTCAGGCGATTATCAACTTGTTCTTTTTAGCTTAACCCAAATAGGAAATATAATAGTGGCCATGATTATGACGGGCCTCTTTCGTTTTTGGTGGCGTAATCAAACGAGAATAGTTTGGCCCAACGCCCTAATCGTGTTCTTATTGGTCATTGGCGAAAGTTGGTTTTTGTTTAAGACCGGCATGCTGGAGCGATACTTTTTTGTCGTCTTTCTCCCAACGACAATAATGCTTTTTATGGGGGCAAGAGAGATTGTCCTTCCTTTGCTAGTACAGAATATAGTGTGGTTCGGAAATCTTTTCTACTCTTTTTTTCAACGCGACTACTCCAGCGTAAAATACCTTTTTGAGGGGCATAATTATCTCTTGATCAGGGCCTTATCGTTAATCAATTTAGTGGTTTTTATTTATATTGTCCTTTTTTTAAGAAGATCAGTTAATAATAAACTATGAACCTAATGCAAATATCCATTGTAATTGTCAGTTATAATACCAAAGAGCTTCTAAAGAGGTGCCTTGAGGCGATTATTGATAGTTGCAGAGACACAAAGATGCAGACCTGCCTGCCGGCAAGGCAGGGCTGCAAAGTAGAAATAATTATTGTTGACAATGGATCAAAGGACGGGTCGGTAGGAGAAATTCAAAATTCAAAATGCAAAATGCAAAATGACAAGTTAAAATTAAAAATTATTGAGAACAAAGAGAACTTGGGGTTTGCCAGAGCAGTTAATCAGGCCCTTAGTGGGGCACACGGGAGAGCGATTTTATTGCTTAATTCTGATACACAAGTTGAGAAGGAAGCTTTGAGAAAGTTGTTAGGGTTTGAGGAGAAAGTCGGTCCGGCCGTGATTGGGACAAGGCTTCTGAATCCAGACGGGAGTGTCCAACCCTCCGTTTTCCATTTGCCAACAATTAAAAGAGCAATTTGGGAGTTTTGGTTAGGCAAAAAGGGCGCCTTTTCGAAGTATGTTCCGGAAGGCAAGAAACCTACGGAAGTAGAGGCGGTCAGCGGCGGAGCCATGTTAATTTCCCGTGGGGTAATCGGGAAAATTGGCCTTTTCGACGAAAGATATTTTATGTATTTTGAGGATTTAGACTATTGCCGGCGCGCCAGACTCGCTGGTTTTAAAGTTTATTACCTGCCCACAGCCGAAATTGTTCACGAACATGGTGCAAGCGGAAAAGAAATTGTAGATGAAGCGAATCAGTGGCGAAGGCTAATTCCCTCAAGCAAAATTTATCACGGGGGATTAAGGCACCAGCTAATAAATTTAATTTTATGGACTGGGCAAAAGTGGAAAAAAGTTCTAAAACTATTAAAACTATAAATAAACTTAGTTTCGGGGTCGGGATTATCATGGTTGCTTTTTCCGTCCTCATTTTGCTTTTCTCCTATTTTTGGACAGATTACGGATTGATCCTCATGTTAACTCATACCCGTCCGTTTCTCGATCAGCTCAACACCCTAGCAAATTTCGGGAATACTCATCGCGAGGTGCTTGCCTGGACTTACTTTTTGTTAATAGCGGGAATGTTTGGCATGCAGATTCTCATTTTCTTGCCAAAATTGTTGGCGCGCCTGTCGGCAAAGATATTATTTGTAACTGCCGGAATAACTACTTTTCTCTTTTCTTTAGCCTATCCATTTCTATCGTACGACATTTTTACCTATCTCTTCTCGGCCAAAACGGTTTGGGTTTACCAAGCAAATCCTTACCTGACTGCGCCAGAAAGTTTCGCGTCAACCGACCTCTGGGTAAGTTTTATGCGAAATATCCAATTTACATATCCGTATGGTGCCGTTTCGCTCCTTTACTCCCTGATTCCCATGATAATATTTTCCGGCAGAAGATTTATTTTGAATTTTTTTGGCCTTAAATTGATGAATGCAATCGTTTTTTATTTAGCCGGGTTAATACTGTTTAGATTGGGCAGCAACAAAAAGGTATTTAGTATTTGGTTTTTTAATCCTCTTTTGCTAATTGAACTTCTGGCCAATTCTCACAACGATCTTTTAATGATCGGCTTATTTTTTCTTTCCTTATTTTATTTGCGTAGAAAAGAGATTAAAAAGGCCTGGGCGGCGCTTTTGGCCTCTGTTTTTACCAAGTATGTTTCTATTATTGGGTTACCCGCGGTTTTTTTAAGTGAGGCGAAAAGAAGATGTTTTTTTAGAATATTAAGCGTCGGTCTGGTCGTGCTGCTCGGGCTACAAACTAATAGGCCAAATCAGGCCTGGTATTATACCTGGATATACATGTTCCTCCCCCTTATAAAACTTAAAACTTCGTCTTGGGGAGTGATTTATTTAATTGGCTTTTTACTCTTAACGCACTATTTTTCTTTTATAAGGTCAGGCTTTTGGGGAGGGGCCAAACTTATCCCAAATTCGCAGCTTCTATTTTATTTTCTTGTCATATTGGTGGTGTTTATCGAACTAGATTTATGGAAAATGGCTGTATCAAAATTAGGCCTGATATTTAAAAAATCATAAGCAGGTAATGAAAAAGAAGAAACACTTTAATCTTGGGCAAAAAATTATTTTTATCTTGGCGGTTCTATTTCAACCGGTTCTGTTTCTCTTTTTTCGGTTTCCGCCCTGTGAGGAGGAGTTGAATATTTTAATGACCTCGCTTACAGAGAAGTCCAGTCTTACAGGGGGGGGCGCTAAGTCAATATTCTCTTTGGCGAGGCGAGAACCCGGCGGCCACTTTCTTTTTGCCAAGAAACAATTAGCCCGCTATTCGGCCGGCTTTTTAGTTGTTTTGCTTTTTGTTTGCAGTTATGTTTATCTTGTCAACACAAAAATATTGTATTCTCCGGAAATTACCTACGGAGAGTATCAGCCCGGATTTAAAGAAGCGGTGCCAACTTTAGTTTCTCCACAGGAGAATTACCAAAAAGTGATAATCGAAAGTCCGCACGCCCAAGCGCATATTTTTGTTCTTTATTACCAGAGCTATCCTCTCGAACTAATCCAAAAAGAGCATAACTTCTCGACCTATGCTAACTTTCAGCCCACGATAAACTTTGGGAAATATGAGTTCAGGAGAACTTTTTGGCCGGA
>Ga0194125_10008181_pt1 | contig 14827 bp, 14 predicted proteins | sample TA2KigC250mmetaG_FD_148626 | JGI IMG/M metagenome (GOLD analysis project Ga0194125, IMG submission 148626) | Freshwater microbial communities from Lake Tanganyika, Tanzania - TA2015034 Kigoma Deep Cast 250m | ecosystem: Environmental > Aquatic > Freshwater > Lake | place: Tanzania: Lake... | reverse complement strand
AAGGGCTCTATTTGGGTTTTGGTTTCCGTTATTGAAGAAATATTTTGTTTTGTTAGCGCTGGCGGTAAAAGCGATGCATGGTGACAACGTGCGGGAAGCTGAGGCAAGCGAGGAAAACAAAGAAGCTACCTTCGGGTCCAAAGTCAAGGGAGGGTAAGCGATCCTTGAGGGTGTAGAACAGCCCCAACAGGATCCAGGCCCCGGCATGAAAGGGAAGGGCGGCCTTCCAAAGGGATGTGGAGCTTAATTGAAGCCCTCGTCGCAAATCCCGCCAACCGGTTCGGCTGTGTTGGCCGATGAAGTACAAGCCAAAGGCGTGCATTAAGGGCAGGGTGGAGGAGGCCAGCAAGCCCAGAGAGGTCCAGACCAGCGCCGATTGGCGACGATATCCCCCGATCATGGCCCATAACAAGATCCACCACGGCGAAAGAGACCAGGTTGTTTCGCGTTGGGTCATGGCCTGCACGATGTTACGGGTTTCTTCGGGATGGGTGCCTGTCACATGGACCAATACCGATAGGCCCCATGCCAGCGATAGGATGGGATTCAGGCCCCAAGACCGACCATCCGCTTGACCAAAATGCCAGGCCGAATACCCCACAAAAAACAACAGACTCCACCAAGGCCACAGGAACCAAAACCATAACATCAATAAGCCTAGGCCAATATAAAGCAGCACCATAGCGGGTGTGGGAAGTCTTTGGAATCGTCCGCTTTGTAATAAATGATCGACGGCGCCGTGGGGTAGGCCCAGCATGACCATGCCCACAACAAGACCCAGGTTGGCCACTACCGCATAGACCGAAGGCAGGGTCTGTAGACCCATCAAAAGAAGCGTCAATAACAACAAACGCAAAGGCCATCCGCCATGCCGTTCCCACAGGGCGACCAAAAATGGCTTCCAGGGCAAATGCATCAACATCCGCAGATCGTCCTTCCAGCTGGATTTTTCGTCCATAAAGCGCAGGACCGAGGGGAGGGGTATGCCCGCAAAAAGTTGTTCAAAAATCGCTTTGCCTTGGTGGGGACGACGACGGAGAATATGCAGGAGAAGTCCGTCCAGGAAGGCGTAACGGGGATGGGATGGTTGGGATTGCCAAGGCTTGGTGGTAGGTCTACGAGAGTCGGAAGCCCCATCGGCAGAGTTGCTGTTGCCCAAAAACTGTGCCAGTTCTCGAGCCTGTTGGTGCATGGTTTTGAAAGCGTAACCGGTGCTGGGTTTGAGGGCGTTGTTACGGGTTCCTATGGACACGACGCTTTGCAGCGGATGGCGGGCGCTGCGGCGTTCGCTGCGGTGCTCCGACATGGGAATGATACCCTGCTCCCGGTGGACAATGCGGTACGTGGCTTGTTCAGGCAGGGCGGCCTGGAGGTAATCGCGCAGACATTGCTCGGCCAAATCAGCTTCCAGGATCGCGGTCCCAAAACGCGTGAGTTCCACCAATACCCGATTCTCCGTGTAGGGCAGTATGTAAACAAATTGTGTAGCCCCGTCCTGCGGCACTTCCAAATCCATGAGGGTCACCCCCGCATCGCTTTGCCAAGGGAAATCCGTTTCCACAACCCACCCGTAAAAACTCTGCGCCAAATCAGGCTGCGCGGCATGGCCCGACGCGTTATCCCGTAGGGGCGGCCGGGAATCCAGGATCCAACGAGCCTGCACCTTTTCCGACCCGCAAACTGCATAGGCGCCCTGCTCATCCGCGCCCACCCTCTCCACCGCCTCGGCCCTCAGCTCCCAGCCGTTGGCCGTGATGCGTCGGCTCAAATCCTCGTAGAGATCCAGGCTGTTGATCTGGTGATAACGCAGCGGCGCGATCGAAACCAGGGGTTCCCGCCCTCCGCGCACCTTGTCCCACGAATGCCCGATCAAATCCCCTAGATCCGTCACCACCGGTTCCGTGTCCTCCGCCCAGAAACAAAATGTCTTGTCATTGCGGCTTTTGGGGTCCGGGTCCACGAACAAAACCCGACAACCGGCCAACAAACCCGCTTGCTCCAACGACCGGGCTGTCAGCGCAGCCGATGCCCCCCGGCCTACAAAGAGAAAGTCCACGACGCCTGCCATGTCACCGAAGGTATTCCAAAGGCGGGTATTTGTGGCCTTGATTTAGAGGTAGTATCGAACAATGCCTTTAAAGTATATTTTGGAAGAGAATGTATCCGTTTTGATAAGTTATTGCGCCAATTATCAGCCGAATCGGATGGAGGCTTTAGCCTGGATTAAGGAGATATCATGATCGCCCTAACCATCATTGTAGGCATAGGTCTATTATGGCTGCTTAAGATCCTTGTTTACGATCGCTCAAGGGCTCGCTGGGAGCAGTACAAGGCGAACCAAGCTCTGCTGGCGACCGTAACCAAGCCCTACCGGGGGACGCGGTCGGAGCGTAGGTTGGTGCTGAGCCTTCTTCTTAATAACTTTTCTTCCAAGGCCTTGTACCACGATTTGTATTTGGACATGACCCGAGGCCACTATGCTCAATTGGATATCGTACTAGCAACGAGGGTGGGGGTGGTGGTTTTTGAGGTCAAAGAAATGAACGGCTGGATTTTTGGTTCAGGCCATCATCAGCAATGGACCCAGATTTTGGCGTATGGCAGGCATCGATATCGCTTTTACAATCCCATCCTTCAAAACCAAAAACATATCCACGACCTTCGTTCCCAATTGCCGCAGTTTGCAAAGTTGCCTTTTTATTCGGTTCTTGTTTTTGATGGGCCTTGTGAATTCAAAAAACTTCATGACATTCCTTCGGATGTTTATTTGGCTCGTCCGTGGGAGGTTACGGATGTTTTGGAGACGCTACTGACAAACAATCCTCAGGCCGAATACGCAGACATGGAACAGGTGATTCGCTTGCTCGAAACCGCCGTTCAAAACGGCGAAAACCCGGAGATTCGTCGACAACATGTTCTGAATGTGCGTAAGTTCAAAAAAAGTCAGGGCCAGAATCGACAACCCCAAAGCCTTAGTTTGAGGCCTTTGTTCTATTTTTGTTCTGGAACAAGTTTGAGTAATTCTTTTAGGTATTTATTTCGTAAAATGCTAAAATAGGTATTCTTATTTATCGTTGATTTTGGAGTTCGACTCCAAAACGTTAACTTGAGACCCTTTAGGGGCCCTTCATTCTCAAAAGCCTGTATTTCCGATGCAGTTGAGGCAAACTATGAGAAAGTCTATCCCCCTCACCTTGCCTACTGAGGGAAATAGAAGCCTTCGCCTAAGTTATTAATATTTACAAAATTTGATCAAAGAATTATGAGCCTAGGCGATTTTTTTATATCTTTAGATCGGTTTAATAGTAGCGTATAATGAAAAAAAGCAATATTATTTTTTTCTTTTTGTTGGTGGTATCATGCAAAAATGAGGAACTACCGAAAGAAACGGCTTCTAAAAGGGATTCTGTTCCTTTGGTGGATTCCAGCGCAAGCAGTTTTTATAAAATCAATGAAATTCGTACCAAGATAATGCAGAACGACACTTTTAAAGTTTGGCCCTATGAGTTTTATGCGAATTATACTTTTCAGGGTCTAAAGAATTTGTCAACAATAAATTTGGAATTTACTTACGAGGATACGGATTCTTTGGTGTATTTTTCCGATGATCGTAATGAATTCGGTGAATTACACAAAAAGGGTGAAAACTTCATTTTACTTCGATTGCAAAATTCTGAAGGGGAATATCTAAATAGAGAGTTGATCCCTGGCAATCGATACAAAATAATCTATGCATATTTTAACGATAGCGAGTCCCTTAGGTCACTCAAATACACTACCAACAATAGTGGTTATTACATTGTCGACTTAGTGCCTGATTCCTTACAATTTTCAAGGGACTAAGTATGCATAGGAGGGCATTTATCTTCTTTTTCTTTGGCTTTTGCCTTTTGACTGTCGATAATTTGATTGGCCGGCCTCAAGAGGTTTATGACCCAAATACAGATTTATCATCATGTGTTGTCGAAAGTGGTAAAGAATTTTTAGGGCGCAAATACCGATCTAAAGCCCCTGATGGCACTGTTATGGATTGTAGTGGATTCGTCAGGTATGTTGCCCAAATCGCTTCAGGAATTAGATTGAATTCTGATGCTCAACAAATTGCCGATCAAATTCTTAAGGTACCTTTTAGCGAAGTTTTGCCCGGAGACCTTCTGTTTTTTGAGGGAAGAAAGGCCGGAACCAAAAAGGTAGGGCATGTGGCCATGATAAGTGACATAGGTCCTAACGGAATTGAAATGCTACATAGTTGCTCTAGGGGAATCATTGTTGAGAAGTACCCTAATGAATATTATCAAAAGAGATTTTTAAGTGCCGGTCGATTTTTGCCAAGAGGTAAAAACTTACAAAATCAGTCTGTTAAAGAAAAATCAAATGAATCTTTCTCTGCCGCGTCTACCAAAACAAATCATGTTAAAATAAAAGCGGTTGGCGATATCATGTTGGGTACGGATTACCCTCATTCGGGTTATTTGCCCCCGGATGATGCCATAGGAAGTTTTGATTCGGTTAAGCCTTACCTTCTTGACGCGCATTTGGTTTTCGGTAACCTTGAAGGTTGCTTACTATCGTCACAAACTCCCGTTGCTAAGAAATGTAATGATCCTCAAAAATGTTATGCATTTAGAAGCCCGGACCGTTATTCCTCTATCTTGGCTAAGGCAGGCTTTAATTTGATGAGTATAGCCAATAATCATATTTTTGATTTTGGCCAAATAGGTGTTAATAATACAATTGCCTGCCTTAGTAAAGAAAGTATTCATTTTGCGGGTGTTCTCTCCATTCCATTTGTAGTTTTCAATATTGAGAAAATCAGGGTAGGATTTTGTGCCTTTTCGCCCAATCATGGCACTGTTTCCATTACTGATTACGCTAATGCCAAAAGGATTATTGAAAAATTGAATCAGCAATGTGATTTGGTGATCGTTTCATTTCATGGCGGAGGTGAAGGCGACGCATTTCGTTATCTCTCCAACGGCGTGGAAATTTATTTAGGAGAAAATAGGGGGAACTTGAAAGAATTCGCTTACCTTGCCATTGATGCTGGTGCCGATTTGATATTAGGACATGGCCCGCATATCCCACGTTCATTAGAAATCTATAAAAATAAACCTGTTTGCTATAGCCTTGGAAACTTCGCAACCTACGGTAGATTTAGTCTTATTGGACTTAAGGGCTTAGCGCCTTTATTGGATTTGGAGTTAACCGAAAAAGGTGATTTTGTATCTGGAAAAATAATCTCCTTCAGGCAAGAAGGCGAAGGCCGGCCTGTACTTGACTCCTCCCAAATGGCCGCACGAATTATCAAAGAGACAAGTGAGCATGATTTCCCAAACGGGCAAATCAGGATTGATTTGAATGGGAATTTATATATGTTCCTTTTTTAGGTTTTTCCCGCTTTTGCTTCTGATGTTGGCTTGTGGCAGTAAGGCGCAACAAGAAAATGAGGTAAAAGTTGTAAAGACCAAAGTCAAAGATTTGACACAGGAACAAGTGGAAATAATGGCTAAGTCTAATAGCTGTTATCTGCCTTTGACAAGAAATAACCAATATTTTTCCAAATATGTTTCCAAAAGACTTGTTTTTGATGATCTATTCAATTTAACCCTTGACTCAACTCATCCTTATAGAAATAGATATATAGTTGGAGATTTGAACGTTCTTGACGACAGCGGGAATGTTCGTGGTTTGATTGAAATGAATCCTCGTCTTGATCTTTTAAAAGATTTTTCCCTTATTGATTCAGGTTTACTCCTTAAATTACAAAATTCTCATCAAGTTCGAGATTTTGATATACAGGGTTTAGTAGAATCTAGTCGTAGGCTTAAAACAAAACAGAAAAAAGATTTGATGGATTTTTATACTTCTGTATGGAAATATTACACTCCTGGCCTAAATCGCAAATTTGCATTTTCCGCCGGTTCTGTCTTTGCCGCTGGTCAAAAGTTATGTCTTTGCGAGGCTTATGAAGATACCCTCATTGAAGTTGCAAGGTTTGGGACCTCTGGAAAGCGCATGGATCCCATAATTACTCACGACTCATCGGGAAGGGAGAGAATTAGGCATATCGAATATATTCCAATAGGCGACAAAAGAGATTATTACGGTTTTCATAATATTATCAGTTCAAAGAATTGGGAAACTCAAAGAGCATACAAAGGCTATGCGCAGGAGCATGATTCTGTTTTGGGGGGCGGCAATGATCGTGTAACAATTTTCAGGAACAAGGTGGAACTACCCAATTTTTTACTAATGAAACCAATGCCCTGTAATAATAAGGCTATGCGGCAAAATGGAATTCACGAAGTAGCATTGAGGGAGCTATCAAGAGGTATGCTGGGTTCTGCCAACAGCATTGGCTGTATTCGAGTTACTGACTTTGCTTCAAAATTTTTGCGGTGGTGGACTCCACAAGACGCCAATTTTTTTATCTTGTATACCGATAGTCAATATAATAAAGTGTATTCCAAAAATAATTCTTTGGTTGTATTTCCATTCAAGAATAAGCCAGAAGGCGATGCATTTCGGGTGTGGCTCAATCAAACTCATCCAATTCAAGCGCAACAAATGGAAATTTCCACGAGTGGTTCTTTTGATAACGGATTTATATTAGATGCATACAATATTTATGGAACCGAATATGTACGTTATAAATTAGCTTTGGCCAAGCAGAATTCTAAGAGTAATCGATGATTATGTACCGGCGTTTACTTTTTTTTACCCTTTCAATATGCGCTGTATCTGCATCAGTTTTGTCCTATGGACAGAATGCAGCAGACAGTTCCAAAACCGAAAATTTTATTCCTTTTTATGGATTTAAGGATGATCTTTTGAATAAATTGGATTTCGAGGAATTACGTGTTCATGTTGATCGATTCAAAGGGGGGCTGTTCATAGAACCAGACCTTTTGGCATTAGGTAATTATTTTTCCAGAAGACCCGATTTTATTAATCTACCTTGCTTCAAGGATAGCAAAGGATTGTTTCCTATTCTGAAGACCGAGGTTTCTTCCAACATTAATTTAGATTTACTTATCGGAAATGAAAGCTTTTTTTTCAATTCATTGCGTTCGTTTAACTGGGGTTATGGGCCTCGTTGGGGAAGAATGCATCGTGGATTGGACTTAGGTCTTGAGACGGGAGATACTATTCGATCCACCTTTAATGGAATTGTACGTTATGCAGAGTTTAACAATGGAGGCTACGGTAATTGTGTGATAATTTCCCATTTGAATGGCCTAGAAACTTTATACGGTCATTTGAGTAAAATTTCTTGTAAATCAGGAAGTTTTGTGTTTTCGGGGCAAGTCATTGGTTTAGGTGGTTCAACGGGTAGAAGTACTGGTCCACATCTTCATTTGGAGTTTAGGTATTTGGGACAATCAATTGACCCTCTTCATATGGTGGACTCCACTTCCTGGAAATTGAAGAGCAACAGGTTCGTTTTGTTGCCTTCTCATATGAAAGACCCAGATCGGTATATTATTCAGAAAACAAGCCAAGTTTATAAGGTATCCAAAGGCAAGAATAAAAAATCAAAACGAAGAAAAAAGTCTTCTAAATCTTCCAGAAAAAAAAGAAAATAAAAAAAATTTGTCATGAAGAATATCATTAAGAGTTCAATACTTTTTTCTATTTTACTTTTATGTTTTTCTTGCAGTAATGAGAAGAATAATGATTCTAAAAAGCCAATTGATGCGGAGGAATTAACCCTGCCCTTGACCAACTGGGACAGTTCGGCCATGTTCTTTTCAGGTTTAGGGAACACCAAAGAGCTTGTCTTGGACTTTCCTTTTGATACCTCGTTCTATTGTATGAACAGTGATAGCATGAGTTCCAATTTTCGTAATATTCGTATTAATCGCTTGGACAAGATGACAAAATGGTTCAAGGAAATTTTAAGGAAAAACAAAGTGCGGCCTGATTTACCTGTATTTTATCCTTTTTCTGGCGGTGATTTTATTCATATGCATGCTCTTTATCCGGATGCGACTTCTTACTTGATGTTGGCATTGGAGCCTGTAGGCACTTTTCCAGATTTCACTAAATTAGCCCCTAGTGATCAAGATACTGCTTTGTTAGAAGGCGCTAATTTGCTTAGAGATATTTTCAAGAGAAGTTATTTCATCACTTGGAATATGGAAAAAGATATCAAAAACAACACCTATCTAAAGGGAATATTGCCTACTGTTCTATGGGGTATGGCAGTTACAAATCATACAATTTTGAATGTTCAAAGTATTACACTAGATAGCAACGGCGAGTATAAATACACCCGGATTAAGCCTGGAGATATTTGTGGTATTGGTGTTAAAATAGAATTTTCCCAAAAAGGAAGCGATCAAAAAAAAGAATTGCTTTATTTTTCTGCTGATGTCTCGAATTCAGGACTCAATAGAAATAAAGCGCTTTCGGCTTATTTAAACTCTTTACCTCCTCAAAATTCATTTGTCAAAGCAGCGTCCTACCTGATGCATTTTCCGGATTTTTCAAAAATTCGAAATCATCTATTAAGACTGAGTCAGGGTTATCTCCAGGATGATACAGGAATTCCATTCGCTTCATTTGATAAGTCAAAATTTTCAATACATTTGTATGGTGAATACGAAGAGCCTGTTGCCGATTTTCCAAATGAAATGTATCAGTTGGATTTAAAGAGCGCATACGCTGATTCCTTATTGTACGAGGGGTCTTTACCTTTTTCTCTCGGTTATCATTGGAGTTCCAAAAAGCAGAATCAAATGTTTGTGCATAAATTAAATTGAAGCCCTTTGCCGCAGCATTACAACCTAAGGGTGGCAATCAATGTGGTTGTCGCCAACATGATCGGAACGGGGATATTTACTACCCTTGGTTTTCAAGTTGCTCCCAATGCAATTCCTGATATTTTTACGATTTTGTTCATTTGGTCTTTGGGTGGAATTTTGGCTCTTTGTGGTGCTACTTGTTATGTTGAAATTGCAACGGCTTTTAAAGAGAATGGCGGCGAATATACTTTTTTGCGAAGGCTATATCATCCGATATTAGGCATTACAAGCGGTGTAGTTTCATTGATGAGTGGATTTTCAGCTGCAATTGCAGGTTTAGCCTTAGCAGCTGGTGAGTATTTAAAACCGATTTTTGGATCAGATAATGCCGTTTATGTTTCATTGGCATTATTGACATTTGTGTTTTCGTTTCAGACGCTGGGCGTACTCTTGGGTGGATATTTTCAGGTTTTGTTTACCGGTATCAAGGTATTGACTATAGTGATAATTATAGCCTTGCCAATATTATTTCAACCTGAGAGCGGGTTTAATTCTGATTTTACCTTGCTCCCTACACCTCAAACATGGAATTTTTTGTTTAGTTACCAATCCGCCAATGCTTTAATTTGGGTAATGTTTGCGTATTCAGGTTGGAATGCCGCAATCTATATCACTGAAAATTTAAAAGAGCCAATTAAAAATTTACCTAAGGCGTTGATTTATGGGACCGTGTTCGTGATGCTAATTTATTTACTGGTCAATATTTCAATAATGTATTCTGTTCCATTTTCGAAAATTTCGGGTGTTGTAGATGTCGCCAATGTCGTATCACAACAATATGCGGGCGACTGGGGCTCATTAATCTATAGCATATTGGTTTCAATTTCTTTACTAGCGGGAATGAACGCAATGTTTATAAGCGGTTCTCGGGTTTTTCAGAAAATGGCCGTGGATTTTCGTCTTCCCAAGTTTTTTTCTTCAGAAACGCCCAAAGGCTCTCCTGTTGTACCGTCATTTTTTGTTTATACGATAGCTCTTTTTTTTGTGCTATTTTCTAATTTTCAAACAACTATAGAATTTGTTGGAATTACTTTAACCCTTTATTCCTCGTTAGTTGTTTTTGGCGTCTTTTTGATACGACAAAAAAATACAGAATATTCACACCGTATTAAAGCTATAGGATATCCACTAACCCCTATACTGTTCCTCGTTGGTTCTTGCTGGATGTTCTCCTTTTGCGTTAGCCAAAATCCAGCCTCATTGATTTATGCATTGCTTCCTTTGGTTCCTGCGTCATTTATTTATTATTTCACAGAACATAGGTCTTAAATTCAATACTACTCGATTTATTTACTTAATCTGTATTTATTTTAGATTTGATTTATCTTAGCGGTTATATTTCTTAGATTCTTAATTTTTATCCCAATACATTGAATACGTCAAGATTTATTTCAATTTTTATTTTCTGTCTTAGTTTATTCTTAAATAGGGCCTTTTCTCAGGGCACTTTTTTTAGTCTGAATGGAGGACTTGCCAATGGCATAAGTACCCAGACTTTCGGGAATTTCTACAATTTCACCGAAAATTCCGCATTTTTTACAGATGAACAAGTTTATGTCTCTTTGGGTAATGGTTTTAATCTAGGAGGTACGGTGGGTTATATGATTAATGATAATTTGGGGTTGGAACTGGGTGTGAATTATTTGTTTGGCGCAGAATCAAAGGCCAAAGACATTTATTTGGATGGAACAACCGATTATTCAATGTCTTCGAATATGCTTCGCCTCAATCCTTCTTTAATTTTGGCTGCAGGAAAGCAAAAGATTGATCCTTACGCTAAAGTTGGAATAATAGTTGGTTCAGGGAATATAGACTACAGTATTAATGAGTCTATAGACGGGGACGTAGCAGAGCAAACCTTGACTATGGATGGCGGACTTGCTTATGGCCTTAATTCTTCTTTTGGCCTTTTGTTCAAGAAATCGGAGTCCATTTCCCTTTTTACAGAGTTTTCGATGATCAACATGTCTTATGCCCTGGTGAAAGGTGAAATTACCGAGGCAACCTTTAACGGTCGTGATGTATTGCCAAGTTTAACGACCAACGAAAAGAAGTTTGAATATTTGGATAAAATTATTTATACTGGTAGTCTGCCAAGAGATTCAGAGCCAGCCCAATCACTTAAAGTTAATTATCCTTTTGGGAGCTGGGGAATAAATGCGGGAATACGTTTGAGTTTTTAGTTAATTTAAAAAGCTAATGATATGAATAAAATCCTTTTTTTATTATCCTTTTTGGTTGTTGCAACAGTAAGCAACGCACAAACCTTGCTCCGTAAAGGATCTAGTTCCTATGGGGATGTTCTCTATAATTGGGACGGCAAGTTTTTAAGACAAGGTTCAAGTTCTTATGGAAATGTATTGATAAATTGGGATGGTCAAAATATTCGTAAAGGCTCAAGTTCTTACGGTGATGTTCTTTATAATTGGGACGGAAAGTTTTTTAGACAAGGACACAGTTCCTATGGGAACATTCTCTACAATTGGGATGGACAAAATATTCGCAGGGGATCAAGCTCATATGGTGATATATTGTATAATTACGATGGTAAAAATGTTCGGGTAGGGGCTAGTTCTTACGGAGATATTCTGTACAACACGGATGGAAAATTCCCTTTAGCTATTTTGGTCTACATTATTGAATAACGCATTACTTTTCTGGCATTGAAGTACCTTGTTGAAAATATATTTGGAATATTTATATTTTTGATTTTTTGGATTGCCTTGAATGGTTGTGAGTATAACCGTAATTCAAAATCTGATGGTCAAAATACTAATCAAAAGGATTCTATCCTTGGTTTTGAGCATTTAAAGCTACGTATAGACTCACTCGAAAGGCGTTTGGCATTGGATTCATTATCGCAGGAAAATAACGATTCACTATTAGATACATTAGGAACTGTTTGTGTAGAACTAGCTAACCGTTACCAAAATACGCCGTATGCACCTGTCGCTTTGTGGAAAGCCGCCAGAGCATTTCGGGCTGCAGGTTCCTTTCCTCAGGCTATTGAATGTTCTAAGGCGTTGACGGACGCTTATCCGCAACACGATCTTGCCCCATCGGCATTATTTTATAATGCATTGATTTTTAATGAAGATTTAGAGAATATTGCTTCCGCGGAATTTTATTTGAATCGTTTATTGGATGAATATCCTACCGATAGTTTAGTTCCCCAAGCCAAAGCCATGAAAGGCCTTTTAGGGCTTAACGATCAAGAATTGCTACGGAAGATTGGTAAAGGAAAATAGTTAGCTTTTTAGTATGGTAGGCAGAGTTTGTCTTTGGTTTTCAAAGTTCAGATTTTATAACGTCTTGCCGATGCGATGCATCAAATCGTTTGGGGTTAAGGGCTCAGAGAATTGCCCATTGTTCGCCAACACAATTTGCCCACTTTCTTCGGAGACCAGCACCACCAAGGCGTCTGTTTGTTCACTCATTCCAAGGGCGGCCTTGTGCCTCATCCCATGAACCGCGGAAGGGCTGGCATGATGTTCATCCAGGGGTAGCACACAAGAGGCGGCTTGAATACGGCCTTTGGCGAGGATGACGGCGCCATCGTGCAAGGGCGATTCTTTGCGGAATATAGCCTCCAATAAGTCGGAGCTCACCAAGGCATCAACAGGCATTCCGCTTGCCGCAAAAAGCTTCAATTCCGAGGTCCTGGCGATCACAATTAGTGCCCCTGTTTTTGTTTCGGAAAGCCTTGCGCAGGCTTCGGACACCGCTCGAATCCAGCCCTGTTCCTGTTCTTCGTTGTAGGCTTCGCTATCCATCAGTTTACCTAATTTGGAAGGTTCTGCATTTCTCCCAATCATCAAAAGGAATTTCCGTATTTCGGGCTGAAAAACAATGATCAAAGCAAGCACGCCCAATCCTACAAACTGCCCCAAAAGCGCGGAGAAAAGAGGGAGTTTCAGCCATTGGGCCAATTGAAAAAGTAAGTTGAAGGCGATAACTCCTACCAAAAGGTAAACGACCAAACTGCCTCTAATCAAGCGCCAAGCAATGGCCAAAAGAATGGCAACCAAGGCCCAGTCCAAGAGGTTATGCCAATTCAACAAGGAATGTTGAGCGAATTCCATGAGCTTATGAAAGGAATGATGGATAAAGGGAGGGCATTTGTTGGCAAAGCTGAACGCATTGTACAGCTTCTGCAACATCATGGACTCTGAGGATTTTGGCCCCTTGAAGGAGTGCGACAGTATTCATTACCGTGGTGCCGTTAAGAGCCTGTTCAGCGCCGACTTTCAAGGTTTGATACACCATGGATTTGCGTGAAATCCCCGCCATGACCGGAAAGCCAAAACGCGTCAAATGCCGTAAGTTGGCCAAAATCTCAAAATTTTGTTCGCGGGTTTTGGCAAAACCAAAACAGGGGTCCAGAACAATATCCTTGGCCCCTTCATTTTGAAGTTGAATGGCCTTGGAAAGCAGCGTCTCGAAAACTTCAGCACTCACATCATGGTATTCGGTGAGGGATTGCATGGTCTCTGGGGTTCCACGCAAATGACCAAGAATATAGGGAACTTGAAGCTCCAAAACCGTGGAATGCATGGCAGGGTCCAGGGTACCTCCGGCAATATCGTTGATCATGCAAGCGCCGGTCTGGATTCCAATTTGGGCTACAGCCGCACGGAAGGTATCCACGGAGATGAACGCTTCGGGAAAATGCTTCAAAATCCCTTCAACCCCGGCTTGTATCCGATCGGACTCCAGAGATACCTCCACAGGATTGGCCCCCGGCCTGGTCGAACAAGCCCCCAAATCCAAAAGGTCTGCCCCCGCCTCCAACATGGCTCCCGCTCGGTCCAGCAAGGAGGCTTCGTCGTGTTGGACACGACTGCCCGCATAGAAGGAATCCTCGGTCAAATTGAGAATACCCATTATACGAGGTGGATCCAGTGGGAGCAAGTTGCCTTTGCAAACCAACGAAAGGGATGAGTCCGCTATCATGATGTAAATTTACCCCTAATCCACCATGAAGACCCTCTTGGAATTTGACGCCGTGTTGGCCGAATGCAGAGCTTTGTTTGAAGCGAAAACCCGCGATTACGGGACTTCATGGAGGATTTTTCGCTTGCCCTCTTTGACCGATCAGCTGTACATCAAGGCCTGCAGGATTCGCAATATCGAATCAAGTGGAACCCACAAGGTGGAAGAAGGCGTGAGGCCTGAATTCATCGGCCTCATTAATTACAGCATAATAGCCTTGATTCAGTTAGAAATGGGGGTTCCTGCCGGTGCTGCTTTGGAAAACCCTGTGAATATGCCTCTGCACCTGGCCTTGGAGCAGTTTGATTTGCATGCAGCTGCTAACCGCGCGTTGTTGGCCAATAAGAATCACGATTACGGCGAGGCTTGGCGAGAAATGCGGCCCTCATCGTTGACCGACATGATTTTGGTCAAGTTAATGAGGATTAAACAGATAGAAGACAATGACGGAAAGGCCATGGTGAGCGAGGGTGTCGAAGGCGGTTACAGGGATATTATTAATTATGCTGTATTTGCCCTGATTCGACACGATGAGCCCATCATTAACGTTTAATTTTATTCAGTGAAAACGATAATACACCTCATTAGGTTCCTAACCGGAGCCTTGTTTATTTTCTCGGGTCTCATCAAGGCCAACGATCCTCTGGGCTTTGGGTACAAGTTGGAGGAGTATTTCGTTGTTTTTGGAACGGAATTTATGGCTCCGCTGGCTACTGGGATGGCGATAGCGATTTGTGTCCTGGAGGTTGTGTTGGGGGTAGCCTTGTGGATGGGCTGGAAGGCCAAGGCCGTGTTGGGGTGGCTTTTGGCCATGATTCTGTTCTTCACTTTTTTGACTTTTTATTCGGCATGGTTCAATAAAGTGACCGACTGCGGGTGTTTTGGCGATTTTCTCCATTTGACCCCATGGCAGAGCTTCTCCAAGGATGTCGTCTTGCTGGTGATGATCGTGTTATTGGCCATCAACCGCAAAACCATACGTCCGATTGGGCCTGTTTTCTTGGGGCCGTTCATGGTGGCTCTAACGG
>Ga0194125_10008179_pt1 | contig 14827 bp, 11 predicted proteins | sample TA2KigC250mmetaG_FD_148626 | JGI IMG/M metagenome (GOLD analysis project Ga0194125, IMG submission 148626) | Freshwater microbial communities from Lake Tanganyika, Tanzania - TA2015034 Kigoma Deep Cast 250m | ecosystem: Environmental > Aquatic > Freshwater > Lake | place: Tanzania: Lake... | reverse complement strand
ATTCAAAATCTCAATCTGGAACTCCCCCTGCGCCGTCTCATTGCCTTCTCCGGCGTCAGCGGCTCCGGCAAGAGCACCCTGCTCCACGAAATCCTTCTCCCCGCCGCCGCCCAGAAGACAAAAAAGAAGGGCCTTTGGAAATCCGTTTCCGGAGTCGATTCCATCGACCGGGTGGTGGAAGTCGACCAGTCCCCCATCGGGAAAACCCCCCGCTCCACCGTGGCCACCTACCTGGGCCTGATGGACGAACTTCGCTCCCTCTACGCCGCCCTACCGGAAGCGAAACAGGCCGGCTTCACCGCCTCGCACTTCTCCCACAACGCGGGTCCAGGTCGCTGCCCGGCCTGCGACGGCGCCGGCACCGTCCGCATCCAGATGAATTTCCTGCCCCCGGCCGACGTGCGTTGTGAGGAGTGCAACGGCCACCGCTGGAAACAGGAGATCCTTTCCATCCGCTACCGGGACAAATCGATCCACGACGCCCTCCACCTTTCGGCCGAACAGGCGGCCGCATTTTTCTCGGCGCAGCCCCGGCTCGCCACCCCGTGCCGGCTCCTCACCGAGACCGGCCTTGGGTATCTGCAGCTCGGCCAGACCAGCCCGACGCTTTCCGGCGGCGAGGCCCAGCGTTTGAAGTTGGTGACCGAACTCGCCGCCGCCCAGATCTCCGCCGATCAGGCCCAGGCCAAGGGTCGCGCCCGCCGCCCTGCCCATCACCTCTTCCTTCTGGAAGAGCCTACCGTCGGGCTTCATCTCGCCGATGTCCGCCGTCTGATCGACCTGTTGCACCGCCTCGTGGAGGCCGGCCACACCGTGGTCGTCATTGAGCACCACCTCGATGTCCTCGCCGAGGCCGATCACCTGATTGACCTCGGCCCCGAAAGCGGCGCCGCGGGCGGTACGATTGTCGCCCAAGGCACCCCCGAACATGTCGCCACTTCCAAATCCTCCCGCACGGCCCCCTTCCTCCATTCCCACCTCTCCCGTTCGCGGACTCCCTGAACCCCTCCGCACTCGCCTCTTGAGGGATATTTCGGCAGGATGAAAGTCTATGTTGAAGCGCATCGGCATCGTCACTTCCGGGGGCGACTCCCCCGGAATGAATCCCGCCATCCGGGCCATCGTCCGGACCGGGATCAGCCTGGGGGTCGAAGTCGTCGGCATCCAAAACGGCTACCAGGGAATCTTCGACAAGGAGTTTATGCCGCTGGGTTCCGTGGAGGTCAGCGGCCGGATTCGCGATGCCGGCACGATCCTTTCGACCAGCCGTTGCCCCAAATTCAAGGAAGCAGCTGCCCAAATTGAGGCCATCGAGATCCTCAAAAAGGAGAATGTCCAGGGCCTGCTTGTCCTCGGCGGAGACGGCTCCTTGGCCGGCGCCGCCGCTCTTTCCCGGCACGGCCTCCGCGTGCTTGGCCTGCCCTGCTCCATTGATAACGACATTCCCGATACCGAACTGTGCATCGGCACCGACACTTGCTTAAACACCGTCATTCATTTGATCGACATGGTGAAGGCCACCGCCGCCTCCCATAACCGTTGTTTCATCATCGAGGTGATGGGCCGGAAACAGGGCTACCTTGCCTTGATGAGTGCCATCGCCTCGGGCTCCCAAGTGGCCGTCATCCCGGAGTTTCGTTACGACCTTGATAAAATCATCGATAACCTCACCCGCCGACGGCTTCGCCGCCACAACAACAGCGTCGTGGTGGTGGCGGAAGGCGTCTGCAGTGGACAGGACTTCATGAACCGGCTGATTTCCACCGCCGGGACCCGGCTGGAACAGGAGGTTCGCCTGACCGTGTTGGGCCACGTCCAGCGCGGCGGATCACCTAGCTTTGCCGACCGCTACCTGGCTAGCCGCATGGGGGAATACGCAATGCTGGCGTTCAACCAGGGCGAGCACGGCTCGATGGTGGGCGTGGTCCGCAACCGCATGAACATGACCGATCTTCAGACTCTCACCGGCCGCCGCCCCCCGCTCCCTGCCGACGCCATTCGCCTCGCCCGCAACCTGGGTATGGAAATCGGCGTCCCCTCGGAGACTTGAGATTTCCGTCTTTCTGTGCCCCTGAATCCCTTAACCCCTTAGTTTTTCCCCGAGCGCCTTCCAGTTCAGGTCCGGCGTCAGGTGGCTCCATGAAAATCGCACCGCCCCGATAATCTCATCCTTCCCCAGGTGCATCGCCTTCAGAACGTGACTCGGCTGAAAACTGGCCGAGGTACATGCCGATCCATTGGAGACCGCCACCACGTCCTTTAACCGCAACATGGCTTCCTCGGCACTGAGACCTGGGAAGGAGGCGTTCACCGTGTGCGGAAGGACTTGCCCCTCCTCCCCATGAATCTTGGGCCGCAACGGGCCAATCGCCTGAAGAAATTTCTCCCGAAAGCTCCGGCATTTTTGTTCCCGGGCGGCGTGATCCTTTCCGGCGATCTCCGCCGCCTTGCCCAGCCCCACAATTAACGGAACCGGAAGCGTCCCGGGTCTGAGTCCGTGCTCCTGCCCGCCTCCGAACGTTAAAGGCGCGAGGGGAACCTTCTGTTTGCCGCGATGCCGGACCACCAGCACCCCGACTCCCTTGGGGCCATAGATTTTGTGACCGCTGGCGCTGATCATATCGATGCGGTGATGCCGGAGCTCCGGAATTAGCTTCCCGAAGGTCTGGGCCGCATCCACATGCAACCAAGCGGAGTGGGGGGCGAGCGCCTCGGCTAGTTCCCCGAGCGGCTGAATCACCCCGGTCTCGTTGTTGGCGTGTATGACGGAAACCAGCAGGGTGGTCGGACGAAGGAGCCGGGTGATTTTCTCCACCTCCACCCGCCCCTGCTTGTTGGGGGCCACTAAGTCGACTTCAAATCCCTCCTTCGCCAGGTGTTCGATCGGCTCCAACACGGCTTTGTGCTCGATCCGGGTGCTGATGATGTGGGTCTTCCCGTGTTGCCGCCCCCAGGGAGCCAGCCCAAGAATCGCCAGATTGTTACTTTCCGTGGCGCCGCTGGTGAAAACCACCTCTTCGGGTTTTGCGTCCACCACATGGGCGATCTGCTCCCGGGCCTTCTGCACCGCTTGCCTCGCCCTGGCTCCAAAGTTATGAGTCCGGCTTCCCTCGTTACCGAACTCTTCCTCAAAAAAACGGCGCACCACCTCCGCCACGGCCGGCTCCATCGGCGTGGTCGCATTGCAGTCGAGATAAACCGGAAGTTCCTGAGCCATAAGACTTAAAGAATGCCTATTAATGCTTGGGGTTCAAACCCAAGTGATGAACCCGTAAGGACTAGACGTTATAGGTGGAAGAGGCGGTCGTTCCACCCTGGCCGGTCCAGTTGGTGTGGAAGTACTCCCCGCGGGGCTTATCCAGCCGTTCGTAGGTGTGAGCCCCGAAGTAATCCCGCTGCGCCTGAAGCAGATTCGCCGGCAACACCGCGCTCCGGTAGCTGTCGAAGAAGGCCAGCGCTGTGCTGAAGGCCGGCACCGGAATCCCCCGCTTGGCCGCTGCCGCCACCACGTTGCGCCAGCCCTTCTGGCAACGCTTCACCTCTCCTCGGAAATATCCGTCGAGGAGCAGGTTGGTCAGCTTGGGGTTTTGGTCGAAGGCCTCTTTGATCTTCCCAAGGAACCTGGAACGGATGATGCAACCACCCCGCCACATCAGGGCGATGCCACCATAATTCAGGTTCCACTTGTACTCCTTCGCTGCCGCCCGCATCAGCATGTAGCCCTGCGCATAGCTGATAATCTTGGAGGCATAGAGCGCGTCCCGGATCTCGTTCAAAAACGCCTTCTTCTTCTCTGCTTTCTTGGCCGCCGGAAGCAGCGGCTTCGGCCCCTTCAACTTCTTGGCCGCGGCCACCCGGTCGTCCTTCAGGGCAGAGACACAGCGGGCATAGACCGCCTCGGCCATCAAGGTGATCGGAATCCCCAACTCCTGGGAATTGATGACCGTCCACTTGCCGGTCCCCTTCTGCCCGGCGGCATCGAGGATCTTGTCCACCAGGGGCAGACCGTCGGCATCCTTCTTCGCGAGGATGTGGGAAGTGATTTCAATCAGGTAACTGTCCAGCTCCCCCTTGTTCCACTCCGCAAACACCTTGGCCATTTCGTCCGGAGCCATGCCCAGACCGTCCTTCATCAGCGCATAGGCTTCACAGATCAGCTGCATGTCCCCGTATTCGATTCCGTTGTGGACCATCTTCACGTAGTGACCGGCGCCGCCCTCACCCACCCAATCGCAACAGGGCGCTCCACCCTCCACCTTCGCGGCCACATCCTGGAAAATTTTCTTCACGTGAGGCCAAGCCGCGGGTGAACCCCCGGGCATCAGGCTGGGACCGTGACGGGCCCCTTCTTCTCCCCCGGAAACCCCGGTGCCGATGAAAAGTAAGCCCTTCGCCTCCGCTTCCTTCACCCTCCGGTTGGTGTCCTCGAAGAGCGAGTTGCCGCCATCGATGATGATGTCTCCTTTTTCGAGGTGCGGCGTCAGCTCCTTGATGAAGTCGTCAACCGGTTGGCCGGCTTTCACCAGCAGCATGATCCGACGGGGTTTCTTAAGTTTGGCCACCAGTTCTTGGATCGAATGCGCTCCCTGCACTTTTGTGCCCTTGGCCTCCTTGGCCAGAAAGTCATCCACCTTGGAGACCGTGCGGTTGTGGGCCACCACCACGTACCCATGGTCGTTCATGTTCAGGATGAGGTTCTGCCCCATCACCGCGAGGCCAATCAGGCCGATATCCCCCTGCGAATTCATCGGAAGTTCCTAGCGGAAAACGTCTTTCCTGCCCATCGGAAAGACGGAAAGCGGCTAGAGTCGGGCGGGGGCAAACTGGGCGTTCACCTGCGTAGCCCAGTCCGCCGCTTTTCCTTTGCCTCGAGGAGAATGAAGGATGACCTCGAGCTGGTTGTCCCGGATGAGCTGGGTGACCTTCTCCGCCTCTTTGCCCTCAATGGGATCGCCAAAGTCGGAAAACCAATAGACCGCTTCAACCTTTCGCCGGGCCAATTCCTCAAAGGCCAGATAGACCGCATTGGCCGCCGCATAGCTGGTGATGAACCAGGTGTTGTTCCGCTTGCGCATTTTTGCATAGAGGTCGGGATAAGATTCCTTGAGTCCAGGATAACCTTCCCGATCCTGCATCGCGCCGCGCACCGGTACCCAGTCCTCCGCCTCGGAACCATTGAAGCGCGCCAGTTTGGGTTTTTCCATCTTGGACGGCCCCCGGTAGTCCCGCTTGGCCTCTTGGGCCTTCTTTTTGTCCTCCGCCACCTTCTCATTGAATTGTTTCAGGGAATCCTCCCAGCCCACGATCCCGCCTCCATTGGTGAAGATCACATCTGCATCCGGGAATTTCTCAAAAATTTCCTGGAATAACTTCGGGGTGTACCTCTGCATGGATTTTGAAACATCCACGATCACCCCCAATTTTCGCGCTTGGATAGAAACGCCAAAAAGTTGTTTTCCAGAAACCGGCCCCCCAGCACCCCGACCCGTTCCCAGGCCGGTCCCCGTTCCCTTGCCGGTTCCACCGATCACCCCCGTTTCGGAAACCGGAACATTTTTCGGAATGGCGGGAGCCCAGTTGGCCCCCCCCACCACCGTCAGCATATCCAAGGCCGCGGCGCTTTCCTCGCCGGCGGGCTCGGAAACGGCTTCCGCCGCGAAGGGATCCTCGGTGGGCACCGGCTCTTCCGGCATTGGCTCGTCCAACGGCGGCGCAAGGCTTTCTGCTGCCACCTCAGAGGCGATGTCCTGGGAGACGAAAGGCATCTTGGGAATACTCCCCTTGAAAATCGCCACGCTGCCAAACGCCAGCAGGAAGAGCAGATGCACCGCAAACGAAATTATCAGCACTAAGACAATCGTCTTTTTGCAATAGGATTTCCAATCCCAGGGTTGCTTGCCGCCATCCGACCAATGCTTAGAGCCTTTTTGGGCCTTGGGCCGGAGAAAGGACGCGGGCATATCGAATTCTTTGCCCGATCCGGTCCCAAGACAAGGGACGATCCTGTGACAATTCCCATTTACAACGGATTTGTCTAAGAACCGGAACCAGAGCTATTTTCAAATGCAGCGCCGGAGTAGCTCAGCGGTAGAGCAACGGTTTCGTAAACCGTGGGTCACGGGTTCAATCCCCGTCTCCGGCTCGGCTTGGCAGCCCCCCTCGCTCTCCGTATTTTTTCTCTTATGCCGAAAAGCCCGGCCCGAACCCTAGCCCCGGAAACCCGGTTCCTCATCGGCGGCAAACTGGTCGCTGGGGACGGCGATCCCCAGCCGGTCCTGAACCCCCGCACCGGGGAAATCATCGTAAAAATTCCCGAGGCCACCCCCAAACAGGTCGACCTCGCCATCCACGCCGCCGAAAAAGCCTTCGCCACCTGGGGCCGCACCACCCCCGGCGAACGCGCCGGGCTGCTCCTCAAAATCGCCGATGCCATCGACCAAGAAGCGGAAACCTTCGGCGACCTCGAATGCCAGAACACCGGCAAGCCTCGCCCCGTCTTCATGGCCGACGAGATGCCCGCCGTGAGCGACTGCTTCCGCTTTTACGCCGGTGCCGCCCGCTGCCTCTCCGGACCGGCTGCCGGGGAGTATATGGCCGGTTACACCTCCATGCTGCGGCGCGACCCCGTGGGCGTGGTCGGCTCCATCGCCCCCTGGAACTTCCCCCTGCAAATGGCCGCGTGGAAACTCGCCCCCGCCCTCGCGGCCGGCAACACCATCATTCTCAAGGCCTCGGAGTTCACCCCCCTTACCGCCCTGCATCTTGGCCGGATTCTCGCGGATCGGCTCCCTTCCGGCGTTGCCAACATCGTGACCGGCCGAGGCCCGATGACCGGTCAGGCTCTCATCTCCCACCCTTTGGTCCGCATGGTCTCCCTTACCGGCAGCGTCTCCACCGGCACGCAGGTCATCGCCGCGGCCGCCGCCGGCCTGAAGCGGACCCACTTGGAGCTAGGTGGCAAAGCCCCGGTCATCGTGTTCGACGACGCCGACATGGAGGAAGTTGTCCCCGCCTTGAAAAAGTTCGGCTACTACAACGGGGGCCAAGACTGCACCGCCGCCTGCCGCGTTTACGCCGGCCCCAAGATCCACGACGACCTGGTCAGCGAACTCGGCAAAGCGGTGAAAACCATCCGCTACAACAAACCCAAGGACGAGGAGAACGACATCGGCCCCTCCGTCACCGCCGCCCAGTTCGAACGGGTGAAAGGCTTTGTGGCCCGCGCCCGCAACTCCAAGCATATCAAAACCGTGGCCGGGGGATCCCCGGCTGGGGGCAAAGGTTTCTATTTCGAACCCACCCTGCTCGCCGGGGCCCGCCAAGAGGATGAAGTCGTTCAAAAAGAGGTGTTTGGTCCGGTGGTTTCCGTCACCAAGTTCAAAACCCCGGAGGAGGCGATCCGCTGGGCCAACGACTCGGAATACGGCTTATCCTCCTCCGTCTGGACCAAGGATGTCTCCAAAGCCATGCAAGTGGCCGCCGAACTCCGCTACGGCTGCACCTGGATCAATACCCATCTCCTGCTGGTCAGCGAAATGCCCCACGGCGGCCTGAAACGATCCGGCTACGGCAAGGATCTCTCCATGTTCTCGCTGGAAGAGTACACCGTGCCCAGACACGTGATGGTCAGGTTGTAAGGCCCAGACTCTGTAGGGCCCCGCTCCGCCGGGGCCAATTTTTCGGCTACGATGAAGCTCGTCCTTACAGATTTACCCGTAGGGGCATAGGATTTTTCATTCCAAAATCTTTTTGGCAACATCCAGACCACTTTTCCAAACCGATTCCAACCTCGAGTCCGTCAGCGAATCTCCACAAACGAAAATCCCCTTCGGAAGATCTTTCGGTATAGAAGCCCCCTCTTTTCGGCGCGCATAGCGCCACCGATGGGCGAAGACGGACCCGCGCTTGGATGAATCGAGATTCCAGGCCTTTTCCAACCGCACCTGCAGGTCACTGGCCCAGAACTCCGGATTTTGCTCGATGTGGTGGCGACTGTATTCGGGCGAAGCTTGGATGACATACACCGTGCATCCTTCCGCTACCCTGCCTCCTTTCACATTTTCACAGGCGATCCAGGCCAGCGGGTCGTTTCCAGAGCCATCGATGCGCGCATACGCCCCCTCGGCCCCCGATCTTCCAACCAAATATTCCAAAAGGACCGTGAGACAGGGTTCATATCCTACCTCGGTCACCTTGATTCCCAGGCAAGCAGCCGTTTGCGGCCAGGGGGCGCTGCTCACGACCGCGTCAAACTCCCGCCCCCCTGCCCTCCACTTTTTTCCAGATTTCTCCAGCTTGGGCACCTCGGTTTCCGTGACCACCTCCACACCCGCCGCCAATAGCCTCCCCAAACGATTGTTTCCCGAACGCAGATAAAACCGCTCCTCTCCTTCCCGGTAAACCACGCCTTTCGGCTCCGCCTGTAGAATCGGCGCCGTCAGTTTCTGCAGCTCCACGCCCGCGACCTCCTCGACCTCGCGGCGCACCGCCGGATCCCGCAAAGTGAAATACTGCAACCCATGGTCCACGACGTGTTCGCCAAATTTCCTGGTGGCACATCGACCCGACAAACTGCGGGATTTCTCCAGCACCGTGACCTGAAGACCTGCTTTTTTTAGCGCCCGCCCGCACACCAGCCCGCTGATCCCCGCCCCAAGAATTCCGATGTTCACGACTTCGCCGCCAGCTTCTCCGTGACCTGGTCATAAGCACCACGAACTTCCCCGGCCATTTCGGATCCCGCTTTCAGCAAAGCCGGGCCGTCGGGGGCACCGCATTTTTTCGCCAGCCATTCCCGGTCGAGCCCGGATTTCGGCAGCAGGCTGCCGCCCCGTCCCTCATCCAACCGTAACCACCACTCCACCATGGACCAAAACTTTAGTCCGGCCTGAAGGGCCTGGGCAACCGTCCGGTCCGTCTTGGCCATTTTTTTCAACACCTCCCCCGTTTCCGGCTCGACCAGGCCTTGCCGCATCTGCCACGCCTGGGCGGCAAATTCCACATCAATCAGGCCTCCCCGGCAGGTTTTGTAGGCCCGGTCTTCCTCTCCCTTGGGCACCCGCTCGGTCGCAATCCGCTCCCGCATCGCCAGCATCTCTTCCACAAACTTCGGGTCCGACCCCAGTTGCCTCCACCTTGGCTCCACCGCCGGCCAAAACTTGGCGATCGGCTCTTTCGCCCCGGCCATCGCGCGAGCCCGGCAGAGCGTCTGCACCTCCCACGCCTGGGCTTCCTTGCCGTAGTACTCCCCGTACCGCTTTACCGGCACCGCCAGAGCTCCCTCGGCGTAAGGCCGCAAACGGAAATCCACCTTGAAAAGGGCTCCTGAAGCCCGCTCCTCGGTCAAAAACTTCACCGCTTTCTGGACCGACTCCTCCCCTTCCCCCGCCACCAGCAGGTCCAGGTCGGAACCAAAACTTAAGGCATTCCCGCCTAGTTTCCCGAGCCCGATCCACGCCCATTTTCCTTTCCCGGCAAACTCCCAAGCCCAGCCTAAGCACGCATCCGCCAGCGCCGTGAGCTCCGCTTGCAGCACCGAAATCTCGGCCAGACCCAACAAGCCCCGTAGGGCGATTCGCAACTCCTCTCCCCGGACGAATCCACGCACATCGTCCAATGCCTCCTCCGGATCCTTCGGGAGTTTCCAGGCTTTGCGCAGGGCAGCGACGGTGCGCGGGGTATCGAGGTCCGACTGCGTCACCTCTTCAAAAAGCTCCGGCCGGGCCACCAGGCTCGGCCCCAGAAAACGGCTGCTTTCAAAGAAACGGGTCAGCAGATTGAGAGCCTTGGGACTGACACAGAGGGTCTCAAATAAAAGCGACCGAGCCCCGTAGGCCTGTACAAAATTGGCAAAACCTGCCAGGGCCAAATCCGGCCGGACACACTCCGCCAAACGCCTTTCCAGCACGGGTTGCATGCGGTGAAAATTCTCCCGCGTGCGGGCGGTGGAGTGAACGTCCCCGGAAGGCGCAAGGCCCTGCCAAGCGCACAGGGCCGCCTCCGGATCTCGCCAGGGGATTTTTGAGGTCCAACTTCCAACCGCCACCGTCTTCGGCTTCAGTTCCCCAAAGATGGATTCGTAGACCTTTCGCACCCGGTCCCGGCACTCCCCGATCTCCTTTTCCAGCACCGCGCCCGACTTTTTTCCCAGGGCCCGGGCCAGGGAATCGATTTCCGCAGGGTCGGCTGGCACCAGATGGGTCTGCCGGATCTGGCGCATCTGGAGAAAATCCTCCAGCCGCCGCCAAAAATCATAGCCGCCCAAAAGCACCTGCTCTTCCTCGGCCTGAAGGATGCCGAGGATCTTTAGGTTCCGAATCGCCTTGCGCAGGTCATGGGTTTGCAGGGTCGGTTGGGCAGCGCCGTGCAGCAACTGCAATCCCAGCACCGGAAACTCCACTTCGCGAAGGCCCCCGCGGCCCCGTTTGATTTCGCGCTCCTTGTCCCCAACGGAGATCAGCTCGTCCTCGGCCCGTGACTTCTGCTCGAACAGCTCTCCGAGAGCGGAGGGAGTTAAGCCCCTTGGATAGACAAAGCCCTGCAGGGATTGAAATACCTCGTAGGCCGTCTCCTGGTCCCCCGCCACGCGCCGACCCCGGATCCAGGCGCACCGCTCCCAAATCTCGCCGTACGCACTGTAGAAATCCTCCAAACTTTTCTGCGTGCAGACAAGCGGGCCACGATCGCCTTCGGGGCGAAGCCGCAAGTCGACCCGGTAAACCAGTTCCCCTCCCTTGGCATCCAGATCCGTGACCAGCGCCCGGGCCAGCCGCGTGCAGGCATCTTCATCGTCCCCTGCCCCCGCCAGAAAAATCAGATCAATGTCGGAAAAGAAGTTCAGGTCGGCGGCTCCCAGCTTGCCCAGGGCCAAGATGGAAAACCCCTGGGTCTGACCCTGATCGGCATCGGGGGCCTTCTCCCGGGCCAGCGTCAGGGCTGTGCCGAGCACAAACTCGGCCAACGCGGTGTAACGGGTGGAGGAGTCCGCGGCAGGAGGCAAAGTGGCAAAATCATTGAAAGCCAGCCGCACCAGCTCCGCCCGCTGCCATTCCCGCAGGGCCGCGAGGCGGCGGCTGGGAGCATCCGCCCGCGCCGACAGTTCGGTCCATTCGATCCGGTATTTGCCGATGCTCCGCACCTCCAGCAGGGCCGCCGGGTTCCGTATGCTTGCTGTTAAATTTTCGTTGGTGGTCAGGATCTCCCGACTTCCCGGGGAAAATTCGAGAAACTTTTCCCACGCCTCGCCGGCGGATCGGCAGCCACTCCGGAGGTTCACACCAACAGATGGGCCCGGCGCAGCAGGGCGCGCTCCCGCGTCGTCAACGGACGCCAGTGTCCGTGCCCCAGCGCATCCAGCAGATCCCGGAGTTCGGAGCGGAATTTGGCCTCCGGCAACTCCGCCACCGCCAACGCCGCCGCCATCTCCTCCATCCCCTTCCAGGCCGGGCGCGCCAGGACGGGAGGCTCGGGAACTTCTTTTCTCCAGGCGCGTGCCAAAAGGTAACCCGCCACCAGGCCCCCGATGTGGGCACTGTGGCCGATAAAGGAGAGGGCCGGAACAAAGAGGAAAGCAATGCTCAGCCCGATGAAAAATAGGACGGCTTTCCGAGCCCGGATCGGAAAAGGGATCGGAAAAATAAACAGTCGGGCGTCCGGGTAATGCACCGCGAAGGCGGCCACCACCGCCAGCACCGCTCCGCTGGCCCCAACGATCTCCTGACGGTTTTGGGCCAATACCGATGCGGAAAAGCCCGCCTCCCACCAGGCCTGCCCCAGAAAAAAGAAAGCGGCCGCCAATCCCCCAGTCAAATACAGGATCGCGAACCGCGTGGAACCCAATCGCGACTCCACCGGCCCGCCAAAAATAGAAAGCGTCAGCATGTTGAAAAGAATGTGCGTGATCCAAAATCCCACCGGCGGGGCGTGGAGCCACATGTAGGTGAACGGTTCCCACCAAGCCCCCGAAATCAAGTTGGCGGCGGAGAGCGAAAGAATCTGCCGGATCCAGGAGTCCGCGCCCGGATGGTTGATCGTGAGCAGGACATCGACAAAGGCCACGCCAATGTTGCCAAGAATGATTGCCCGGGCGACTGGGGCCGGGTGCTTCACGGGTGCGGGATGTGGTGCCGTTTCTTTCGGGAACGCAGCCGAAAGACGTTGCTCCAGGTCTTCCGCAGAGCCTGGGTCTTGCTCATGTACCGCTGCTCCAGACCGGCTGCACCCTTGCGGATGGCTGCCAAGGCCCCCTTCACAGTAAAATCATGCATTTCCAGCACCGTGCAGGCCGTGCCGATCGCCTCCACGTGGTGCGCGTCGCTTCCCGCGGTCATCGCTAAGTCCCGTTTCGTCGCATAATCGTAGGCCCGGCGGTTGGCCCTTTTAAAGGTCACGGCCGCGTTGAACACCTCGATGGCCTCCAGGGCCAGCTCGTCCAAAATGCTCTCCCGGATCCCCGCCCGAAAATTGTCATAAGGATGCGGCGGCACAGCCAGGCCTCCCGCCTCCTGGATCAAACCCACCGCCTCGGCAGGCCTGATCCCCTTTAGATCCGGAAGACGAACCCCCAGCGCCAACAGATGCCCGGCCGAGGTGGTGATCTCCTGGCCGGGCAGAATCAGAAAGTCGTTCACCGGATGCCCGTCCTCCCGCATCAAACCGTGGGAAAGAAAATAGTCCACGCAGGCACAGGTGTTGTGATCGGTGATCGCAAAGCCGTGCAATCCCCTCTCCTTGGCTGCCTGCACCATCTCCTCCGGCTCACTCACCCCATCGGAGGAAAATCGGGAGTGGCAGTGCAAATCGATCCGGTATTTCAAGGCACTCCTACAACCCCGACCCCTTTGCCACCGTCTCGATCTGCACGAAAGTCCGGGACGCGGAAACGTCGGTGCCAGGGGTCAAGCTGGCCACCTTCATCTCCCCGATCACCACCGTGTCCTCCGCTTCAATCACGCTGTTAAAAGTGAACCGCTTGATCGCCTGGCCCTTCGCATTGAGGCCGTCCGCCCGGATCATCGTGAGGTAGGTCTTACTGATCCAGTAGCGCACCTTGGCGTAGTTACTCTCCACCGGAGGATTCGCCTCATAGGTCCAACAGTCCAGCATCATAATGTTGTCGGTCCCGACCAACGTTACATCGGGCCAACGCAGAAAATCGATTCCCAGATCCTCATAGGCCAGATCCGTCCCCGCTACCTCCTTGGTCTTCTCGGTACCCGTAACCACCTGCCAGACGGCATCGGATTTACCCCTTTTCTGGACCAGGCTCCCTTCGGGGGCGAAACGCACCCGGATTTGCAGGGGTCGGTCCTGAAACTCAAATTGAATCAGCCGGTCTCTCGTCCGGACGACCACGGGAATCTTTTTTTCTCCGCTTTGTACCCGCCCTTGCAGGATCAGATCCTTCATCACCAGGGTCCTCCAAAGGAAGTTTTGCATCTGCCGGGGGGTCGGATTTTCGGGAACTTTTCCCGCCCAAGTGGAGGTATCCTTTTTTTCCGCTTTAAGACGGGCTGAGGGTTGATTCAGGTCTTGGGCCGGCAGGGGCAGGCCCAAGAGGATCAAAATCAACGAGAAGCAAACGGCTTGGCGTAGCATTTTTCCTAACTTACCTTCATGAACTTGATCCCCCAAGTCTATTCCCTGGATCTGCAGGTCCTTCGCTGGATCAACCGTGGCTTCAACCACGCGGGCCTGGATCTCTTTTTCAACCTTCTTGCCGACGGCAAGCTTTGGACCCCCATCCTCCTCATCCTAGCCGCCATCCTTCTTTTCAAGGCCCGGGATCAGGCCAAAAGCTGGGTCGCCCTGACGCTCCTTGGCATCGCCATCGGCGATCCCCTGTGCAACCAACTGAAACATTTCTTTGATCGTCCGCGCCCGTATGAGGCCGTCGAGGGAGTCCGGGAAGTCAGCCCGGGCCCGGCCGGCCAGCGCTGGGAGGCCGCCGTGCGGATCTCCGGCCTTCCTGAAGAAGACGTCCAGCACGGCCGTTCCCTGCCCTCCTCGCACGTCGCCAACGCCACCGCCGCCGTCATGAGCGCCCGTCTCGTCTGGGGTCCCACCCTGCGTTGGCCCTGGATTTTTTTGGCCCTCGTTGCCCTCGGCCGAGTCTACACGGGTGACCACTATCCCACCGATGTCCTCGTCTCGATCCCGCTTTCCATGCTCTACACTTGGCTCATTGCCCTCGGCGCTAACCGCGTCTGGGGCAAAGTGGGCCCGCGGATGGCCCCCAAGCTGTTCTCTCGCATGCCTTCCCTCCTTTTCCAGAAATAATCCATGTCAGCCGACCTCTCACTCATCATTCCCTTTTTCAACGAGGAGGAAAATGTTTCGGCCGTCATCGCCGAGGCCAGAACCGCCGTGCCCGGAGCCGAAGTGATTGCGGTGGACGACGGCAGCCGCGACCGCACCCCCGCCTTGCTCAAGCAAGAAAAAGGAATTCACGTCATTCATTTTTCCAAAAACCTCGGCCAGGGTCCCGCCCTCTACGCCGGCCTCCTTGCCGCCAGCCGCCCCTACGCCGCCATGATGGACGGGGACGGCCAAAACGATCCCGCGGATCTGCCGGCCTTGCTGGATCTCATCCGGACCGGAAAAGCCGACTTTGCTTGTGGTATCCGCACTCCACGGCGCGACTCCTGGCAAAAACGGGTGGCCTCAAAAATTGCCAATGCCATCCGCCGTTCCGTTCTTCTTGATGGCGCCCACGACACCGGCTGCTCCCTGAAAGTCATCAAGCGCGAGGACGTCCGCTTCCTCGTTCCTTTTAAGGGCATGCACCGTTATTTGCCCGCGCTGCTTGGTGCCGCTGGCCTGAAACTTG
>Ga0194125_10008178_pt1 | contig 14829 bp, 15 predicted proteins | sample TA2KigC250mmetaG_FD_148626 | JGI IMG/M metagenome (GOLD analysis project Ga0194125, IMG submission 148626) | Freshwater microbial communities from Lake Tanganyika, Tanzania - TA2015034 Kigoma Deep Cast 250m | ecosystem: Environmental > Aquatic > Freshwater > Lake | place: Tanzania: Lake... | reverse complement strand
TCAAGTATTTCATTTAGTTCTTTAGGATCTATTCTTGTTGCCTTGCGTATCTTGTCAAATGTTTTAGCGCCGCTTTTTATGGCACCTAAAACCATCACATCTTTTGGTTCTTCCATGTAATCACCATTGTAGATATTCTATAAAAGCTCTACAATAAATTATAAACTAATTATACTCAGTCATATCATGGAAAAAGACTCTTTTACAGATGACGAGATTAGAAAAATTTTCTCACTCAAAAATGTAGCAGTTGTAGGAATGTCAAAGAATGAAGAAAAGGCAGCTCACTATGTGCCAAAGTATTTGGCAGAACAAGGCTATAGCATCACTCCAGTAAATCCTACCGCTGATGTCATACTGGGCAAGAAATGTTACAAAAGCATCAACGACATCAGTGATTGTATAGATATAGTAGATGTGTTCAGACCATCAGAAGAGGTTCTTCCTGTAGTTCAAGAAGCAATAAAGAAAAAACCCAAAGTGATTTGGCTACAGGAAGGAATACACAATCAAGAGGCAGAAGATCTAGCAAAAAAGGCTGGAATCAAAGTAGTTTTCAATAGATGCATGCTTGCAGAACACCAACGCTTATTCTAAAATGTCTAATTCTTTTTCAGAGTTTTACAACTCGCTTTTAGAGATTGCCAAGTCATTTGAAAAAAATAATGTAATGTTAAAAATCGAAGAGGATCTAGAGGCAAATATTATACGAGTTTTTGGGCAAAACATAACTTCGCTGGCAAGAGCAAAAACAGGCCTTGATGATGTATCTGAGCTTGCATATACAACAGCAGAGCATCATCCATACTGGGGATTACTCTATCATTGCTCACAGATATCAAAAATAGCACTTGAAAAATGGGATGATAAAATAACAAAAGAGGAATTAGATGAAATTGAGTGGTCAATTGATGAGCTTAAAAACATGTGTAAAAAACTACGAGAAATCTAGTCAGAGATAAATAATCAGAAAGGAAATTTCATTCATGCCGATCAAAATCGGTCTTATCGGCAAAACAAATACCGGCAAGACCACTTTTTTTAACTCAGCTACATTATCGTCAGCTGAAATCTCTACATATCCATTTACTACAAAAAAGCCTGAAAAGGCAACAGCCTATGCAATTACCCTTTGTGTCCATCCAGAGTTTAATGTGGTTGATAATCCAAACAACTCAAAGTGTAGCGAAGGATGGCGCTACATCCCAATTGAGCTAATTGATCTGCCAGGACTTATCAAGGATGCATGGAAGGGAAAGGGTCTTGGGGACCAGTTTCTTACAGTTGCAGCACAGTCAGATGCCTTGTTGCATATAGTTGATGTATCTGGAAGCGTTGACTCTACAGGAAAAATAACAGAGGTTGGTGCAGGTGATCCGATTTCTGACTTTGCAGATATTGAAGAAGAGCTTGTAATGTGGTATCATAAAATTCTTGAAGGAAACAGAGACAAGGTATCAAAGCTTGTTCGCTCTGGCTCTGAGCTAATTGATGTAATTACAGACCTTTATCGTGGAATAGGCGTACACAAGTCTCATGTAAAAGAGGCATTACAAGTAACGGGGCTTGAAGAAAAAGACTTTGATAACTTTGAATTCCAAGACAGCAAAAGCCTTGCATCATATCTTAGAAAGGTTTCAAAACCAACATTAATTGTTGCAAATAAAATTGATATCGAAGGCGCAGACAAAAACTTTGCAAGACTGCGTGAACGATACACTGATACTATTATAGTTCCTGCAAGTGCAGACAGCGAGCTTAGTCTTAGGAGGGCAGAACAAAAAGGCCTGATAAAATATTCCCCAGGTTCTGAACAGTTTGATATTTTAAAACCACAAGATCTTAACAGCAAGCAAAAAGACGCCTTGAATTTTATCAAAAAAGACATCATGGGTGAATATATGAGAACCGGGGTACAATTTGCAATCAATGTGACTGTATTCAAATTGCTTAAAATGAATTCGATTTATCCCGTCGCAAACGAAGAAAAACTATCAGATAAAAAAGGACGCATTCTACCAGATCTTATCTTGATGAAGGATGGCTCCACTGTAACTGATCTGGCAAAGGAAATTCATACAGATTTGCTCAAAGGTTTACTATATGCAAAGGATTTGAGATATCAGCTACGGCTACCCACAAATTACCAGCTACGTGACAGAGACGTAATATCGCTTGTCAGTGCTTCAAAGAAAAAAACCTGACAAAATTATAACCACGCTACAATTTATGCCGCAATTTCAACTAGTATTATTCGATATAGGCGGGGTTTTAGTTAACTGGCATGATACATGGCTGTATCATGTTGTTTCTGAAAAGTTTGGCATCCACGAAAAAACTTTGATACATGAATGTGAAAAAGAAATTGTAAATTTACACACAGGTAAGATTCTTGAAAACGAGTTCTGGAAAACAATAGGCAAAAAAGTAAACTCTATGGAATTACAAAAAATCCAAAAGTCTCTAATTTACGACACATTCAAGAAAAAAGCTACAGTAAACAATTCAATAATAAAACTGGTTAAAACTATTCAAGAAGATAAAAAAGTAGGTGTGCTCTCAAATCTTGAAAAAACCACACATGAAATACTCCATGAGTTTGACCTTTTAGAGTGCTTTGAATTTCAATTCTATTCACATAAGATAGGTCTTGCAAAGCCGGACAAAAAACTGTTCAAATATGTGCTTGATAATACACCATTTGACTCATCTGAAATTTTCTTTATTGATGATAAAATTTCAAATGTTAGAATAGCAAACTCTATTGGAATAAAAAGCATCAGATATGAAAATACAAAAAAACTTAGGCGGGATCTTAGAAGTTACAAAATTCTCTAAAGGTTATCTGACTGGATTTTTTCCTTTCTCATCCAAGATGTTCTATTTTTGTGATCAATGAGTTCAATTCCGTGTTTCGCAATTTGTTCTCTGATTTTATCTGCTTCTTGATACTTTTTTTGTTGTCTGAGTAATTCACGTTTTTTTATTAATTCATTTACTGAATTGATTTCATCTTTAGTAATTTTTGGAATTACTAGTCCTAACACAGAAAGCATTCTTTCAAGCTCTGGCAAAGCTAAATCGCTAATTGATTTTGATAATGATTCATCAGCAGCGAGTCGATTTATCTCCTTTACAAGCCTGAAAAATGCTGTTAGGGCAAGTGATGTGTTAAAGTCACTACTTAATGCAGAATCAAACTCTGCACTGCATTGTGAAATCATTTCTTGAATTGTTTTTGTCTCGCTTTTTCCTTCAGCAAGCAACAATTCATAAAAACAAGTTTCGACTTGCCTCCATTTTACAATATTTTCTTTTAGCAGATCCTCTGAATAATCAATTGGTTTTGAATAGTGCCCTGAAAGACAAAATAGTCTGATGATGTTTGGACCATATCTTTGCAAAACATGTTGCACTGATCTGATGTTTCCAAGTGATTTTGACATTTTTTCTCCATTTATTGTAACCATTCCAACATGCATCCAGATCTTTGCAAATGGCTTTGATATAAAAGACTCTGATTGCGCTATCTCATTTTCATGGTGTGGAAATATCAAATCTCGCCCGCCACCATGAATTTCAAAATTCTCACCAAGGTACTTTATACTCATGGCAGAACATTCGATGTGCCATCCAGGCCTTCCTTTGCCCCATGGGCTATCCCATAATGGAGATTCGTCTGAAAACTTCCATAATGCAAAGTCAAGTGGGTCATTTTTTGTCTCATCAACTTCGACTCGTGAGCCAGAGATTAGTTCATCAATTTTTTTCTTTGATAGCTTGCCATATTCTGAAAACTTTGAAACCGCAAAATACACACCATTTTTTGATACATAGGCAATTTTCTTTTTTACAAGCGATTCAATCAAAGAAATCATGTCTTTGATGTGCTCTGTAGCCTTGGGATAACGTGTCGCTCTTTTTACATTAAGTGCATCAAAGTCACGAAAATATTCGTCAATGTATCGCACGCTAATATCATACGCTGTTGCGCCTTCTTTTTGTGCTCGTTCTATTATCTTATCATCAACATCGGTAAAATTCTGTATAAACTCGACTGTATTTTCCTTTGATTCAAGAAATCGTCTCAATACATCAAATACGATTATGGTTCTCGCATGGCCAATGTGTGCCTCATCATAAACTGTTACCCCACAAAGATAGATTCGTATTTTTGTAGAATCAAGTTCTTTTTCAGACTCACTTAGTGTATCGAAGATTTTCAATTCAGATACTTTTCATTCCAATTTATCAGGAATTATTCTCTTGTGTTGGCTTTTTTTGTATAGTTGGTAGATTTTCTCTACAGTGATTTTATCAATTCCAGTTTTTTTGGTAGTATCCTCTAATGTTAATTTCTTATCAACAATACAATATAGCACAGAATCAATCATTTCATATGAAAACCCAATCTCTTCTTCCGCTGTATGCTCCTTCCAAAGGTACGGACTGCTTTTCTTTGATATTATATCATCTGAAATTCTAAGCGTCTTTGCAAGCTCCCTTACCTGAGTTTTGTATAATGCGACAATTGGCATCAGATCCGAGCTACCATCCCCATATTTTGTAAAGTATCCAATTAGATACTCGCTTTTATCACTAGTTCCTACAACAAGATAGTTTTTTGCATTTGCATAATAATACAAGATACCTGCACGTATTCTTGCTCTTAGATTCCCAAGTGCTTTCTCATTAGGCTCTAGATATTTTGAAAAACTAGCATGAATAGGATTAATGTCTAGTAGTTTGTAATCAAGACCAAGATTTCCTGCAATCTTTAACGCATCTTGCGTCTCTGTTTTTGGTGAAATATTAGAATCCGGCATTATCAGTGCAAGTGAATTTTTTTTAAAAACATTTGAACACAAATACGCAACAACTACAGAATCTATCCCTCCACTTAATCCAAAAACTACTCCATTTGCACTGCTTTCTGAAATTTTATTTTTAAGAAAAGACTCTATTGACTGGATGATTTTATTATAATCCTGATTTCTGATTTCATCTGATATTTGATTCACTAAAGCCATAGCAAATTGTTGGCATAAAAGTTGTACTGGGATTAGACATCCACATAGATGCCGTCTTTTCGTTCCTCGACTTTGTATATTTGTAGCTTGATATCTTTAAGATAGTCAATAAGCTTGCCTGTTTTGATATTATAATGCCAAAAATGCAATGGGCATTCCACTATGTCTCCTTCCAGTTTTCCTGGCGCAATAGAGCCATCTTGGTGAACGCATAATGCATCTAGTGCGTGATATCCGTCTTGATTAAAGACTGCAATTCGCTTATCCTCGATTTTGAACTCTTTTCCTTTTCCTTTTTCAATTGAATTTTTTTCTGCAATCTTTTTCCAAACCATGAAATTTTGTTTGAAACTTGGATTTATTTAGGTTGGCAATGGATTTGATAGAATTTTATAGTGTTGATCGATGTGATGTGTATTGAGTAAGGTAAAAAACCCAAAACTTGCAAAAAAAGGCAAACTTTCTTATGAATGGGCAAGAGGTCACATGCAGATTCTTGATAATACTATTTCCAGATTAAAAAAATCACAACCATTCAAGGGCATAACTTTGGGATTTTGCCTTCACATAACAAAAGAGACATCCGTTTTGCTCATGGGTGCAAAAGAGCTTGGCGCCAAAGTAGTGGCATGCGGTGGCAACCCATTAACAACCCAGGATGATATTGCGGCATTTTTAGCCTCACAAGGAATACATATCTATGCTTGGACAGGCGAGACACCAAAAGAGTATGATTGGTGCATTGAGCAGGTTCTAAATCACAAGCCAACAATTCTAACAGATGATGGAGCTGACATGAATGTCAAGGCTCATTTTGATAAAAAATACAAATCACTAAAAATTCTTGGTGCGACAGAGGAAACTACAGCGGGAGTAAACAGAATAAGGGCGATAGAAAAGCAAGGTAAGCTTCGCTATCCAGTCATAATAGTAAACGATGCATACACAAAACACCTCTTTGATAACAGATACGGAACAGGACAAAGCACAGTTGACGGATACCTTCGAGCAATGAACCTTCTATTTGCATCAAAAAGAGTTGTAGTTGTAGGATATGGATGGGTTGGAAAAGGAGTTGCTGCAAGATGCCATGGCATGGGCTCTAAAATCATCGTAACAGAAGTTGATCCAATAAAGGCATTAGAGGCTCACATGGATGGATTTGAGGTAATGCCGATGAGCCAGGCTGCAAGGATAGGTGATATCTTTGTTACATGTACTGGAATGACTGGAGTAATTCGCAAAGAGCACATACTATCTATGAAGGATGGTGCAGTACTTGGAAATGTAGGTCACTTTGATGTAGAAATTGACAGTAACTTTCTTTTGAAAAAGTCAAGATCTGTTAGAGAAGTTAGGCCAAACCTTGATGAGTGTGTGTTGCAGAATGGGAAGAAAATTTACTTGATAGGAAAGGGGCGACTAGGAAATTTGGTTGCAGCAGAAGGTCATCCACCTGAAGTCATGGCACAATCATTTTCAAACCAGCTTCTTTCAATTTTGTACATTCTAAAAAATCATGAAAAACTGCAAAAAAAGGTAATGAAGGTACCAGAAGAAATTGACAGGCAGGTTGCAGTTGATGCGCTAAGTGCAATGGGTGTTAAAATAGACACTCTGACAAAAGAACAGATATTGTATATGAATAGCTGGTAGCTTCTTAAGCTACATTAATTCTGAATTTAGTATGAGAGACAAGGCAATAATTACAAGCGCACTTCCATATGCTAACGGCGAGATTCATCTAGGTCACGTTGCATCAACTTATCTTCCAGCTGATATAACAACTAGATTTCTAAAGCAAAAAGGAGTTGAGGCATATTACATTTGTGCATCAGATGATTATGGCACACCCATTTTGATTCAAGCAGAAAAGGAGAAAAAAAGTCCGCAAGAGTATGTAGCATATTGGAACAGGCGTGATTATGAGGATTTTACTGCATTTGATATTGGTTTTGATTTTTTTTACAAGACAAGCTCAAAAGAAAACATCGAATTTGTTCAAGATGTTTTTAAAAAACTATACGATGCAGGCCATATCTATGAAAAAGACATTATCCAGTTTTATTGCAATATTGACAAAAAATTTCTTCCTGACAGGTATGTAATAGGAGTTTGTCCTTATTGCAAAGCAGAAGATCAATATTCTGATCTTTGTGAAAAATGCGGGAGGGTTCCAGAAGAAATTGAAAATCCAAAGTGTGCCTTGTGTCATAATCCACCAGTAAAAGAGAAAACAAAACACTATTTTTTCAAACTCAAAAATTTCTCAGAAGAACTCTACAAATGGCTTGATGAAAACCAAAACCTGCAAAAAGATGTAAAAAAATACGTTCAAAACTGGATAAGGGGAGGCTTGACTGATTGGGACATTACACGAGATATCTCATGGGGCGTTCAAATCCCAATAGATAATGTAAAGGGGAAGGTGTTTTATGGTTGGTTTGATAACCACCTTGCATACATCTCGTCAGCTGTAAAATTTCTAAATGACAAAGGATTAGATGGAAAAAAATTCTGGAATTCTGCTGATATCTATCACTTTATTGGAAAAGACATCGTATACCATCACTATCTTTTCTTGCCTGCAATGAGAATCGGAATAAAACAAGAATACAAGCTACCTGATTATATCCCGACACGTGGGCATCTTACACTACAGTCAAAAAAAATATCAAAAAGCCGTAATTGGTACATTGGTCTAAAAGAATTTTTAGGATATTACCCTGCTGACTATTTACGATTTTATCTCGTTTCAATAACCCCATATTCTCAAGATGATCTGAATTTTGATTGGGATGAGTTTGCCACAAAGATAAATTCAGAATTAATTGGGAACCTTGGAAATTTAGTAAATCGTGCACTTGGATTTGTAAAAAAAAGTTTTGATGGCAAAATATCTGCACCAGAAAGTCTTGACAATCATGACAAGGAAGCACAAGAAAAGATCGAAAAACTATCTCTAGAAGTTGGCAATTTAATAGAACAAAGTCATCTTGATAGAGCACTAAAAAAAATCCTAGAGTTTACAGCATACTTTAACCAATATTTTCAGCATAAAGAGCCATGGAAAAATAGCAACAGTTCTAAAACAACAACATATCTTTCTGTAAATGCGGTTGCAAGCCTTGCAATTGTTTTGTATCCTTTTTTGCCTACATCCGCAGAAAAAATATGGTCACAGCTTGGAATGAATGACCAAATTTCAGAACAGGCGTGGGATTTGGCATCTGACCTTTTAGTAAAAAAAGATCATAAGATTGGAAACGTGACACCTTTATTTTCCAAAGTTGAATATTCTGATATACAAAACCACAAAAAGAAATTTCAAAACTATGTTTTCACTAAAACCTAGACCTGCAAGTTATGCTATGACACTAAAACCATTTCCATAAAAAATTAGCTGACCCACTAACTTAATACAGTAATCAAATAAAATATTGATAATTGAAACTACAAATTTCATGGATTTGTGTCTTAATATTTCCAATAATAATTATCTCAATTGCATTTTTACCAATAAATGCTGAAAAAGAAAGTACAACAAACTATGGAACACTCAAAATTGACAGTGACTCATTTTCCATAAAAGAAGATCAATTAGTTATTATGCAAATTACTGGTAAGGTAGTAAATGCCTCAGGTGGCGTAAGAGTTTCACTATTTGTTGACAAATCGGACGGTTCTACAACCGAAGTAAAAACACTTCCAAATAGCTATGGCGAATACTCTACAAGTTTATTATTTGATGCAAATTGGCAAGCTGGAAGTTATTCTATACGTGCAGTTTATCTTGGAAATCAGATAGGCACTGTAACCTTTGTCATAAATGAAGTAGAGGGACCGATAATAGTCACTACATCAAAAATTGGTAAAATAAACATAGAAAGAGAGGAGTATTTCATTCCAATAAACGGAACTAGGCCAATTGAAATCTATGGAGATGTAATACAGTACAAAGAAGATATTCCTGTCCTATTTGCTCTGATAAAGCCTGATGGCACAAAAGAGGACTTTTCCACTATTCCTAAAAGAACAGGGGAATTTAACACACGAATTATACTAGAAAATAACTGGGAAGCAGGATCGTATGAAGTAAGTGCAACATATGAAGAAAAAGATCTTGGAAAAGTCACTTTTTCTTTAAAGAATTTAGAAGGAAATGAATCTGAAATTCAAATTCCACAATGGGTTAAAACAAATGCTGGCTGGTGGGCCTCAAACCAGATTCCAGATAATGATTTTGTTAAAGGATTAGAATATCTAATCAATGCAGAAATACTCAAAATTCCACAAACTATTCAAGAAGAATCAGAAACAGAACCACAACAAATTCCATCTTGGTTACGTAAAAATGCTGCTTGGTGGTCTGAAGGATTATTATCCAACGAAGAATTTGTTAAAGGAATACAGTTTTTAATACAAAAAAACATTGTAAAAATTTCAAAATAAAATATTGCCCAGTTTTTGTTTAATAACGTTGAATTAGACCTGAATTTGTGCTAAAATAATGAAGTCTGTAAATTTTGTGGTTTTAGGTGAACAATCAATAGCCTATGAGTTTGGAAAAAAAGGAACAAAAACTGATATTACATTGTATGATAGAAAAGAATCAGATATTATTCGAACATGGGTTGTTCCAAACGGGTTTCCAGACAAAATCCAACCACTTTTTCAGGCGATCAGTCTTGGTGAATATGTAATATTCTATGTAGGTTCGCTTGACAAATTTACTGGCGAGCAAATAATCGCACTTGATCTATTAAAAAAAGGGGAAGGTATTCTAAGCCATACCTATGATGTTGATGAAAACCGATTAAAGGCAATGATCAAAGGAACCGTCCTTGAACGCTATAAACTAGTAAATTCATCAGAGCTAAAACAAGTTGTAAACACATTTGAGCCAATTTCAAAAGAAGGAAAAACAAAAATCGTAATTGATCATTGTTTTGATGTAAAAGGTGTTGGAACCGTAGTTTTGGGTAAAGTTGCAAAAGGAAAAATAAAACAATATGACACACTCAAACTTTTACCTGCAGGAATTGATGTTGTTATAAAATCAATTCAAATGCACGATGATCCTGTTACAGAGGCTGTTTCACCTGCACGAGTAGGACTTTCACTAAAAGGTGCGAAACCAGACGAAATAAACAGAGGCGATATCTTATGTGAGGATTCAAGCGCATATCAAATAAAATCAGAAATTGAACTTGAGTTTAAAAAGAATCCCTTCTATAAAGGTGAAATTTCAGAAAACCAGATGTGTCTGTTAAGTATAGATATGCAAATAAAGGCAGCAAAGTTCGTGTCAGTAAATCCAGTAAAGCTTAGACTGGAAAAACCTGCCATATTTGACAATGACATTTATGTAATATTAAAACCAGATTCTGAAAATATCAGAATTCTAGGTAGCGGAATAGCCAAATAATTATTATTTTTTCAATAAACAGTTTAATTAATGCCATTTTTGTGTGTGTTAATGAAATAAAGTGCAAACTACCTCGATTTTATCAACTGTAGTATTTGTATCGACACTTTTTGTTGTAGCATTTAGTCTAGTATCGGTTATTTTTCCAGCACTGATAGTAAAAGCCGTTAGTCCATACGAAATTACTCTAAACTCTTTTGAGCTTGGACCCTCAGCAATACCACTTATAATTGCCAATTCAATCTTGATTGGTGTTGGATTTGCATATTATAAACGAAAACTACCAAAGAGTGTAAGCAAACCAATTGAATTTATTCTAAATTATGAAGTCTCAAAACGGGTTGCAATAATTGTAGGGATCATAATGTTAACAATCTACATTGGATTTTCTATTCCAGAGCTTAGTTTGGATGAAGAAGTCCAGTATGGAGATTATCTAATTCTCAAAAAAGCACTTGATCTTTGGCCGTTTGGAGATTCTGATGATATCTATGTAAAGGAACAAAACGACCGATATGTGCGTATTTTCTTACTTTACGTATCGCAGAACATTTTTCAAAATATCAAAGTGTTACCTTTAATCGCAAGCATTTTGTTAGTTATATTGACATATTTTTTCACATTTCAACTTTCACATAAAAGATTTGCAGGTTTGGTGTCCATGGCTATTTTATTACAAAGTTATACCTTCTTGGTGTATGATACTATTGCAGTTTACGAAAATTTTTGGGTATTGTTTTATGTTCTGTCCTTATATGTGATCAATAAAAGATGGCATCTTTCATCGCCTGTTTTGTACCTACTTTCAATATTTACAAAGGCCTTTGCTGCTCCTTTTGTATTTATGAATCTATTTTTTATTTATAGAAGCTCGCTTACAAAAAAGAAAAAATTATTGCTAATTGGTTTGTATGTTGCAATCATAGTATCTGCATTAATGATTTTTACATTTACCAATACAATATATGGTGAATTAATTACGATCAAACCTTTTCAGTTCTGGGTTGGGTTTACTGTAATGTCGCATCAATTACGGTTCGATTATTTTTTTATTGTGGTATTGTTACCATTGACGATAGGTCTATTCATAAAATCAAAAAACGGCGTAATAGCTGACTCTGTTTTGTTTTTATTCTTAGGAACAATTCTTGCTGGACCTGTTCTAGTGTTATTAACAGATTTTTACGTCATATTGCCTTACAGATTTGTGCCACTTTTAGTATTTTTTTCTATAGGTGTCGGTCTATTCTTATCAAAGAATAGCTAATCCACTTGTCTTAATATCGTCCAATTAGCTATTAACCTATCTCCTTTCTCTACAATCATTGCGTGCGGTAAAACATCAAACGCAAATATGCTGAACCCCAACTCATCATTTTTAAGTAAATACCTTCCAACAAAAGTTGATATCTCTGCAGTACTTACTTCCTGAAATTCTCTTTTTTCATATGTTTTGCCATTCATGTGAAGCAGTTCTTTAATTGGTATGGAATCCAAGTATTCATCTGTAATTTCATGCGGTAAATACCCAAGTGCATCTGAAACAGTTACACCAACAAGAACTCCATTTGAATTGTACAACTCAATTATTATATTTCCAACATACTTGTTTGAATTTTTAATTGGAACTAACATGAGCTTATTTATTTCATCATAGGCGAGTTTTCTTGCCTCTTGATTTCTAGGTTCAATTTCTAATGCTTTTTTATACGATGAAAAAGCTTCTCCATATTTTTTTAATTCTGAAAGTATTGTGCCCTTTAGAATTATAACATTTACATTATCTGGCTCTGTTTCTAAAATCATGTCAAGTATTTGTAATGTTTCATCAAGTCTTCCTAGCTCAAAAAGCGATGCTGCCATGTTGTTTAAGATAGTAATGTTTGCTGGTTCGATTTCAAGAGCCTTGTTGTACAACGCTATTGCTTCTTCATGGCTATCTAATTGTGTTAATGCCGCACCTTTGTTTCCAAGTGTTATGGCATCATTAGGATCAATAGCTAAAATTCTATCAAAGTATTCTAACGCATCATTAAATTTTCCTTGCTCTAGTAATGACATACCAATTGAACTTAATTCATTTATTTCAATACTGGTTTGATTTTTCCCAAATGAGTTTTGTGGAATAAAAAATATTATGCATAGTAGTATAGATACAATTAGAATTTTTTTCATTATGAACTAATAAACTAGAGTTTATAAATAAATATTTGATATGTGAGGTCAGAATAATATCAAATGATTATTGAAATAATTAAAAATTAGCATAAACAGTATTAAAATAATAACATGCTCAGTTATAACCCGACAGGATTAAAGTTGAAAGAATTACGAGCCTGTCCTATCTGCCCACACTGTGGTTCAAAGAAGTTTGAACGATTAAAATGCAATGACGTTAAGGTTAGATGTCTTTCTTGCAACAAAACAATATCTCTCTAGTTTGTTAGTTTTTATTTGCAATATTTTTAGACTCCAGCATGGCAAGAACATGGAAAGATAAGGACGTAAGCCTTGATCCAATAAAAAATGAAACAATTGCAATAATTGGTTATGGGATTCAAGGAAATGCGCAAGCAAACAACCTTCGGGATTCTGGTCTTAACGTGATAGTTGGTTTAAAAGAGAATGGCGAAAGTTGGAAAAAAGCAAAACAAGATGGCCATAAAGTGATGTCTATTGCAAACGCCTGTAAAGCGGCAGATATCATTCATGTGTTGATTCCTGATATGATACAAGCCCAAATATACAAAGATGAAATTGAACCGAACCTATCAAAAGGTAAAGCACTTTCATTTTCCCATGCAGCGGCAATTCATTGGGGTTGGATTAAAGCACCAAACTTTGTTGATATTATAATGATAGCGCCAAAAGGACCCGGTTCTAAAGTAAGAGAGACATATCTTGAAGGCTTTGGCACTCCATCAATTGTAGCAGTACATCAAGACTTTACAAAAAGAGCTTGGGATAGAACACTTGGAATTGCAAAAGGAATCGGTAGTACAAGAGCTGGTGTAATACAGACTACATTCAAAGAAGAAGTAGAAACTGATTGGTTTGGAGAACAAGCTGATCTGTGTGGGGGGTCCGCATACATGGTTGTTAATGCATTTGAAACACTAGTTGAAGCAGGTTATCAGCCAGAAATTGCCTACTTTGAGGTACTACATGAGCTAAAATTAATTGTAGATATGATCCAGCGATACGGCATTAATGGAATGTGGCGTAGGGTAAGTGAAACTGCAAGATATGGTGGTCTCACAAGAGGTCCTGTTGTTATGGATAAAGATGTCAAAGAAAAAATGAAAAAAGTCTTACAAATGATCCAAGATGGAACTTTTAATCAGGAATGGATATCAGACTATCAAAAGAATGGTAAGCTTGCATTTGAAAAGTACATGAAACAGCTTGATGCACATCAAATAGAACAAGTAGGACGCAAAATGCGTCAGATGATGTGGCCTGATTCTACAGAATAACTAAATTTTTCTAATCTTTGAAACTTCTTTTGTTATATGCTCTATGACTATAGGAAGTGGCGTTCCTGGTCCAAATACGCCGTTTATTCCAGCTTTCTCCAACCCTTTCTTATCTTCTTCTGGAATAACTCCGCCACCTACCACTAAAACATCCTTGATTCCTTTTTGTTTGAGACATTTTACAACTCTTGGAAATAATGTATTATGTGCACCGTTTAGAAGACTCAATGCAATAGCATCCGCATCTTCATCCTCTGCAATCTGTGCTATTCTTTCAGGTGTTGCAAATAGTCCTGAATAAATAACTTCCATTCCAGCATCCCTAAATGCCCTGCATAGAACAAGTGCACCTCTGTCATGTCCATCTAAACCTAACTTTGCAACAAGAATTTTGATTTTGCGTGATGCAGTTTTTTGTTTCATATAGTTGGACTAATTTCTTTATTTTAAAACCTTTATTTGAAGCTCACAGAATTTCTGTAACTTACTATGAACAAAAGAACATTGACCATTGTTATCATAGTGGCTATAATTATCTTAGGTTCAATTATGTACACTGATTTTAATTCAAATGATCTTAAAATCCTAGAAAAAACATTTGTGGTTTATGCCATTTATTATGAAAATGATGGTTATGCTGAAATAAGTTTTCTAGATAAATCAAATAAAACAAAACATGTTACATTAGAAATACTTGGCATGCCTGAATCATTTCATAAAGAGTTTTCATCTGCAACATTTGTAGAAAAAATTCAATTTGTATCTATTCCAAAGTATGGTTGGCAGAGTATGCCTATAACGTTTTTAGTTGAACATGAAAAGTTGGGAAAAATTAGAATAAAAACTGAAGTGAGATCTGTCGGTGATGTTCCTGCACCAATGATCTTTAGCTATA